>Ga0210057_1003390_pt1 | contig 21992 bp, 23 predicted proteins | sample CryGeyCG2114_010_2_FD_183968 | JGI IMG/M metagenome (GOLD analysis project Ga0210057, IMG submission 183968) | Groundwater microbial communities from aquifer - Crystal Geyser CG10_big_fil_rev_8/21/14_0.10 (SPAdes) (version 2) | ecosystem: Environmental > Aquatic > Deep subsurface > Groundwater ...
TAAGGAGGTGATTTTATGAATACAACGACAGTACTATTAATTATAGCAGCTCTCGCATTAGTCTTTTTAGTAGCAGTCTACAACAGATTTATAGTTTTGAAAGCTAGAATTGAAGAAGCCTTTTCAGGAATAGATGTTCAACTTAAAAGAAGAACAGATCTTATACCTAATTTAGTTTCTACTGTTAAAGGTTATGCAAAACATGAAAAATCGGTATTTGAAAATGTTACTAAAGCACGATCAGGATTAATGAAAGCGAAATCAATTGACGAAAAAGCGTCGGCAAATAACATGCTTACAGATGCCTTAAAGACTTTATTTGCAGTTGCAGAAAATTATCCTGTCTTAAAAGCAAGTGAAAACTTTAAAGATTTGCAAAGACAATTAGAAGATACGGAAGACAAAATTGCTTACTCGAGACAGTTTTACAATTCAAATGTTCTTGAATTTAACACTAAGGTAAAATCTTTTCCTTCTAATATAATCGCAAACATGTTTAAATTTGTTTTTCAACCGTATTTTGAAACACCTGAATCAGAAAAAGCCAACGTAAAAGTCGACTTTTCTGCATAAGATAGGAAATGAATATTTATAGTGTAATTTCTGCAAATAAAATTAAGAGTGTAGTATTTATAACGCTCTTTATAGTTTTTTTCAGTTTTGTATTCTATTTGCTTGGAAATATAATAGGAGACCCTAACACCTTTTTTTTAGTTGGCTTTTTAATATCGATATTCTCGGGATTTTTATCATATTTTTATTCTGATAAATACATAGTTTTTGCTACAAAGGCAAAACCTGCTACAAAAAAGGAATTTTTCGATTACTATACAACGACCGAAAACCTGGCAATAGCAGCAGGTATACCTATGCCTAAGCTTTATATAATTGAAAGCAAAGCCCTGAATGCATTTGCAACAGGAAGAAATCCAAAACACGCACTTATATGCATAACCACAGGATTACTTAGTAGGCTGGAACGAAGCGAAATAGAAGGCGTTATTTCTCATGAATTAAGCCACATTAAAAACTTCGATATCCTTATAGCATCAATCGTAACAGTCTTTGTTGGTACTTTAGTGCTTGCAATTGATTTTATTTCAAGAGGTTGGATGTATGGAAGAATAAACCGAGACAGTAGAAATAGTTCATATCTTACTTTAATTCTTTTAATTGTTGTTGTAGTTCTTACGCCTATTTTAGCAACGTTAATCCAGTTGGCTATATCTAGAAAAAGAGAATATTTAGCTGATGCAAGCGGTGCATTGCTTACAAGAAATCCAGATAGCCTTGCGCGCGCCTTAGAAAAAATGTCAGTAGATTCATACGCCCTTAAGTCAGCATCAGGCGCAACCGCTCATCTATTTATTACAAACCCGCTTCGAACCAAAGACGTAAAAGCTAAAATAGCAGGTTTATTCAGCACACATCCTCCGATTAAAGAAAGAATTCGTATCCTTCGGCAAATGTAAATACTAAAAATGAAAGACCTATTAGAAATAAAAACAAAACATAAAATAAATTTAGATAATATCAACTATCTCATTTATATAATTAAAACAAAGAAATTTAGAAAGAATATTAATTACGTAACCGATATAAGTTCAATAATTAGAAGAGCGTTCAACTTAATTAAAGAAAATGTAGATAAAAAAAAATGGTTTGTTGTTATATCTGAAAAAGTTATTGCAGTTTCACAAGGGAGATCATATTTGATAAAAGACATAAACCCTAGGATTTTTGCCCGCATTTTATACAGATTTGTTAGAAAAAACCCATATGGAATTGGTTTAAGAAGCCCCTGGACAATGGAACTTGCAATAAAAGAGGCAGGAATAATAAAGATCATATACGCCTCTATTATCTCGGCCATAACGCGGCCATTTGGAATTAAAGGATTGTTTTATAGTATTCTTGGGAGAAAGATAGCTTCTATAGACGGTCCTACTAAATATTCTATTTATCCTTCAAACGTTTCAGCCAAATTAGGTCCGCTCAAACCAGAAGAAACAGCAAAAAAATTACATAAACAAGTATTAAAAACTGCAACTATTAAAGAATTTGCAGGAGTCGTAATATTAGACGCTAATGATTTGGGTCGAGATGTATTGGGTAATTCCACAAATATAGATAATCAGATTATTGAGGAATTGTTTAAGTCTAATCCTATGGGACAATCAGACGAACAAACTCCTATCTCAATAGTGTTTTTTTGAAAGTTATATATAATGCATATATGAAAAAGAGATTTAAATTAGATAAGAATATAATAACGTACTTGGCTTCTCTTTCAAATTTGACTTTAAATTCTAAAGAAACTCCGTCGTTGATAAAAAAACTTGAAGAAACTCGAGAATTTATAGAAAACATAAATCAGATTAACACAAAAAAAGTGACACCAACAGAACACCCAGGATATCTAAAAAATGTGATTTTTAATGATGGTGTTAAAAATGAAAGAAAATTAAGCGAAGAACAGACTTTTAAAAATACTAAAAATAAAAAGGGAGATTATTTTATTACTAAAAAGATTTTATAGTATGAAACTTATAGGAAAAACTTTAACCGAACTATTATCTCTGATAGATAAAAAACAAATATCAGAAGAAGAAACGGCAAATTACTTTTTAAAAAGGGCTATAAAATACAATAGAAAATTAAATGTATTTATTAACTTACGGAATAAAATTAAATTCCAAAAAAAAGGAGTTTTAAAAGGAATACCCATCCCTTTTAAAGATAACTTCTTGACAAAAGATATAAATACGTCAGCTGCCTCAAATTTGCTAAAAGATTTTATTCCTCCTTATAACTCTACAGTGGTGCAAAGATTATTAAATAACGGATCTTCCATACTAGGAAAAACAAATATGGACGCATGGGCTCACGGATCATCAACCGAAACTTCTGATTTTGGTCCAACAAAAAATCCATGGGATATCACGCGTTCACCTGGCGGCTCATCAGGCGGATCAGCAGCAGCTGTAAGTGCATATCTGTCACCGATAGCCATAGGGTCAGAAACTGCAGGATCTGTGAGGCAACCAGCAGCTTGGTGTGGAATAGTAGGTTTAAAACCAACTTACGGGAGAGTTTCACGATATGGAGTCATTGCAATGGGTTCTTCTTTAGATTGTCCCGGAGTCTTAGCATTATCAGTAAAAGACAGCGCTATAATATTATCTTTAATAGCAGGTAAGGATAAGTACGATGCAACAACCTCAGATATTAGTGTTCCAAATTATCAATATTTAATAAAAAGCCCTAAAAAATATAAAATCGGTATTCCAGAGGAATATTTAAAAGACACAGAAAAAGACATAAAAAACAATATACTGGATGCGGTTAAGATTTACGAAAAAATGGGGCATAAAATAGTAAAAATTAAGTTAATGAGTCCTAAATATTCAGTATCTGTATATACAATAATACAGAGAGCCGAAGTCTCCTCTAACTTGTCAAGATATGATGGATTAAGGTACGGAAAGACCAGAGATTTTTTTGGAGAGGAAGCCAAAAAAAGAATTATGCTTGGAACTTTTACTTTATCACAAGGGTATGTTGACGAATATTATAAAAAAGCTCAAAAAATAAGAACTTTGATAATTGAAGATTTTAATAAAGCCTTTAAAGAAGTAGACCTTATATTAGCACCTACAACCCCAAATACTGCTATGAAACTAGGCGAGTCTTCTAAATACTCCTTTTTTGGCGAATTAATGGATAGACTTAATGAACCTTCGTCTGTAGCAGGTCTGCCGGGTATAAGTATCCCTTCGGGTCTTGATAAAAAGGAACTTCCTACTTCTATGCAAATAATAGGTAGAAGTTTTGAAGAGGAGTCAATCTTAAATTTAGCTTACCAATTCGAACAAGAAACGAACTTTTTTAATTTATACGAAAAACAGTCTAAAAATTATCCAGATTAATGATCAAATATTATCCAATTATAGGACTTGAAATTCATGTCGAGCTGAATACAAAATCTAAGATGTTCTGTCAGTGCTCTGCAGATTACTTTAACAAAAAACCTAACTCGGAAGTGTGTCCTGTTTGCTTGGGTTTGCCCGGAGCTCTTCCAGTTCCAAACCAAAAAGCCATAGAATATACCCAAATTATCGCAAAAGCATTAAATTGCAAATTAAATACACAATCTAAATTCGACAGAAAACACTACTTTTACCCAGATTTACCTAAGGGATATCAGATAAGTCAGTACGACCAGCCTTTTGCAAACAACGGCTTTCTTCTAATAAATGATAAAAAGTTTAGGATCCAAAGAGTTCATTTGGAGGAAGACGCAGGGAAATTAATTCATAAATCTAATGCTACTTATGTTGATTTTAATAGGGCAGGTGTTCCGTTAGTTGAAATAGTAACTAAACCAGACTTCGACAACTCAACTGATATCAAAGACTTTTTGGAGTATTTGCATTTACTTATCCAACAATACCTAAAAGTCTCGAATGCAAATATGGAAGAAGGTAGTATGCGATTAGAACCAAATATTTCTTTGACTCAAAAAAAAGGCGTACTGCCAGGTTATAAAATAGAAGTGAAAAACATAAATTCTTTTAAATTCGTAAAAAAAACTGTGGATTTTGAAATAGACCGTCAGACAAAACTATTAAACAAAAATGTGAAGTTAAAAAACGAAACTCGAGGTTACGACGAAAATAAAGCTATTACTTTTTTTCAAAGAACAAAGGAAGAAGCCAAAGATTATAGATATTTCCCAGAACCTGATATTCCTCCATTTACTTTTTTAAAAAAGGATTTAGATAAAATCAAGCTTCCCGAATTACCTCACGAAAAATTACAAAGATATAAAAGCGATTTGAAATTAACACAAAACCAAGCCCTGCTTTTAACAAAAGATATAAGGAAAGCTGAATTATTCGAAAAATTAATTTCCAAAGAAAATTCTTTAAATAATGCAGGAAAGATAGCGAATTTTATCATAAATCGATCATACGATAGAAATATGAAAATTTCGGAACCTGAACAAATAGACAAGCTAGATATGACAAAAGCAATAAAAATTGTATTAAAAAGTAATCAAAAGGCAGTTAACGATTATAGTTCTGGAAAAGATAACGCTCTATTTTTTATACTAGGTCAAGTAATTAAGGTTATTGGTAAAAACGTTGATATCAAAGAATTAAAATCTGAATTAATTAAACAAATGAAAAGCATCAAATGAATTTTACTCACTTGCATGTACATTCTGAATATTCTTTACTGGATGGAATGTGCCGAATTGACGAGCTTATTAATAAAACTAAAGAATTAGGTATGGATTCTGTAGCAATTACAGACCATGGCAGTCTCTATGGATTGTTTAAATTCTTTATTAAGGCGAAAGATGCTGGCATAAAGCCAATTTTGGGATTAGAAGCCTACAAAACAAAGGGATCTATTGCTGAAAAGCCAACGAAAGAAACTAGAAAAAATCACCATTTAATACTTTTAGCGAAGGATCTTGATGGATATAAAAATCTATTAAAGATCTCTACTATTTCGCACCTCCAAGGATTTTACTACAGACCTAGAATAGACTGGGAAATTCTAAAAAAATACAATAAAGGATTAATTGCTTTTTCAGGAGGGTGCTTATCTTCAGAGTTATCAGATTATATATCTCAAGATCAATTAAAATCTGCTGAACAAGCAGTAAAAAACTATACCGAGATTTTCAAAGATGATTTTTATATTGAGATACAAAGGCATCAAAATTTAAAGGGTTCGGAGAAAATTAATAAAGAACTAATCAACTTATCAAGAAAATTTGGTATACCACTAGTAGCAACGAACGATGTGCACTATATAGATAAAGAAGATGCCTATGCGCAAGAGGTGAAACTATGTATACAAACACAACATACCATTCAAGAAAAAAATAGAGATTTAACAATGATAGATATACCCGACTACTACTTAAAGTCACCGAATGAAATGAAAGGAATGTATCTTGATATACCAGAAGCAATTGAAAACACTCAAAGAATTGCAAAAATGTGCAACGTAGAAATACCATATGGAAAACCTATACTTCCTGAATTTGATACTCCTAAAAACGTACCTGCAAAAGTTTATTTAAAAGAACTTATTGATTTACGAAAAGTAAGAATAAAAAACTATAGCAGAAAAGAAGTTGATAGTAGACTCGACTACGAATTAGGCATAATATTAAAAAAAGATTTTGCCACTTATTTTTTAATAGTTCAGGATTTTGTTAATTGGGCAAAGAGTAATCATATTGCGGTTGGTCCAGGGAGAGGGTCTGTTGCAGGTTCACTAATCGCATATGCTCTGGGTATTACAGACATAAATCCTCTGGACTATAGTCTTCCTTTTGAAAGATTCTTAAATCCAGACAGACCAACGCCACCTGATATAGACGTTGACTTTGCGGATAAAAGAAGAGATGAGGTTATTGAATATGTACGAAATAAGTATGGAGATAATAAGGTTGCGCAAATTATTACCTTCGGGACTATGGAGGCTCGCCTTGCAGTCAGGGACGTTACAAGAGCTTTAGGATATTCATATTCGGAGGGCGATAGAATTGCAAAAATGATTCCTATAGGAAAACAAGGGTTCTCGATGACTATTGATAATGCTCTAGAGGAAACACCTCAATTGAGATTCGCATATCAAACAGAAAAAGATACAAAAAAAATTATAGACATAGCAAGAAAGCTCGAAGGGCTTCCACGACATGCTTCTACTCACGCAGCAGGAGTTGTCATTTCGGATAAGGAATTAACAGAATACGTTCCTTTACAGAAAGAAAATAAGGATGTCAAAATAATTACACAATATGATATGTATTCTTTGGACTTAAATTCTGTATCAGGCAACAAAGCCATTGGTCTGCTTAAGGTTGATTTCTTAGGATTGAGAAATCTAACTATTTTAGAAAACGCTTTGGAATACGTTTATGACAATACGAAAAAGAAAATTGATATACACGACGTACTATTAGACGACAAAAAAACCTACAATCTTATATCAAGTGGAAAAACAATAGGAGTATTTCAGCTCGAATCAACCGGAATGAGAAGGCTTGCTAAGGATTTAAAACCTAATAAACTATCTGACATTATTGCTATGGTTGCTTTATTTAGGCCCGGACCAATGGAACTTATACCTATGTTTCTAAAGGGAAAACTAAATCCTAAAAAAATTAGATATTTGCACCCAGATCTTAAACCTATACTCAAAGAAACCTATGGAGTCTTGGTGTATCAGGAACAAATTATGGAAATAGGAAATAAAATGGCAGGCTATTCGATGAGTGAAGCAGATAACCTCAGAATGGCAATGGGTAAGAAAAAAAAGGCTTTAATGAAAATAGAAAAGGAGAAATTCATTTCCGGATGTATAAAAAATAAATATACAAAAAAACTTGCAGAAGAATTATTTAATTTTATAGAAAAATTTGCGGCTTACGGATTCAATAAGCCTCACTCTGCGTCTTATGCATTAATTGCTTATTGGACAGCGTACGTAAAGGCAAATTATCCTGTTGAGTTCATGACAGCTCTGCTTAGTGCTGAATTAAAAGGTGTAGCTGGACCTCAACGAGAAATTAAAATGGCACAGACCTTGGAGGAATGTAAAAGAATGAATCTGTCAGTGCTTCCTCCAGATATAAACAGATCAGTCAATAACTTTAAAATTGAAGGTAGTTCAATTAGGTTCGGTTTATCCGCCATTAAGAACGTTGGTCACACAGCTATTGAAAATATTTATGAAGCAAGAAAGTCAAGAGAGTTTTCCAGTTTTAAAGATTTTCTTTTCCGAGTGGATTTAAGAAAGGTTAATAAGAAAACCGTTGAAAGCTTAATCAAGTCTGGAGCTTTTTCTCAATTTGGTAACAGAGCTACACTATTGACCGTATATCCCAAACAAGTACTCGAAATGTCTAAATTGAAGTCAGATTTTGAAAAGGGACAGGTCGGACTATTCTCGGATAAAGTTGATTTAAACAAACTTAAGGATAATTTTGATACTATTCCCGAATTCACTGAAGACGAATTGTTTACTATGGAAAAAGAAGTTGTAGGTTTTATGATAAATAAAAATCCATTATTAAAATTCCAAAACGTCATAGATGCAAAAGCTACCAAAAAAATTGGAGAGGTTTCACAGGAAGACGTTAATTCTACAGTAGTTTTAGTAGGTATTATAAGTTCCAAAAAGATTATCAAAACTAAAAAGGATAATCATGAAATGGCGTTTATTACCGTATTTGACGAAACTGGATCTTTAGAAGTAGTTGTTTTCCCTACTACATTCAACAGACTAAAGGACATTCTATTTATTAATCAAATACTAATATTCAAGGGTAAAGTTTCAGACAGGGATAACAAATTCTCTATTATTATGGGTGCCGCAATGAAATTGACATAGATATTTCTCTAATGCTAGAATATGAAAAATTATTACAAAATAGATAATAAGTTTAATATCTTACAAACTCCAATAAAAAATAATAAAAATGACAAAAAAAACAAGAGTAATAGAAACGTTTTTTTAGACATAGCAAGCCTTAATATTGGGATATATTTAATAACACCTTTACTATTAGGTGTATTTATTGGATATAATATAGACAGGTTTTTAAATAGGAAACCTTTATTTACAATTCTATTTATAATAATTGGTTCAATAAGTAGTTTTTATAATTTAATTAATCTTACTAAAAAGAATTAAAATCAATGGTACACATCAGCCTTAAATCTGAGGAAATATTTACCTTTTTAGGTCTACCTTTTACAAATTCTCTAATTTTGTCAGTATTTGTTTTGCTAGGCTCATTTATTGTTTTTTATTACTATTCAAAGCTCCTACATAGAGGAAAAAAGAATATCTTTTATTACTTTATGAACTTTCTTTTAAGAACTCTTTATAACTTTTTTAAATCGATTTTCGAGGAAAAAGTATCAAGGTTTTTTCCTCTAGTAGGGTCTTTTTTCTTTTTTATATTGATTCATAATGAGTTAGGTCTATTTCCAGGAATCGGGAGTATTTTAATTCGTGTTGGAGAAAAAGGGCATGAAAATATGATCCCTTTACTTCGGGGCGGAACAACAGATTTAAATACAACATTTGCTTTGGCTTTCATCACCGTAATTTATGCGCAGTACGTCGGGATTAAATTTTTGGGATTAAAGGAATATTTAAAAAAGTTTTTTAATTTTTCAAGCGTCACTGCTTTTTTCACAGGTATTATGGAAACCATATCCGAATTTTCAAGAATTGTTTCTTATTCGTTCCGATTATATGGTAATATATTTGCAGGAGAAGTGGTTATCGTCATAATGGCATTTTTGTTTCCGATATTACTTTCTTTTCCATTTTTACTGTTTGAAATTTTTATAGGAATTATACAAGCAATAGTATTTTCAATGCTATCAGCTGTATTTTATAATTTAGCAATGCAAAAAGCGCATTATTAATCTAAGGGAGGTGTCGATAAAATAAAATGTCTGTTGAAGGAGCAAAATTAATCGCAACAGCGCTCGCAATTGGTTTGGGTGTAATCGGACCAGGTATTGGTATAGGAATCGTGGCAGGAAAAGCGGTAGAAGCTCTAGGAAGAAATCCTGATGCTGAAGCCTCAATAAGAGCGACTATGATTTTAGGTATAGCTTTTACTGAAGCACTAGCAATCTTTGCATTAGTTATAGCATTATTAATTAGATTTCTTTAAATAAAATATGGAGAACTTGGGTTTAGATTTTAAATTACTAATTGCGCAATTAGTTAATTTTGGTCTTTTTTACATAATTTTTAAGAAATATTTAGCTAAACCTTTCCTCAATTTAATCAAAGAGGAGGAGGTTGGTGAGAAAAAAAGGGAAGAGCTTAAGATAAAATTACAAAAGCAAGACGAAGATTTTGAAACTAAAAGAAACGACTTGAATATTCAAATATCCAGGAAAGAAGAACAAATTATTTCTAATGCTAAGGAAAGGGCAAAATCGGTAGAACTAAAAATTATAAATGAAGCAGAAGAAGAAGCAATAAGAATACGAGCGAAAGCATTGAAAGAAATCGAATCTGAAAGGCAAGATTTATATAAACAGTTAAAGAAAAAAATTTCTGATTTAAGTATTATATTGGTCAATAAAACTTTAAAAGATGTATTGACCGAAGATGTAAGGAAAAAAATTACAAACTCAATAATCAAAAATTTACCAAAAGAAAAGCACGTGTATGAAAATTAAACCACGACTTAAAGAGGAATTAAGAAAATACTTGTTAAATAAACTTAGAGAAGAATCTAAAAAAGCAACCCTTATTTCTTCCCATAAGTTAACATCAGAGCAAGTAGACGAAATTAAATTAAAATTTCCAAGCATTAAAGAAAAAAAACTCGAGCTGAAAGTAGATGAGGATTTATTGGCTGGCTTTATTCTTAAGGAAGGAAGTAAAATTACCGATTTGTCAATAAAATCAAAGTTAATACAGTTTAAAAAAACCATAAATGAAGTTGCTAGATAATTACATAAAAGAAATAGAAAAAGAGATAGGTAGTAAAAAGGATATCGTAGAAACAAGAGAATCCGGTACGTTACTTGAACTTAAAGATGGCGTTGCAATTGTAGAAGGATTATACAATGCTTTTTTTGGTGAAATTGTTGAGTTTGAGAATGGAATCGAAGGCTTTATCATTGATTTAAGCGAAGATACTGCAGGAGTTATCATATTCGGAAATTACTTACATCTTAAATCAGGTTTACAGGTCAAGGGAACAGGAAAAATTTTATCAATCGAGGTAGGAAATGATTTGATTGGTAAAATTATTGACCCCCTATCTAAATCTCTTGATAGAAGACAAAATATTAAGTACGAAAAGTTATATCCGATAGAGAGAATTGCTCCTGGTGTAGTAAAAAGACAGCCTGTAAATACGCCTGTTCAAACTGGAATTAAAGCTATCGATGCATTGGTTCCTATAGGAAGGGGACAAAGAGAGCTGATTATAGGAGATAGAATAACCGGAAAATCAACCATTGCTATTGATACGATAATCAACCAAAAAGATAAAAATTTAATTTGCATTTACTGCGCAATAGGGCAAAAGAACTCTAAAGTTGCTTCAGTTATCGAAACATTGACTGTAAATAATGCGATGGGTCATACAATTGTTGTTTCCGCAGGTGCGTCGGATCCGGTATCTCTTCAATATATTGCTCCATATTCAGCAACTGCAATAGGGGAATATTTTATGGATAAAGGCAAGGATGTTCTTATTGTTTATGACGATTTGACCAAACACGCTTGGGCGTATAGACAACTCTCATTAGTACTTAGAAGACCTGCAGGAAGGGAAGCTTACCCTGGAGACGTTTTCTATTTGCACTCCAGGCTATTGGAGAGAGCTTGCCGTCTAAACAAGGAAAACGGAGGTGGTTCAATCACGGCTCTTCCGATAGTAGAAACTCTTGAAGGTGATATTTCAGGTTATATTCCAACCAATATTATTTCAATTACAGACGGACAATTATTTTTAGATAAGGATTTGTTTAATTCCGGTATCCGGCCCGCTGTAGATGTAGGATTATCAGTCTCTCGAGTAGGAGGAAACGCACAAACAAAAGCTATTAAACAAGTTTCAGGTAGATTAAAGCTTGGTTTAGCACAATACAGAGAATTAGCTGCATTTTCACAATTTGAGTCAGAACTGGAAGAAGAAACAAAAAAACAACTAAACAGAGGTACAAAAATTACTCAAATACTGGTTCAGAACAAAAACAAACCTTTTTCACTTGCAGAAGAAGTATGCATAATATGGGCTGCTACACAAGGATATTTAGATGAAATACCAACTGAAAAAGTTAAAGAATTCGAAGAAAAACTATTGGATGAATTGACAACATTAAAAGGCAAGGATATTGTTAAAAAAATTAATACATCGAAAGAACTGGATCCTGATACGGAATCAAAGCTAAAAAAAATAGTAACAAGTTTATCACTAATAAAAATATGAATTTAAGGCTGGTTAGGAAGAAAATAAAAAGCGTTGACAATGTAAAAAAAATTACTAAAGCTATGGAATTGGTGTCAGCAGTTAAAATGAAAAAGTTTCAGGAGCTTGCGGAACAATCAACGCCATATCAAAAATTTTTAGAAAAAGGTATAAAAAATATAGTTAAAAACTTAGAAAAAAATATATCTACCCTACTTCAGCCACCCACAAACGCCCAAAATAAAAAACTAATAGTTCTTATATCCTCTAACAAAGGATTATGCGGAGCTTTTAATATCAGCCTTGCTAGGTATCTCCTGAAAAACACCGAAAAAAGTAATACTGAAATTATATCTATTGGGAAAAAAGGGACATCTTTAGCTAATAGTCTAGGATTTAAAGTTACTGCTGATTATTCTTCAAATGACCCCTATGAGAATATTTCTGCCTTATTTGACAATATTTATTCACTTTATATTGAAGGAAAATTTAATAAAGTCGAGATCTTTTATAATTCTTTTGTATCTCCGTTTGAATACCAACCAGTAAATGAAACGCTACTACCTGTTCAGTTTAAAGAGAGTGACGAGGAGGGCGATGTTCAAGATTTTTATAAAAATTACGTTATTGAACCGTCCGCTGACGAAATCATGCACTCCTTGCTATTAAACTACGTAGAGGAAAAGATTAGGTTTGCCGTAACACAAACGCAAGCCGGAGAGCATTCAGCGCGCATGATGGCTATGCAAAATGCCACTAATAACGCCACAGATATTTTAATTAATTTAACTCTTTTGAGGAATAAGCTCCGACAGGAAAATATTACAAACGAATTATTGGATATGATGACGGCAAAAGAATCAGTTGAAATAAATAACTAATATGAAATACGGAAAAATAGTTTCTATAAAAGGTGTTGTTATTGACGTTGAATTTGAAAAAAAAAGTACGCCAAACATTTTTAACGCACTTAAAGTTAAAAATAAAAATGGGGAAATTATAACTTTGGAAGTACAGTCGATATTAGACGAGGGTTTAGTAAGAACTGTTGCTATGGGAGATGTTTTGGGTTTATCAAGAGGATCTAATGTAGTTGATACAGGAAGATTCATCGAAGTTCCAGTCGGGGAACAGACTCTTGGTCGCATATTTAATGTTCTCGGAGAGTTAATTGACAATGGGAAACCACTCGGAAAGACTGAGATGTCTACAATTCATAAAGATGCACCTACTTTAGAAGATCAAGAAGTTGAAAAATCAATTTTTGAAACTGGAATTAAAGTTATTGATCTAATATCTCCGTTTATTAAAGGTGGCAAAGTTGCTGTTTTTGGAGGAGCAGGAGTCGGAAAAACTGTACTTATACAAGAACTCATTCATAATGTTTCAACGAAACATAAAGGTGTTTCGGTATTCACAGGAGTAGGTGAAAGGTCAAGAGAAGGTAATGACTTATGGCTTGAGATGAAAGAAACAGGTGTTATTAAACGTACAGCTCTTGTTTTTGGTCAGATGAATGAACCGCCGGGAAACAGACTTCGTGTAGCTCTTACAGGGGTGACAATGGCAGAATATTTTAGAGACAAAAAAAATATGGATGTTCTTTTGTTTATTGATAATATATTTAGATTTGCACAAGCAGGATCTGAAGTATCGGCTCTTCTTGGTAGAATTCCGTCTGCAGTAGGCTATCAGCCAACTTTAGCTTCAGAAATGTCAGCATTGCAAGAAAGGATTACGTCAACGAAAAAAGGTTCAATTACCTCCATACAGGCAGTTTACGTCCCTGCAGATGATTATACTGACCCTGCACCTGTTGCAACATTTGCACATCTGGACGCATCTCTCGCACTTGAGCGTTCTTTAGCTGAACAAGCTCTTTTCCCGGCAATTGATCCGTTGATATCATCTTCAAAAGCTCTTGACCCGGAAATTGTTGGCGATGAACATTACAGTACAGCAAGAAGCGTTATTGAAACTCTTCAACGTTATAAGGATCTCCAGGATATTATTGCGATTCTTGGCATAGAAGAACTTTCTGAGAAGGATAAGATTACTGTATCTCGAGCTCGAAAGGTTCAAAGATTTTTGACTCAACCTATGTTTGTTGCAGAAACCTTTACAGGAACTAAAGGAGAGTATGTTCCAATAGCTGAAACCATCAAGGGGTTTAAGGAAATACTGGATGGAAAACATGACAAAACTCCTGAATCGGCCTTTTATATGAAAGGTGATATAAAATCTATTAAAAAATAATGAAATTACGGATAATCACACCAAGAAAAGTAGTTTTAGAAGAGGAAATAAACTCAATAACTCTTCCAAGTGCCGATGGCGAAATTACAATACTTCCGAACCACGTAAACCTTTTTTCATTATTAAATGAAGGAGTTGTAAAAATAAAATACGACAGAAAAGAAGATTTCTTAGCTATTGGGGGAGGGTATGTAGAAACAAACGGAGAATATGTCAATCTTTTAGTATCAAGAGCTTACGGACAAGAAGTAATTAATCAAACAGCCACAGAAAAGGCTATCAAACAAGCACAAGATATGCTCCAAAAAGCAAAAACAAATGAGGAAAGACTGGAAGCAAGTTCAATTCTTAGAAGATCAATCGTTGATATGAAACTCCTGAAAAAAAGAAGAAGAACTCCACTAAGCTAACAATTATTCATATAGGATATATCTTACCTATTGACGACGGCCGTCAGATATAGGTATAGTGTATTTATGGAAAAGAAATTCAAGAAGGGAGAAATTGCAAAGATAATTTTGGCAACACTAGGAATTGGTGCGCTTTTAGGAGGGACGGTATTGATAACGCCTAATTTCCCCATAGTTTTAGGAACATTTATTAAGTTAATTGAAGAAATCAAAGGTATTAAACTACCAAAAACTAAGGTAAAGCGGACCTTACAACAATTGGAAAAAAGAAAGATTTTAAATTTGGAAATAAAAAGGAATGAAGTTTATGTTGAAGTTGAAGACCTATGGAATATAGAAATTGTTAAGTACTCCATTCAGAGTTTTCTTGAATTAAAACAAAAATCTAAATGGCAAGGTAAGTGGTTTTTAGTAATATTTGACGTGCCGGAAGTAGAGAGAAATAAGCGATATTATCTGAGAAATTTTTTAAAGGAAATCGGCTTTTATCAATATCAACAAAGCGTGTATGTATTTCCGTATGAGTGTGAAAAGGAAGTAATATTAATAAAAAAGATTATTGAAGGTGGTAAATATTTAAGCTACATTGTTGCAGAAAAAATAGAGCACGAAAATAAATTAAAAACTTACTTTAATTTACCTATTTGAAACGGCCGTCACGAATAGGTCAAGTTATGTTTTCACGTTATACGTTATATATTCCATACACTATACTTAATTCTTGATAATATATACTAAGTACTTATGGCTTTAATAATTGTCGAATCTCCCACTAAAGCGAGAACTTTTAACAGACTTTTAAAAGACCAAGATTATTTTGTATATGCCACAGTCGGTCACTTTCGAGATCTGCCCAGCAAAACCATTGCAGTTAATTACACCAAAAACTTCAAACCCGAATACGTCGTAATTCCTAAAAAAAGAAACGTAACTGATAAATTAATAGAACTTGTGAAAAATAATTCAGAAATTATACTAGCCACAGACCTTGACAGAGAAGGAGAAGCTATTGCTTACCACGCCGCATATATCTTAGGATTCATAAAAGAGAACTGGCCAGATATTGAAGTCAAAGAATTAGAAGGGAAAACTCTTAAAAGAATAGTATTCCATGAAATTACTCTTAAAGAAATTGAAAACGCACTAAAGAACCCAACAAAGCTTCGTATCGACCTCGTAAAAGCACAACAAGCACGTAGAATTCTTGACAGAATAGTCGGTTACGAAATTTCACCAATCCTCTGGAAAAAAACAAAAAAATTCTGGCTTTCTGCAGGTCGGGTACAAACAGTTGCTTTACGAATTATAGTAGAGCGAGAAAAAGAAATAAAAAAATTTAAAGCAGAAAAGTATTTTCAAATTATTGGATTGTTCAAAAGTGAAAAAAAAGAATTTTCAGCAAAATTAATCAAAATTTATGGAAAAAGTATAGAAATCAAGCAAAAGATTAAGCTTTTCACAGGAGAGTATGAATTCAGTAAAACGAATATTGACTCGAAAAATATCTCATCCATCCAAAAGGAAATTAAAACTAGTTCGTATACTATCGAAAAAATAGAGGAAACTGAAATCAACAAATTTCCACCTCCTCCATATACCACTTCATTACTTCAGCAAGATGCTTTTTATAAGTTTCGTTTTCCGTCTAAATTCACCATGAGACTTGCTCAAAATCTATACGAAAAAGGACTTATCACTTATCACCGTACGGATTCGTTTAATCTTTCATCGAGTTTTGTTTTTGGTGCAAAGGAATATATAGAAAAAAAATATGGCAAGGAATATACGCTAGACAAACCAAGAGGTTTCCAAACCAAAACAAAAGGAGCTCAAGAAGCTCACGAGGCAATTAGACCCACCTATCTAAATGGTTTAGAAAAAATAAAAAGTATCAAAGGACTTACTTCAAATCACAAGAAGCTTTATCAAGCTATTTTTTATAGAGCATTAGCTACACAAATGAAAGAGGCAACTGCAAAAATTACAAAACTCTACATTAATGGTGACAAAGGATATGACTTTTTATCCGAAAACCAGTATATTATGTTTGACGGATTCTTAAAACTATTGAACCCAAAATTTGTCGAGCGTAATAAAACTCAAGTAAACATTAAAAAAGATGATAATATCGACCTTAAAGATTTAACAACCGAAGAAAAAGATACAAATGCTCCACCAAGGTATACTGAAGGCTCTCTAATTAGAGTGATGGAAGAGAAGGGTATAGGAAGACCTTCAACTTACGCTCCGATTATTTCACTTATACAAACTAGAGGTTATGTTGGCAAAGAAAGTGGCTACCTTGTCCCATCTACACTTGGAATAGGTGTTTGCGATTATTTAACATCTCAATTTAATTCTATATTTGAAATCGATTACACTGCCCAAATGGAGCAAGAACTTGATAAAATAGCAACTGGTGATAGTGAAATCATAAAAGTTTTAAAAGATTTTTATGATCCATTTAGATTAGAGCTCGAAAAAGCTAAAAACGACAAAGAAAAACTCGAAATCGATGAAAAATCTGATAAAAAATGTCCAAAATGCGGAAAGCCACTTAATATAAGGTTTTCCAAGTACGGAAAGTTTTTGGCGTGTTCTGGTTATCCTAAATGTAAATATACAGAATCAATTAAAAATTATGTTAAAAATAAAAAATGTGCTATTTGCGGTGGCGGAGTCGTCACAAAATACTCTAAAAAGGGTCTAAGATTTTTTGGATGTGAAAATTTTCCAACGTGTAAATATACAGAATTTAGTTTTTTAAAATTAATAAATGCTTAAATATATTTTTGTTTCCGGTGGAGTTATTTCGGGAATTGGAAAAGGAACAACTGTTGCTTCTATTGCGCTTTTACTTAAATCAGCAGGGTATCGAATAACCCCTCTAAAGTTCGAAAACTATTTAAACATTGACGCAGGTACTATTAATCCTATTGAACATGGTGATCCTTTTTTATGCGAAGACGGTACAGAAGCAGATATGGATATTGGAACTTACGAAAAATATTTAGATCAAGAGATGAAAAGAATCAATTTTGTGACAATGGGTCAGATTTATAAAGAAGTTATAGACAGAGAGCGGAGATTTGAATATAACGGAGAAGATGTAGAAGCCATACCACATATAACAAATGAAATTATCGGCCGAATCAACAAAGCAGCGAAAGAAACAAATTCGGAGATCATAATCATAGAGCTTGGAGGAACCGCTGGAGAATATCAAAATGTATTTTATTATGAGGCTTCGAGAATTTTAGCTCTAAAAAACCCAAAAGACGTGATACACATTCACGTAAGCTATATTCCAACGCCTGCACACTTAGGGGAGCCAAAAACTAAACCTACGCAATTGTCTGTAAGAACTTTAAACGCGTTAGGAATACAACCAGATATGATAATTGCAAGGTCGGAAAGGGCTCTTGATAAAAGAAGAAAAGACAGGCTCGCCTTGTTTTGTAATCTAAATACAGCAGAAGTAATATCCAATCATAATGTTGACTCGGTCTACGAAATTCCGTTAGTCTTAAACGATCAAAATGTAAGCAAGTTAATACAAGACAAACTTTCCCTAAAATTCAAGAAACCTCAACTTTCATCTTGGATTAAATTAGTAGAAAAAATTAAGTCCAGAAAGCAAAATAAAATAAATATAGCTATTATCGGTAAGTATTTTGGAACCGGTGAGTATCAGCTTAAAGATTCTTATGCAGCTCTATTTGACGCAATTGATCACGCAGCTTGGTATAACAACTATGAAGTTAAGACACACTGGATTGACGCCGAAGAAGTAGAAAAGAAGGGTGTTTCAATAATAGGTAGCCCTGACGGAATAATAGTTCCTATAGGTTGGGGAAAGCGAGGCGCAGAAGGAATGACAAAAACCGCAGGTTATGCAAGAGATAAAAAGATTCCTTATCTTGGTTTATGTTATGGAATGCAACATGCTGTAATTTCCTTTGCAAGAGATATTTTAAATTTAAAAGACGCTGACACAACAGAAAATAAACCTAAAACAAAGGATCCGGTAATACATCTTATTCCGACACAACACAAATATATGAAAAAAAGGGCGTATGGAGGAACTATGCGACTTGGAGGTTGGAAAGCTAAGATATTTAAAAATACCCAAACATACTCAATCTATAAAAAATATAAAGCATTTTTGGATAAAGAGAAAAGTATTACTTCAGAAAGACACAGACACCGATATGAGTTCAATAACAAATATTTAAACGCTTTTAAAAAATCGGGAATGGTAATCAGCGCAGTATCATTAGCGGAGGGCTTGGTGGAGATTATAGAACTTCCAAAAAATAAGCATCCTTTTTACATAGGGACTCAAGGACACCCCGAATACAAAAGCAAGCCAATGAAACCTCATCCAATTTTTATTGAATTTATTAAATCCTGTTTTAAAAGTACTCATTAAGTTGATATAATAGGAAATATGGCACGATCGTTTAAATATAAAGAAAAAATATTTTCAGTAGGGGATACTATAAATGTTGAATACAGAATTAAAGAGGGCGGAAAAGAGAGAAAACAAAAATTTACAGGAATACTTCTTTCAATAAAGGGTGGATCAGAACTAAATAGAATGATAACTGTAAGAAAAATTTCAAAAGCCGGTATTGGAGTTGAAAAAATCATTCCGCTATCTTCTCCTAATGTTCTTGACATAAAAACAATAAAAGAAACGAGCTCTAAGAAGTCAAAAATTTACTATATAAGAAATCTATCGCAACAAGCAGTTAGAGCAAAAATATATAGCAAAAAATGAAGTTTGCGAATAACAAAACAGGCATTTTAGGTGAACAAATTGCCGCTAAATTTCTTCTAAAAAACGGTTATTCGATCATTGAAAAAAATTTCAAAGTAAATTTTGGCGAAATTGATATAGTAGCCTGTAAAAATGACATTATTCATTTTGTAGAAGTCAAAGCTCGATATTCCCCCTTAAAGGTTATGCCGTACGAACAAGTAAATAAAAGGAAAATTAATAAATTAATTAAACTATCTGCAATTTATACTAAATATAAAAAACTAAACAATTATAAGCAATCTATTGACGTTATATCGATAATTTTTAACAATAAAACAAATGACCACGAGTTGAAGATGTTCGAGAATGTTATAAATTGATTTAGTTTTGAAAGGGGGTGAAAAATATGTTAATTGATACAGTAAACAGTATCATTCAGCCTTTCTGGAAGAGTTTTGTAGGATTTTTACCTGACCTATTTGGAGGATTATTAATTTTAATAATCGGCCTTATAGTCGCAAATCTATTAAAAGGAATCCTTCTATCTATTTTCGGCTTTTTAAAGTTCGAAAAAGTTTTTCAACAAGCAAAAGGAGTTGATAAAGGCGAAATCAGGTTATGGGAAGAAATAATTGCCGAAATAGTAAGATGGACAGTAGTAATACTCTTCCTTATCCCAACTTTGCAGGTTTGGGGTTTGACTGAAGCAACAACGGTCTTAAACGAAGTACTGTTTTATATACCTAATGTGATAATTGCTGTGGTAATCGGATTTGTAGGTCTTGTGGCTTCTAACTTGGTAGCTAGCCTTGTTAGAAGAACAGTTAAGACGCTTGGTTCTTCCACCGCTAATACATTAGCAGTATTTACTAAGTCTGTAATTGTTTTTTTTACAGTTTTAGTAGTACTTAGTCAGCTCGGAGTTGCACAAGATATTGTCAGAATCTTGTTTACAGGCATAATTGGTATGCTTGCATTAGCAGGAGGATTGGCATTTGGTTTAGGAGGGAAAGAGATCGCTAGAGATTTACTAGCAGACCTTACAAAGAAGATTAAATAAGAAGAGGCTTAGAATGATATAATAACTATATTTGCTATAGGCGCGTTCGTCTAGTGGCCTAGGACGCCACCCTTTCAAGGTGGAGATCGCCAGTTCGAATCTGGTACGCGCCACTTTAGAAAGAGTTAATGAGTTAACCCTTCGATTTCACTCAGGGCATTGCGTGTTCACGGGTTAACGAGTTCTACCCTTTCTTAAGTCCCTAACGAAGCTCTTTATAGCGAAGCAGTATTAATTTGTTAATACATTAATAATTAATTTGCATATTTTATGTTCCCCGTTCCACTCTCCTTCCCCCCTCCCACCAAAAATGGTAAAATTTAGGAGTTAGATTATATGGTTAGAGTTGAAGAAATATCTAGACATAAAGTTCACCCAAATATACCAAGTGAGACACAACGCTTGAGAGATCAATCTGCTAATTGGCTCAACCCAGTTGTTAAAAAGCTTCATGACATAGGAATTTTTAAGGATATTAAAAGCTTAGATGATATACAAGTCGACTCAATAGAACCGCTTACTGGAGGTATCAAATCTGCAGCGTATTGGATTGGAATTCCTGGAAATGAAGTCGTTATTAAGTTTGATTTCCTAGGTTTTCAAGTTGAAAGCGAATGGTTAAGGACTTATGAAGCAAATGGAGTAGATGTTCCACGGGTACTTTTAACTGGTACGTCAGTAAGTGAAGATCAGAGCGCGGCTCAATTTATAGTATTACAAGGAGTTGTAGACGAAAAAAAGAAAAGAGCAAAAACAGGTCGAGAGGTAGAAGATAATCCAATTTTTTATAAAGAAGTATCGAGATTAATGGGAGTAGAACTCGCTAAAATTCATAGCACTAGTACTGCTAAAGCATTTGGGTCTTATGATGATAATCCAGAGAAAACATTTACAACAAAAACTTGGCAAGAGTTTTTAAAGAGATTTTTAGATTCTGAGAAATTGACGGAGTTTGGTATAAGCGCAGATGATGTTTCTCAATTACTTAGCGCTTTGGATAGGGTAGAGTTTCCGGAGCAAGGGTCATACATTAGCGGTGATTTTGCACTTCATAATCTACTAATTGAAGCCGTTAATCCTCCAAAATTTAAAATTATTGATCCGATTGGTATGATTGGAGACCCTTATTTTGATATCGCTACTTTATACAACAGTGACGAGTTGAATCAGAGATTAAGAGAGATACGAATTCGAGAGAATTTAGATGTGAAGGAATATCCTTTGACTTGGGTTGAAAAAGATCCTTTTGATTTACAATCTTTTTTGGAAGCATATATCAAAGAGTCGGGGATAACTATAGATACAAGGAGACTTATTGCAAATCAAATTATTGCGATGATTAGAACGTATGACCAGAAAAATAAATACATTACACCAAACCAATCGGCAGAGAAGCAAAGATCTATCGATCTTCAATTTAGCATAAGGAGAGAATTAATCAAAGAAAAGATCTCAGCCCTAATTTCTTCTTAATTCCAACTCGTTAACTCGTTAACCCGCTGATCCAGAGTAAAATAA
>Ga0210057_1003392_pt1 | contig 21989 bp, 21 predicted proteins | sample CryGeyCG2114_010_2_FD_183968 | JGI IMG/M metagenome (GOLD analysis project Ga0210057, IMG submission 183968) | Groundwater microbial communities from aquifer - Crystal Geyser CG10_big_fil_rev_8/21/14_0.10 (SPAdes) (version 2) | ecosystem: Environmental > Aquatic > Deep subsurface > Groundwater ...
ATCGCGGGACCTGACAATCCACCGAATTTATTGGTAAGAATGGGCCGTTTTGTACGTATATCAATAATCATTCCCGATAACGTATTTGTCGCAGTAAGCGCATCTGCACCAGCTGCTTCTGCAGCCTTTCCGACATCTACAAGATTTGCGCCATCTGGGGTCAGCTTTACAAATACTTTGGTGTTTCCTGCAATTTTTTTGACTTGAGTAACTGCTCTTGTTGTTGCTTCTGGATCAAGAGCAAACATCAGGCCAAAATCAGATTCTGTATTTGGACAGGATAAATTCAGCTCAATTGCAACTGGATTTGCTTCAATAAGTTTCTCAGCAACACGTGCAATATTGTCTACGGTATCCGCAAAGCAACTCGCAATGACTGGAATTTCTAAGGATTCTTTCATTTCAGACAAAAGATCAACGCATGCATCAACGCCCGGATTTGAGAGACCAACTGCATTGGTGAGGCCCTGTCCCCAGGAATACACAGTAGGATTGTGATGACCAGTACGTTCTTCATGACCGATTGATTTCCCCGTTACTGCTCCAACACCATTTTCTTGGCACAATCTCATTGATGCAGCACTCACTCCCATGATGCCCGATGCAAGAATGGTGGGGTTTTTAAGTTTGATTCCTGCAAGATTTACAGAGAGATCGATCATGAAATTATTATACCAATAAGTTGGTTATTTTAAGCCAGATGTAGCCAAAAGTCTCCTCATATCTTTTACAACTGTAATAATCTCTGATTTCGACAGAAGATCACTCGATTGTTCTGATGTCTCAAAATGATCTGCTAATTTCACAAATTGGTCTCCAGATCCTTGAAAATACTGGTCATGCCCCGCTTGATAACCTTGAAGACCAATATTCATAACATTTGCTAAAAGTGCACTTCTCGCTGGCAAACCCAAATCTTTTCTCATCTTTCTTAAAATTCTGAGTCCAATTGCTGATGGAATGCGTTCCATCGCACGTTCACATTCCATTGCAAATTGCAGTGCTTCATCCTTGGGCATTTGAGACATATTTACTAAATCAAGACGAGTATGGGAAAATGATTTATTAAAATCAACTTTATGACCTACCTCATGCCCCAAATTTGCATAACCAAAGTCATTTACAATTAGCGGCATATGAATCATTGCTCCATCGATTCGACTACCATGATAATATGATGCATTTCGAACATATTCGTCGTGAGGAGTTTTACCATCTCGCCTTATAACCTCCATCATTCTATCTCCAAAGTGTGGAGCATATGGCGGTATGCTTTGTTGGATCCATAAACGTGCATCCTGTTGCGCAAGAAGGGGCACAATATCGATGCTTTTCTCTCCAGCGGTGATCAGCAATGACTCTACCATGAGAGGATTTGGTGATGTTTTAAATAATTCACCAACGGTAGCTCGTACTCTTGATCTCCTGTCTTCATCAGAAATTCCGTGTAAATAATGCTCCATTGGTCGAAATCCATAACGAAGATCGTACCCATCCTTACTTGTCAGATTGAGATGAAACGTTGCATTCAGATCTCCTTCAATATCCCATTTCACAACATCAGGCATTGATAGACCGAGTCTTAGAAGTGGCAAAGAAGCAAGTTGATCAATCTCTTTTGTCTCAGGAACTCCTGAAATCTGTTCTCCAACATCCATACATCATTATATATATTAATATGATTTTTCCATCCACTTCCTCACCTCTCCCTCACTCCACGTATTCACCACATCTTTTTTCGTAAGCCAGCCGCGTCGTGCGACATTTACCCCATTTATCATCCAGTCCATTTGACGCACTGCATGCGCATCAGTATTTACGAAAAATTTCACTCCCTTCTCTACCCCTTCCTTGACTAATGAATCCGGGAGGTCCAACCGGGGAGGTCCCGCATTTATCTCAAGCGCCTGATCATGTTTGACAACATACTCAAAGATTTGATCCCAGTCCATCTCCACTCCTTCTCGCTTCCCCAGAAGTCGCGCGGTTGGGTGACCAAATATCTTTACTTTTGGGTGCGATAACGCTTTCAAAGCGCGCTTGGTCATCTCAATCATATTCATTTTGAATGAGGAATGGAGTGCGACGATCAAATAATCGACATACTCAAATGCTTTTTCTGGTAATGCAAGCGTCCCATTTGGCAAAATATCAACTTCAAGGCCGATGAAATAACTGATCTTTGATGATTTCATTACTTCGTCAATATTATCTTTTCTGACCTTCATGATTTCGACAATCTCTTCTTCCGATAACCCTTTTTGCTTGGGGTTGTGTTCGGAAAATCCAATATACTCGTATTGCAATTCTTTTGCTCTTGCAGTCATTTCTTCAAAAGTATTGAGACCTAAATCATGTGACGGTTTTAAATCATACGAACTGTGCATATGAAAATCTCCCTTGATATCTGAAAGCAAAATCAACTGAGGAACTGCATTTGTTGCAGCTTTTTCAATCTCATACGTTCCTTCTCGAAGTTCAGGAGGAATATATGCAAGTCCGAGAAATGCGTATAAATCTTCCTCCGTTTCGAATGTTTGAATCGGCTGATCTTCTTTCATATTTTTCATTCCATATTCATTCAGCGAGTATCCTTTTTTCAAAGCATATTCTCGCAGTTTGATATTGTGTGCTTTGCTTCCCGTAAAATATTGTAGCATCGATCCATAGCTTGCCGCGTCCTGAAGACGCAGATCAATGCGAATATTTCCGGTTGCCAAAATCGATGCTTTTCGATCTCCTGCAGCTTCGATCGATCGTTTTCCGGGATATTTGAGAAAGTGGTCAACAATTGATTGCATATCACTCTCTTCTGCAACAATAGCAAGATCAATATCCCCAATGGTTGCAACTCTCCGTCTCAGAGATCCAAGTGAATCGATTCTCTTCACGATCGGCCCAAGTTCTTTCATGTATGAAATAACCTCTGAGGCGATTTTTTGGGCATATGATAAGGGCATTCGCTCGTCTCTTCGATCATGTCTCTCAAATACATTAAGCCCCTCAATAATGTCAATTTGTGATTTTTTACCAAATCCTTCAAGATCTGCGATCTCTCCCGACCGCGCAAGATTTTTTAAATCATCAATCACTGTTTCTGTATTGACCAAACCAAAATGCGCAACCAGTCTAAATGCTTTTTTTGGCCCAATTCCGGGCACCTTTATGAGAAGAAAAACTGTTTCGGGAATGCCCTTCATCACTTCATTGAAATGAGAGGATGTACCATTTTCAAATAATTGAGAAAGTCCCGATCCAATCCCAGGGCCGATCCCCGGGACTTTTTGGAGCTTTCCTTCTTGCCAAATATCCTTGAGTTCCCGAGATAAATGTTCGACCGTATCTGCAGCTTTTTGATAGGCAATTATCTTAAATCTATTGTTTTTTCCCGAGTCAGGTCCTTCTTGCAATTGATATGCGATTGCGACATTGCGCAACAGTTCTGAGACTGATTTGTTTGAGAATTGGTCACCGTTCATACTTTATTGTATCAATAACCAAAAATATCCTTGCATCGGAATAATAAAATATTATAATACTATTCAATGGCACGAGAATCTATACATCCATATATTGGATATAGTAAAATCACTCCAGCAAGCATTCCAATTATTGATGCTCGAGCACCAATTAATAAAACGGGTGTTCTTTCAAAAGAGTTGTTCGGACATTTGAATGCATGTGGTTTTTTCCTTGATCATCAATTTGCTCGATCCTTACGTCTTGCTAGATCTACCTCTTTAACTCACTATCTTGTTGATCATGGATTTAATTTGGGCAATAGAGCTGCACGATTGCTGAGGTTAGATGCGCAATCATTATCAGAAATTGAAGTTGACCCAGAGCTCATGTCATTTCGGCTTTTTTTAGGACACCATAGTACTCCACGAACAATTGACAATGCTGTCTCAACAATATTGGTGGATCAAAATCTACAACAAGAAATTGCCCTCCATCTTGCAACGGTTCTTCCCGATTCACAAGGTACACCTCGCGTTGTTGCAGCAAGATATGGAGAGAATGGCATGTTGACGCACGCAAATGTTTCTTGTACAGCAAGTGAACTTCCCATTCCTTCGACGCCACAAGGTCGAGAAAGGTGGGAATTTCAGGCCGCGCGACTTGATGGAACAGCAGAACAACATCATCGAACCGCAGGATTAATCACAAACGGCATGATTGAAAGAACAGGATCACACCCTCATGTTGTACGATTTCAATGTACCGAAGATTCTGGTCCGCGCGTGATCCCCTATGGGCTCATGGGCATCACAACTCCAGTAGAAGAAGCAGGATTTTCTGCGTATCAAGACATAGCTTTTGGACAAACGACCTTTTATAAAGGTAATGACTGGGCTATTCAACTTCCGACTAGACTACAATAAATCATACGTCGTCCGTATCTCCTCCATCACTTGATTCACGGTATCCCGAGTAAACCCATACGTAACAGGTTCGTTTTCTCCGGTTCTATCGGTAAATCGCATGACTATTCTTTCACTTTCAGGAAACAGGGTAAATCCTGCAGCAAGCATGAGCGTCATCCGATCTGCATCTTGAGGACATGACGGACCATATAAGCCCCACGTCTCACGAAGAGTATTATGAAAATCTGCAGGACTTTCAGGATCCTCGGGATTTTTCCGGACTCTTTTTGATGCATAGCAATTATATGTACCATCTGGCGCTTCGGTGGTTACCAGTGGATCACATGTTTCCAATTCATCAGGATCTATCCATGGATTAAACTCCGCTGAGATGAGAATATCACCAGAATCATCTCTCTCAAACCCCTTCACATTCATAAACGCATTGATTTCACTATGACCATGTTGATCAAAAACGCGCGGATTATATGCATTTGCATACAGACGATCGCGACGCATATCAAGATTGTCGACAAACAGGAGTGCAGCACTTTCGGGAGTATGTATCTTTTGAAATCGTTGTAATTTTGCGCCAAATGACTGTGTATCAAGATGGTACATCTCCTCATATATTGGTTCATGATGGAGCTTCATGGCATCCCTAATATGTTTAAATCTTTTTTTATCTTCCGCTAATTTTGGAAATATTAATCGAGCAAATCTACCGCCCAATAAATGGTGCCACGAACGACTCAGAACATTTGGAATATCATGAAGAATCGCTGCAATCTGTCCATTCACTCGCGTTTCAATATCGTCATATCCTCCCATCAAGAGCGCTTCATCAACGCCTTCCGCTACGTGACGAATGTGATTTCCATACGTATGATCAGTAAAGAGCCCGATGTGCATTTCTTCATTTATATGTCCCCCCAAAAGTGAATACATTGCGGCTTGATACAGTGGCGCAAGTGTTTCTTCTGCTTGGGAATAAATATCCGCTGGGGGAAATAAGTAGAGATCAAGTGAAGAAGATGGAATGTTCAACTTTCCATCCGGTGAAACAATATAATCAATGACGTTGGTAGACAACCGCGCTGTTTCAAGATATTCTCGCAATGATCCTTCTGCGACACCATTGTGTTGTACTTGTGGCCGCATATCTTGTCGTAATAGTCTGCTTGCGATTTGTGCCGTTTCTACAATACTCATGTAGTACAATAATAAGTATTCATTCGATTTTTGATTTTGGTACTTTTGATGATTTAGTGTATCATTTTCATATAAAATTTGCTAATATAACTCAAAATAATATTAATTTTTTAACATTATTGATAAAATATTCAAAAAAATGAATACTTTCATTCTCGGCATCGCAGGTGGGACCGGCTCGGGAAAAACCACCATTTCCCAAAAAATTCTTGATCACTTTAACTCTCATGTCCGCTATATCCCCCATGACCGCTACTACAAAGATCAGTCTGCAAAATCCATGGAAGAACGTATAAAAACAAACTACGATCATCCCAATGCACTGGAAACCGATCTCTTTATCAATCAACTGAAAGAACTTTTAGCTGGAAAAACAGTTGAAGTTCCCGAATATGATTTCACCAATCACACACGGAAAAAAAATGTCACCACAACCGTATCCCCTTCTCCGTTTATCATTATCGAAGGGATCCTCATTTTTCATGAGCCAAAATTGCGTGATCTTATGGATTTGAAAATTTTTGTCGATGTACCTGCTGATATTCGCATCTTACGGAGAACCAAACGCGATATCGAAGAGCGCGGTCGCACACTTGATTCATGTTATGCTCAATATGTGTCAACTGCTCGACCGATGCATGAACAGTTTGTGGAGCCAACCAAGGAGTTTGCCGATATCATCGTCCCGCGGGGTGGAAAAAATGAAAAAGCGGTGACAACCTTGATACATACTATTGAAAAACGTTTAAAGTAATTTGAAGAATTATAGAGAACAAGCGAAGATATCTTTTTGCGAATCAATCGCATGGGCCCCTCAGGGTGAGGTGGTGAGCAAAAATGATATCAAGCGAGATTTATAAATTATAAATACATATGAATAACTCAACTCCTCATTGGAATTTTAAAGAACTTGTGACAACTGCAATAATTAAAAATGGGGGTTGGGTAAATGCTCATGCCCATATTGATCGAGCTTTTACGATTGCTCCAGATAGTTTGGATATATATAAAAAATATATGCTCACGGAAAAATGGGATATTGTGGATGCGGTGAAAAATGCCTCTGAAGAAGAATATTATCGACGGATTTCAAAAGCTCTTGAGCTCATGATCAGTCAAGGAGTAACCGCCGTCGGATCGTTTATCGATGTTGATCCTGTTGCTGAAGATCGAGCGATAAAAGCCGCACTCAGGGTAAAAGAACAGTACAAATCACAGATCGCCGTCAAACTTATAAACCAAACGTTGAAGGGAGTAATCGAACCCAAGGCAAGAAAATGGTTTGATATTGGTGCAGAAATGGTAGACATAATCGGTGGATTGCCAAAGCGAGATGAGCGAGATTATGGAAAAGGTGAGGAACATTTTGATATTCTTCTTTCGACTGCAAAGAGATTGGGCAAGATGGTACATGTGCATGTAGATCAATTTAATATCCAATCAGATAAAGAAACAGCGATGCTCGCGGACAAAACCATCGAGTATGGGATGCAGGGAAAAGTTGTGGCAATTCACTCCATCTCACTTGCGTGTCAACCAAAAGAATATCGAGAAATGGTGTATAAAAAATTGAAAGAAGCTGAGGTGATGATGATTGGCTGCCCAACTGCATGGATAGATCAACCTCGACACGAAGAAAATCAACCCTTTCACAATGCACTCACTCCTGTGGACGAGCTTGTGAACTATGACATTACTGTTGCGATCGGTTCAGACAACATTGCAGACTACATGCTTCCTTTTACCGATGGAGACATGTGGAACGAACTCAAGCTTATGGCAATCGGAAATCGTTTTATGGATCTTGATGAGTTGGTCAAAATCGCAACAGTGAATGGTCGGAAAGTCCTCGGCTTAGCTTAAAAGAGTATATACTCAAAAGTGTATGGTGCTTGAAGCAGTACTTGATCAACAAGTCGCAATTGACTCAAGCCCACCCTCACCTCTTCTTCTCAAAGCCACAGAACAGCGTATTTTCCATTCGCTCATTCCACTTCTTATCAAAGCCACCCAAAAAACGACGTTTGATCCTGATGGAAATATTACAGTGATTGAAGAGGGATTTGGATTGGATGGTTTACGAATCCAAAATCCTACAACAGAGGAGATGGTCCACGTCTGGACAGAAAAAGATACATTCCGAATCGTTCATAATAAAAGTACCTACATCGTAAGAAGAGATGGCACGTTTCTGCAAACAGAGTATCTTGATCCGGAAAATCATATTACTGGTCCATCAGACAACAGACAAATAGTTCAAGGGATGTCTGGACAAAACGAAGTAATAATTTCTTATTCAAATGGTACAACGGGATATTGGAGCGAGGAATTAGGACAGTATCTTGGCGCAACATTCGATCCAACGCATATTACAGATCACACACTTATCAGAGAATATGTCGTCATAGACGGATACCAGGGATTGGAGTATCATGTTGTTCATGCAGGAGAGATTCCGATTGAAACATATTGGAATTTGCATACTGGGGTACTCCTTGGGACCGTTTCACATGACATTCGATCTTTCGAGCTTCCTGAAGGATACACTCAGATCACATGGGCTTAGTTTTAAACATGAATGTCAAATGAGGAAAATGGAATCTCTATCTGTAAAAATACCTATCACATATCCTACCGACTACCTACCGCCGCCTCAAGCATTTCTCGATCAAAACAATAGATTGATCCACATGGTGCACCTTCGACCCAGCCAGAATTTGAATTCGCCAGAGGACATCCACTTTGAGTGGTCTTATCAAAGGCTGCACCCAATGTACAATCAGGATGAATTCCTTCTTCACGATGAAATTGAGCCAACTGCTCCTCAGCGAGTACTTCTGCACATATTCCATCTATCAAATAAACTGATCCATCAGGCCCTACTGCCGGCTGCGCCGAGCATGCAATCTCAGTTGCAGCTAATCGTTCCACATTATTTAATTCTTTACACATAGTAAATATCAACTGGAAATATCGACTATTATACATCATACTGCTCTTTTTATCCGTGCAGACTGCAATTTATCCACCAACTCTTTTGCGACTTGGACCACTGGGAATTCGAGTAAGCTATACATTTTTGATTAAAACCTCTGCATCATCCATGGGTGTAAAGCCACGTTTTTGATAAAATTGCTTTGCCCTCTGATTGTTATGAACTACGCTCACAATCACTTTTGTTGCTCCTCTTTTTCTGAGTCGTTTTATTGTTTCGTTCAATAAGTCCGTTCCTATATTTTTCCGTTGGTAATTAGGATACACAGCAAAATGATAAATCCAAGCGCGCCTTCCATTCCAAGTTCCAAGTGATGACGCGATGATAGTACTATTTATCACTACTTTGAGACACGTCTGTGGATTGAGTTTCAATATGGCCAAAAAGTCTTTCTGCTCACTCCTTCTGTCGGCAAGATGCAGACCAGCGTCTTTCCACAATTCGTACAGTTGCTCAAAATCATCAAACTCGATAGGAATTATGTCCATATAAACCGTTATCTTTTACTTCTTTACTCGTCCCGCCTGCAATTTCTCAACAAGCTCTTTTGCAACTTCGACCGAGGTCACCATCTTGACATTGTTCTTCACTGCTTTTTGGCGAATGATCTGGCCATCGGTGAGCTCTTTGTCAGACCGCTCTTCCTTGTCTGGATCTGTAGGAATATTGATGATGAGATCAAATCGATTTGATTCAAGCATATCCTTGAGATTTGGCTTTTTGGTCGGTTCTGATATCTTATTGACGAGAATTGCTTCGATCTTTTCTCGAGACAGATATTTATGCGTTTTGTATGTCGCATAAAGCTTATACCCCATTTCGGACAACGTATGAATTGTCTTTCTGAGCTTCATCTTATTTTCTCGTGAACCGATCGACAAAAGTGCCGTTTTTTCTGCACGTTGCGCGAGTCTCATCTGAAGCGTATAGAGTTCGATAAAGCCTGGGGATGCGTTTTGATTAAAGTCCGTACTTGCCATAAAGGTGGCAAGTTTTTCTTCAAAGATGGTATTTGGGGTCTCAACGGCGACAGATTCTGCAAATCCCTTAAACAGTCGGACCTTTACCTTTCCCGTCACTTTTTCATTTTGATCATCAATATATGCATTCAAATGTGAAAGATACGGATCGTACCAAAAGCCTGCATAGACGGTGTATGCCCATTGGGTGTCAACCGTACCTTTAAATTCATTTTCCATTCGCGTTGATACATATTTTTCAATATTGCGATGTGCATCAATAATGATTTCTGCAGCAGGTGCTTCGTACACGCCACGTACTTTGAGTCCAACGACGCGATCTTCAATATGATGTGCGATCCCCACGCCATGTTTTGCACCGACATGATTGAGGTGAATGATCAAATCTGCAAGCTTCATCTCTTTTCCATTGACGGCAACGGGAAGCCCTTTCACAAATTCGATTTCAACTATCTCAGGAGTATTCGTTGCATTTTCAGGCAATGTTGATACTTGAAGAATATCTTTGAGTGGTGGGATAAGTGCAGGGTTTTCGATCTCCCCCCCCTCTCCCGTCACACCCCACATATTATCGTCCCATGAGTAAGGAATTTCTTTTGTTTGTTTGACGGGGATATTGTGTTCTTTTGCATACTCAAGCTCCTCATCTCGTCCCATCCCCCACTCACGGACTGGTGCAATGATTTTGACATCAGGGTTTAAGGCAAGACAAACTCCTTCGATACGAACTTGATCATTCCCTTTTCCGGTACAACCGTGTGCGATGGTGTCAGCACCTTCCTGTGCGGCAATCTTGACTGCCCATTTCGAAAGAAGCGGTCGCCCAATCGGAGTTGAAAGATGATATCGTCCTTGATATGAAGCATTCGCCTTAATTCCTTTTGCAATATATTCTTCAGCAAACTCATCTTTTGCATCAATGACGATCGCTTTGATTGCGCCGAGTTTGATAGCTTTTTTGCGTATTGCATCAAGATCATCTGCTTGTTGACCGATGTCAATCGTGAGCGCGATCACTTCTGCATTATACTCCTCCTGGATCCATTTGAGCATGACCGAAGTGTCAAGTCCGCCGGAATACAATAAAACGACTTTCTTAACTTCTCCTTTTCGACCTTCATAACTTGATACTTTGACGTAATCTTGTTTCTGTTTCATAGAAAAATTGAAATAATAATGCAGAAAATAAGGTAATTTTTACTATTTTACCCCATAATCAGACAAAATATACACCTTTTATGGGAAATTTGCAAGGAAACGCAGAAATTCAGAGCAATAGTTTGATTAGTGCGAAGGAATCATTACATGAAAGTGAGTTATACCTGGTTCCGTTTGATATGCGCTATTATTTTCATAGCAGACCACATCTTCATGTCTTACTCCACGTTCTTGAAGAAATGCTGTTAAAACACTATCAGCCTCTCCCCAAGAATCATCATGCAAAATCCACAATAAGAATTGCTCGCTTCCAGGAATATCGTAGGGAAATTTATTTGGTATCAAGACAACATTCTGCTCCCCTGCCTCTGCTCGGATATCATCAGCAATTTTCGCACCTCGCTCAGCAAGTGAGAGCTTATATCGTCTGAGCTCCTCCTCAATTTCTGGCTTTCGGGGAATCCAATACTCTGCTGCTCGAAATGCATCAAGCTCAGCTCGAATGTCACCAAGTGTTGGCTGATGATATGGCTTGTGATCTGACACTCGTATACCCATAAATGGATTTCGTTCTAAAAGATTTTGAGTTGTCATAAATAGATATGGTTATTATTTTTTTCTCCAAATAAGATAGGTATTTGTTGGAAAACGATCCCGAGTATTGACAATCTCACCCCTTAAATTTGTTATACTCAACCCTTTTCCTTCGGCAACATCATAATGACTCACTGCATCATTTTGGATTGGTTCAAAGCCATGAACTAATGCGAGCGCATGAATTTCACTTTCAGACAAATCGCCATACTGTTCATAGATCTCAGAACTCCACATCGCATCTGAACTCGTGTAATTTAGATGAAAGAGTAATTCTGAAACAAGCCATGCCGGAAGATATTTAGTTTTTCCTGCATTCATTGAACGCCATTTTCTTGCCGGTTCAAACTCCATCAAAAATCTGGCCACTTTACTAGAATTGCTCAATTGGTTAATGGGAGTTCTTAATAGTTCAGCTGGATTGAGAACTGTCTTTCCGTCAATATCGATGGTCTCAACCCTCAATACTTCTTCAGCATCTTGAGGCCGAGCAACATAGTCCCTTCCAAAGACATACCCTCCAGACCGTACTATTCTACTTATTTCTCCGACAACCCGGGAACAATTTTCAAAGTTAAATGGTCCTTGTCCGGTCACGGGAAAACTAAAAATTTCATGAAAAAATGAAGAATGCATTACGGCATCAATTGATGCCGTTTCGAATGGCAGTTGAACTGCGTTTGCTTGAACATGGGAAAATGATGTCTCATTTCCATCCTCCCTCACTCCTTCCCGTGCGATCTGTAAAAAATTTCTATCTAGATCACTTTCAATGAAATGAAAATACGATGGTAAATCTAGTACTAAATCACGCGCGAGTGCACTTGTGCAAGATCCGAGATCAAGAATTAAACAGGGACGATCAATACTAAATTGCTCGACTGGTAAATACCTCCTAATTGCAGGAGCAAAAAATTGTCGCTTATACTTCACACTTTCAGACATGGCCTCACCATATAACGCAAGACATGCTGGGTCTGTATGTTTTGCTGTATGTGTAACTTCTCGTTGAGATGCCATGTTTTTATTAAAATATTATGCAATATGTTGGCAAATAGACTGAATAACTTCTACGCCCTTTTCAAGTCGAATTATTTCACGCGCCATCATCCACGTACGCCCAAGTCCATTTAACCCCTGAAAATCAGGCCCTCTTCCCCAATAGGGATCTCCATAGGTATCTTCAACGATTGCAGCTTCACCTGTTGATAGGAGTAACTCTCGAATTGGAGCATACTGATGCAAAATAGCGATCGCTGGAGCAAGCATAGCCATTTCTTTCATCTCATCCCAGTCAGTTCGAATCAATGGCAGATTATCTTCTTTTCTCCCAATGAGCTTTGCCTTTATCGGATACTTTGCTTCATGGATTTCTTGCGCGACTGCTGGACTGGTGCGCACAAATTTACTTGCCTGATATGCATGCTCCAGAGAGCGATAATTCCTTCCAAGGTACTGATATCCAGCAGGCACCCGAAACCATCCTGAAAATATCCCATAGACTTCACCAAATTTTTCACTTGGTTTAAAGAAAAGTGCTGTTGGCAAATCAAACTGGTCGATATGTTGTTTTTGTCGTAAATCCACAAAATAATCAGGGCTTGTTCCACAGTCAGTAGCAACTCGTGCAAGACCTGCTAAAGCTTGTTCTGACGCTTGATAGATCTGTTCATACCCATACTTTCCTCCCAGCTCTTGCCATGCTTGAGCTGCTTCAGAAAGTGGTTCTTTCACTCTTGTTTCGATTGCAGATTCTGCCATATTTTTTTACAATTAAATATCTAATAATTACAAAATATAATCGTACGATTATATCCTATAATTATATCATATTTTAATCAAAATACAGATGTGTTGGGTGGGAACTTGAAGGCTCCCACCCAACACGTTACTCAGACACGAAGCGGCTATCTGCTGCTGTATGAAATCGTCGGCAGAAACAGTCGCTTGACATAGGGTGGCCACGAATCGCGGTCCAGGTAATCTTGGACTCCATCGTGATCCGTATCCACCCAGTCGTACTGACCATCATGGTTACTGTCGACTTCGAGGCTGGTTGGGACACCATCCCCGTCGTCATCACTGTCCTGATAGTCCTTGATGCCGTCCCCGTCGGTGTCGCGAGCGTCATCGGTCTTGCCATCCCCATTGGGGTCGGCTCGCTCAGATCCGGTTGCGACCAGATCCCGATCGAGGTCCGGGTATAGGTTGTAATCCAGACCAGGAAGCGTACCGAAGAAACACTCGGCTCCTACAGAGCGACTCGGGCTCCATCCCGGACAGGCCCCATAGTCCTCGGGGCTTTGGGTCTCAAGGTACGATATCCCGAACTTGAAACCATTGCCGCTCTCGTGCGGCCCAATCAAAACCACTTCAAAGGTCATCGTCATGAGCCCGCCCTGGGGGTCATCATAGAGCACGGTATACAACCCGTGCCCGTTTTCGTCATACGGTATGTCGATGAGCACCGACCCCCCGTTGACCTTCTTCTCGAGCACAACGCCGTCCGACCGGGTTTCGTAGACCCTCATCTCCCAATAACTCTCCACCTCTGGGTGATGATAGAATATGCGTTTGCCGTCGGAGTAACGGCGTGCGGTGAACTCATGTTCCGGGATTTTCACCCGGAACGGCTGAAAGTTCGAGTCGATGGATGACTCGATCCAGCTCGAATCCACGCACCACGGCGTCCCTCCATATTCAACAAGAATCCGTGTGAATCCATGCTGTATACAGGTGTACTCGGACCAACTCAATGAAGATTCCCAGTCTTCAAGGTTCAAATACTTGTACGTCTTCCAGCCGGCATCTCCAATGCCGACGATGAAAGCGGCTTCCGCCGCGCTGACTACAACTACGCCGGCAGTTTCTGCGGCAATGCCGGGGATCATTCGAGCTGCAGTCGAGATCCCGCTCATCACTCCAGATCCATACGATATGATCGGAGGGAGGATTCGTTTGATCTCTCCTACCCTGGACAGGGCGAACCGTGTCCAGACTCGCATGGTCACATCAACTTCACCTACCAACACTCGGAGAGAGCTCAAGGGAGCACCCCGACGGAGTGTCTGACGGTAGGTTTCAGTAATGAATGATTCATCCTCTCCTGCCTCGAAGATCAGAACCCGAATTCGGCTTGGATCGATCGGATTCTTGGAGTAGAGTTCCGTTCCGTTGCGGAATGTTTGCGACACCTCGGAAGCTTTCATTTCCAGGCCGTAGATGACCTTGGAATTGACCGCTTTTTCCAGGATAGGATTGCCCGCAATTCGAGAATTCCACAGGTTGATCTTGTCCATGGTCCATTGAACGAGGGCTCGGTAATTCTCCGCCCGTTTGGGGTTGAGTTGCTGACCCATGTTTGGATTGTTGAGTTTTGCGTTCATCAGGTCAACAGACTCTTGCGCCTTTGTGACGTCAAACCCGCGATGTGCCACAAAGTCCTTCCCATAATCTTTCACCCATTGGAGATATGGGGAAAGGAATGTTCCTCTTCCATAGAGGCTCGAGAGTTCTTTGGCATGGGGGTTTGAACCCGGTAAGAATCGTGAAGAAAAACACTCTCCCCCGCATCCGATGTTAATGAGATGCTCGATGGAGGCAAAGCCGTTGTCTGACCAGACCGGCCAGCCGCTGTCCACACGCCAGAAGATCGTCCCGGCGAGGATGGGGATCATCACATCACCGGGGTTGGTGTTGTTGTCGATCGGGATCACAGTCGGTACTGCAATCTCAGGATCGACCTTTTCCCGGCACCAGATCAGGCCTGTTTGGTCGATCTCCAGATGAAGATTTGGCTCGCCGGATTCGGTCGTCATCCTTAGTGTGACTGGATCATGAAAAACCGTGTGCAACTTAACGTCTTTGGTTTTCCATTGCGGACTGAGGTCCCGAACTGATAGACCCCCCGCCAACCAGGTTGTACCAACTTGAAACTGTAACGCTGGCCACTGCTCACCAGTCCCACTTCCGCGGAAACTTACCCGCAGATACATTGAGACCGCGTCTTCGCCTACCGCCCACTGGGACGGGATTGAAGACCATCCTCGCGAGGTCATTCGATAATGTTTCGACCCTGATGGGGCCGTCCCATCCTGAACAACCTGCCAACCAGTTGGGGCCGATTCTTCGTCCAATCGATTTGCCCAGAAACATTCCTGAGCAAGCACTTCGTTGGTGCCGTCGACAGAACCAGCTCGAATAACACCAACGCTTGCCTGTTTGGCGGCGTTGGGTACGAGCAGATTCTCCGTCGGCGCGAGAAGCGCGGAAGGTCCTTCGACTGTCTGAATTGCGGCAGAACGAGCGGTTTCGGGGAACATCTCACCAGGATCCACCCAATTTTCGGGGTTGACCATGATGACCGGATTACTTCCGGGGGGGTTGGGTGACGAATCTTGTGCCCATGCCCGATTTGGGATCATGGTCAAAAAGATCGATATTACGATCAACCAATGTAGGTACTTCGAATTTCTGTTCACTATCGCCCTCCTTTGGGCAAAACTCTGAACAATTACGCGAGTCCATACTATTTGACGGACAAGAGACGCCGTCAGTCTTATGAAGTTTCTTGACCCAAACTTCATATAAAATGGTCCAGACACTACTCCCTTGTCTGGCAGGGTTTTTTGGATTTGCATTCTCCTTTCTCTAAAAATATTGTTTAGTAAATCATAGCCACAGTGGCTATCTTCTGACAAAAAGTTTTTTCTGCCAAAATATAGCCACCGTAATAAATGATTTATTTTTTCGTGTCTGAGTTGTTAACGTGCATGATTTCCCATATTTGAAATATGCTGATACTTCAAGTAAGGAATCATTCTATTTCTGCGCAATGAGTTTGAATGCAGACAGCTTTTGTCTGATAATACTCACGCTCAAAAATACTCAATAAGTAAAAAAAATCCACCTAAAGTGGATGTTCATTTGTACATATCAAATATGTATTATATTATATCCTATAATAGTCCAAAAGCAAGTTTTTCTGCTTTTATCCGTTTCAGAGTATTCTCAAAAAATTAATGAGCCGAGGATTTGTTGCACTGACTTTGATATAATTTGGCTGGAATGATGAATGATGCCCGAGTGGCGGAATGGCAGACGCGCAGGTCTCAAAAACCTGTGAGCTTTACGTTCGTGTGAGTTCGACTCTCACCTCGGGCACCAGAAGGATTTTTACTCCCAATTTTGATTTGGATGATGAGAACCTGCGTTTGGGATACACAGAGTAGGAATATTGTAGTTTATATCATCAGTGTCCCAGTATGCTCCATTTGGTCCCGCAGACATAATATTGTCAGTGCAACACCAATTGGTTGTGTCTGAACAGCAGCAGGCCTCCCCTTCATTTTCATTGATGAGATATGGTTGGCCCCAAGGATCTTTCGGAATAGTATCAATCTTGATGGTAGTACTTGCAGCATTGAGTTTCTGCAAAGCAGTTGTATAAGCACTCAGACACGCAGCAGTACCGATTTTTCCCCCTCGGCAAGAATACTCAGAACAGGCGCTTCCCGTAATTTCTAAAAATGTTTTTCCGGTTGCAATACGTGCTGCAACAACCAAATTCGAAAGTTCAACAATGTCAGATTTCGCTTTTGTATTTTTTGACTGTTTTTGAACATTGGTATATGAGGCGATACCGAGCGTCGCAAGGATTCCAATGATACTTATCACTACAATCAATTCAACAAGGGTAAATCCACCTCTTTTTCCCATCATTCTTCCAGTATATTGACATATTGGAAATATTTCAATGACTGTAGAAATACTATTTTTCCAAATTAACCATTTACTGTTTCACGTTTATTGATATAATTGGGCCATGATATACATTATATTTCCCCTCATCATTCTCATTTTTTTCTATTTTTTTTCCTCAAAAGTATCCCCAATCCCCTATTTTCCGACCAACAAAGCTGATCTTGATAAGATTGTCAAAGCACTCCATATGAAAAAAGATGGCGCAATCCTTGACCTTGGTGCTGGAGACGGTACCGTCATCTTTGCTGCTGCAAAGAAAGCTTATCAAGACAATCTAAATACACAGTTTTTTGCGATTGATGTCAACCCAATTCTTATTGCATACATGTGGCTTCGCCGACTATTTCATCCAAATAAAGCAAATATCAGCCTGATTTTAGGTGATATGTTCAAAGTTGACTATGCAACCATGCTCAAAAAATATTCTCATCGCGTTTTTTATATCTACATCTCACCCTGGTTTACCGAAGCGACCGCACATATGATCAATGACCAAAAACTTGATGCATCGATTGTCTCCTATTTTTACCCCGTCGAAAATAAGAAAGAAGATGAAAAGATTACGGGAGTTCATGATATTTATATCTATAAATCATGATAGAGTTGTCTAAACATACTGAAACTCATGTTTGACACTATCATCCGACTTGATCAGGCAATAACAATAAGACTATCGATACTTCTTCCACACGATACGATATTTGATGCATTTTTTTCATTTTTCTCCCTTCATGGGCTTACCGTGATCATATGGATGATATTGTTTTTTGTATTTTGGCAAAATGAACGAAAAGATAAAACGCATCATCATTTTTTTCTTGCTTTTGTGACAAGCTTTAGTATTACGACCTTTCTCGTAAATATTGTGTTAAAAAATATCGTTCAACGTACCCGCCCATGGATTGATCGAGGATTACTTGAGACTTCTTGCCCCTCCGATTTTAGTTTTCCCTCTGGACATGCAGCCGGAGCTTTTGCTGGTGCAGTAATTTTTTCATACTTTGATAAAAAGCGCCAATGGCTTTACTATGGGATTGCTACTTGTATTTCATTCTCACGGATATATCTTGGCTGTCACTACCTTCTTGACGTAGTTTTTGGGGCATTAATAGGCTTTTTCATTTCAAAAGCTATTATTTTGTATTTATCTAGTAGAAAAATACTATAACTTGTTCACTATATGTGAACAAAGTCATACAAACGTCATATTTATTGACACCGTAATTATTATGGAGTACCCTAAAAATATGGAACAAACCCCTCCCCCTATTCCGTCTGAGCCAACTTCTCAACCGACCATTGAATCACAACCCGACCCGACCCCCCCTCACAAGAACCGAACTCTTATGTATATTGCCCTTGGCGTCGGATTAATCGTTGTTATCGGCACAGTCATTGGCGGCACATGGGCTTATACACAAGATAAAAAGGATATTCAAGCAATGGTACAATCTCAATCACAACAGCTTGCTGATCTGCAAAAATCATACAATGACATTCGAAAAGTGCTCGACAAAGTGCCAAGCACTCCTTCCATGGACAGTGCTGATCTCCTTGATTCATCCATAAATTCAGATCTTCCCAGTGTGTATGATGATGTTCTTGGTGTTGAAGAAGATCTGGGAATTGATCAAAATCGAAAACTGTCTGAAGAATATAAAGCAGCTACCAAGCTCCTTGACAACCTTAAGAAAAACAATAGAAAGATCGAGAAACTTTCACATTCAAATCCCGTTATTTCCATTTTTATTCCTCAAAATGCTGACCTTATCTCCGATACGGACGCGTTTGCTGATACTTCATTGGCCCTCTTGATGTATCTTCAAAAAGTAAACAGCTTTGAAATAAATTCCACCATGGTTGGGTATCAAATCGGTTTGGCAATTCAAGAAGCAGTGGTGAGATCAGCAGATGACGCATCGGTTGCAAATCTTGAAAAGAAAATCAAGGAGATTGATTCACTGTATGAAGAGTACAAATCGATCGATATTTCCTCGATTCCTGAAGATTTACAGACGAATCATTCCGCAGAGCTTGCTTCATTTAGCGAAGATGTCGAAATCTTTAACCAAATACTTCTTGCATTTCAAAATAAAAATGCTGCCCTCCTCGAAAAGACGCTCCAGTCTATTATCATACAGGGTCAAGGAGCTTCAAATGAGTCCGAGGTTAAATTCAAATCATTCTGGCAAGATAATGTCATCATCAATGGCGTTACTGATCTTTCTGATCGATGGAGCGAATATGGAGCGTCTGTTGGCATTTCGGAATAATGTTTTGCACTGCTTCTTCGGTAATATCAGAAGGAAAAATGGTACTTTGAGCAAAAATCTGATCTTCAATTTTTTGAAGATATTCTGTCATTTCTTCAAATACGACCAGATCGTGTTTTTGTATCCTGCTAAATCGTCTTCTCCCGTCTCCAAGACGATCTTTCAATGAAGTGACCCCGTACGGTTTTACGCGCATGTCAGCATATGCCGCAATTTTTTTACCGAAATCTGTTGTTTCATAATTCTCTTTGGCATTTGAAAAACCTATTGCTTCAATGAGCTCAATAATCCGTTTTTTTTCACAGGGATTATCCCTCATATGAGGGATAATCCCTTTTACTATAGACATCGTTGCCACATGTTCATCTGCTCCATATGTGCGAATATATTCTTGTTGGATTTTTTTCCAATAGTCCAAACCCTCTGGTTTTACAAACTCAGGAAACAGATCGAGCTTAAATTTGATGATATTGCCCATATCGTGAAGCAGACAGGCCACGACAATGTTCTCGGTATCAATATCCTGGTTGCTCATTGATTTGCCAATAATGAAGGAAACGCCGGCAACTCGAAGTTGGTGTTCTTGCAAATTTGGCATGATTTTATAGTGGGCGTATATGTTTTGGATTGTCATAATCTTACTTTGAAAACCAATGAATTCTACCTGATCAAAGTAACAAATTTATGTAATAACTGTTATGTAATGGTATGCTACAATATAAGGTATGTACATTGTATACCTGTCTGCAACTGAAGACAATAAAATCAACAAACCCATTCTTTCTGTAATTAATAAACAAAAACATACGGCAATAAATCGTGCATTTTCTGATCAGACTAAAAATAAATCAAGTCATATTGCCCATACCACCAAAGAAATCAAAAAAGCAGACGGCATTGTTTTTGAATGTTCTGAAACCAACTTTGACCTCGGAAGACTCTTAACTCTTGCGCTTCTTCAACATAAATCAGTACTTCTTCTTCAAATGAAAGGAAAAGAACAGGATATGGATCTGGGAGAAAGTCGCCTAGTCACCAAAAAAACATATATCCCCAATGATGAAAAAAATATCGAAAAACATCTTGAAAGTTTTGTCAAAATCATTGAAAAGCATCGATTGAGCTATCGATTTAACCTTATGTTGAGTCGAGACATAAATACGTATCTGATTGACCAGTCACAGCTCAAAAGCATCAGCAAGGCTGATTATATCCGCACGCTCATCCTTCAGGATATGAAATAGGTGTTTAGCCATCAAAAATCGAATACTGCTCTTACATATCACATCTTCATTGATCTTTCATTGTACTAGAAATTAGGTAACGTATTCTGTATATTGTTATGTAATTACACATTATATTTATTCGTATGATCAAACCTCTCGTCATGTCCAAAAAAGAAAATAAAACACTCGACTCATATTATTTGATCCAATATTTTGATTTCGTGAGAAATGGCCAAAAACAGTTTGCGATCCCCAATCCTCTTCCTGACCTTTATATCAATCTTTTTTCACTATTGAATTCTTGTGCAAAACGGAAAGAATCCCTTGCCCGTCAATCAACATTTCTCTTCATGAAGGAGGCATATGAAACATGCACCATGGTTCTTCACTCCGTTGACACACCAAATAAAAAAACGAATCTCTTATTTCGCCTTGAATTTCCAAAAGAAGAATGGATACTTATCGAAGATCTGCTCCTGAATGCTGGTCTTGCGGTCTGTAAACGAGATGAAAAACGAATCGTTCGGTACGAATTTGCATCTCCTCCTGCACAGTGTGAACTATTATCAGGAGATTCTCGCAGTTCATTTACGATTCATGCACGAGATGAACAATCGGTGTTTGAGTGCCTCAGCAAGTTTGGAAAATCGATTGATGATTAATGTGTGATGATATGATTTTGACCAAAAGAAAAGCGCCATTGGAAATGTCAACGACTGCAGCATATGTACTCCAGCTTTTGAAGTACGCCGCGGTCACCGACAGTAGTCCTTTTTGAGACTACCCTCTGGCGCCAATCTTTAATCATATACGGGAACTAATTTGGGCTTTTATCGGGAGCCCGAACCCGTCCTGCCTTTCGTCAGGAAAAAAACGTTATTCTCGCGGTCCTCCGCCGCCAAATGCAATGGGGATGAATACCCGCACTTGACAAAGTTTTGGGTCCAGAACACAGGGAAGCGGAAAGTCCGGATTCAGCGTCAAGCTCGGTCCCGAAACTTCTGCATACTCGTCGATCGCGATTGTCTTAATGATGAGGACCTCGGTCCCCTCCATTGGTACAATCGTGAGATCGATCGAGCTGACAGCTTCTGTCAGCGCCGCCAGTGGAACAAGCCCACCGTTTGGCTCTACGGTATCAAACCCCGGCGCCGTGACGGATTGAATATTCTGATTGAACTGAAGGGTAAGACCAGAAAATTCCTGGTCGGAAGACACACGAATGACGAGCGGTGCAACTGAGACGACAGTCGTGTTGATGATAGGCGTTTCTGCCATCTCTGCAGCACGCACTGTGCCGTCTGGAACCCAGTTCCCGGTGACGTCACACATGAGCCACATCTTGGTGATATGGCCGGAGCTTGTCGGGCCGGTAACTTCCGCCGTAATCTCTTCGCCGCGCCACTGTCCGCACGCCGCAT
>Ga0210057_1003393_pt1 | contig 21988 bp, 24 predicted proteins | sample CryGeyCG2114_010_2_FD_183968 | JGI IMG/M metagenome (GOLD analysis project Ga0210057, IMG submission 183968) | Groundwater microbial communities from aquifer - Crystal Geyser CG10_big_fil_rev_8/21/14_0.10 (SPAdes) (version 2) | ecosystem: Environmental > Aquatic > Deep subsurface > Groundwater ...
TCCGCAAGGGCAGGGGTCGTTGCGTCCCACCTTCGCTAAAGCTGCGGCGGGCAAGCCGACTTTCTTTGGAGAATCCCCAGCGGGAATTTCAGATATGCGGAAGAGGTTGCTGAAAACCCAACCATCAAAATTAGCCATCATCGCGTTGAATAAATTGAAACTTTCCCGCCGGTATTCCACTATCGGGTCCTTCTGCCCATAGGCCCGGATGCGGACGGCCTCGGTCAGCGCCTCGATGTCTTCCAAGTGATTCATCCACAAGAAATCCATTACACCTAAAAGCTGCCGCCCAAGTTCCGGCGAGCGCGCGAGTTTCCCAACTCGCTCCGAGAAAAGCTCGCGCGCGCCATCTAAACTGATACCTTCCTCGGGGTTCGGGACACCCACTTCTTTAAGCACCTTCGTGAGTTCCGCGAGCACAGCCTCATTCTGTTCTATCCTCTTGAACTGATTCTCCACAGCTTCACCCAGAACGGCATCTAATCCCTCGCTGCTAAGCGCCGCAAGCACGCGTTGCCTTTTGCTATAGAACGCCAAACGTTGCTTATTTAGCACATCGTCGTATTCCAAAAGGTTCTTACGAATATCAAAGTTGATGCCCTCCACCCTGCTCTGCGCCTGGGCGATTGCTTTGGAGACCATACCGGCTTCAATCGGCACATCAGCCGGCAGATCAAACCGTTCCATCAAACGTTTGATGCGGCCGCCGCCGAAGATTCTCATCAGATCGTCCTCCAGAGACAAGAAAAATTGAGATGACCCCGGGTCGCCCTGCCGCCCGGAGCGCCCGCGAAGCTGATTATCGATGCGCCGCGCCTCATGGCGCTCAGTGCCGATGACGTGCAGCCCGCCCAACTCGCGGACTCTTCCGGCCTCCTTCGCGTCAGGCGGATTCCCCCCGAAAACGATATCCACGCCGCGGCCAGCCATATTAGTCGCGACCGTGACGGCTCCCAACCTGCCAGCTTGGGCGATTATCGCGCCTTCCCGCTCATTATTCTTAGCGTTTAAAACCTCGTGTGAAACGCCTGCGGCCCGGAGATGCTGCGAAACCAGTTCATTTTTCTCAATCGAGACAGTCCCGATTAGGATCGGCTGGCCGAGTTCATGCCGGCGTCTAATGTCTTCGGTAAGGGCGTGCAGTTTAGCATCAAAAGTTTTATACACCACATCGGAGACGTCCTTTCTCGCGAGCGGCCGGTTCGGCGGTATGCTCACCACCTCCAAGTTGTAAACCTTGTGGAATTCTTCGGCGGACGTTTGGGCGGTACCGGTCATACCCGCAAGTTTCTTATACAAGCGGAAATAATTTTGGATACTGATCTGCGCCAAAGTTTTGGACTCATTCTGCACCCGTACTCCCTCCTTCGCCTCAATCGCCTGATGCAGCCCGCCGGAATAACGGCGTCCGAACATCATCCGGCCGGTGAACTGGTCAACGATAATTACCTCGCCCTCGCGCACCACGTAATCACGGTCGCGCTGGAAAAGCGCCTTTGCTTTCAAACTTTCTTCTAGGTAATGAACCAAACGCAGATTCTCCACCGCGAACAGGTCTTTGACGCTGGTTAAGCGCTCAACCCTATCTATTCCCTGTTCGGTTATTTCAACCGAGCGCAGTTTTTCATCCACAGTATAATCCTCCTCCGGCTTAAGGCGCGAAACCGCACGCGCAAACGAACGGTAGTAATCGGATGATTCAGCATCGGGATACGAAATGATAAGCGGCGTCCGGGCCTCGTCAATTAAAATCGAGTCTACCTCGTCAATGATCGCGTAGTTCAGCCCGCGCTGAACCCGCAGCTCGGGAGTTGTCGCCAAATTGTCCCGCAAGTAGTCAAATCCGAATTCGTGGCTGGTACCGTATAGAATGTCGGCGCGATACGCTTCACGCCGCGAAATCGGCCTTAGAAATTCTTCCTTAACCTTGAAACTTCCCGTCGCGTCGCGTTCTTTATCAGCCGCTGCCGCTTCCTCTTCTGAGACGCGCCAAGATGGGTCATAAATGAACGCTGTCTCGTGGACGATACAGGCAACCGTGAGGCACAAAAAATCATAGATCTGTCCCATCCAGACCGTATCTCGCTTAGCCAGATAGTCATTCACTGTAATCACGTGCACCCCCTCACCAGTAATGGCGTTTAGGTAGATTGGCGCAGTCGCCGCGAGCGTCTTGCCCTCACCAGTCATCATCTCGGCGACCGCTCCGCGGTGCAGAACTATCCCGCCCCACAATTGCACATCGAAGTGGCGCTGACCAAGCGTGCGGCGCGATGCCTCTCTTACGAGCGCAAAAGCCCGCGGCAGGACTTCGTCCAGAGTCTCGCCACTCTTAAGCCGTTCTTTTAATCGCGGACTTTCTTCCTTAAACTGCGCATCCGATAGTGACTTCACTTCATCCTCCAGAGCCGATATTATCGCTATCTCGCTTGGCATCCGCGAAGATGCCGAAAAGCGCCGCCAAAAATCTTTAAGTGCCATAATTATCCTTCTGAATTATTCCGGCGATGATCCTTGCCGTGCCGCGAGAGGTACGCTTCAACTTCCCGCTTTAGTTTGTCCTTCACCGCGTCTACCGCCGCGCGCACATCTGTATCATTCCCCTCCGCGCGCAGAATATCTTGCGGCAGTTCCATATTCGCCTCGGCTCGGTACACCTCACCCCGGCGGTGATGTCGGCTAGAACGCGCGACTTCAAATTGGACTTTAATCGTGTTGACCTCGAAATGCCCAAGCAACCGGCCCAAACCGCCGATCTTCTCCTCAATGTATGTCTTGAGCGGCTCTGTGAGTTCCAAACCCGTAGCTTTGATAAATATACGCATCGCTACATTATAGTCCGGCCGAAGCAGGTGGTAAAAGACCCGCTATAAAAGGCGCCCCGACACTGGTCGGGGCGCCTTAACTTAAGAAGAGTATCGCTTCTTAACTAATCGAAGCTACTTCTTTTTCTTCCTTTTCTTGGCCATAGTCGGACAAGTTTTCGTTTTTTAGAGCTCGCTTGTCGGACTGTCGACCGATCAGTCCCGCTGGCTTTTCGTGCAAAGTTTGATCCTGCGTTAATTATAGCAAACGCAGGCTGTTAATAACTCTCCCACCCGCCGCTAGAGGATCGAAATTTCCTCTTCGAGCTCCACGCCGAATCTCCGGGCAACCTCACGCTTCACGATTTTTATCAAATCGCGCACGTCCTCGGCAGTCGCCTGCCCCGTATTCACGATAAAATTCGGGTGCTTAGTCGAAACCACCGCGCCGCCGACCATCCTCCCTTTCAGGCCAGCCTCGGATATCAAATACGCCACCGGAATCACCGGGAAGGGATCATTTTTAATCTTCGCTTTCGCAAATTCGACTGTCGCGCGAGGAGCGGCTTTTATATCCACGTTCTTGAACATACTGCCGGCGCTTGGGTACTCTAGCGGATAGCGCGAAGTACGGTAAGCCATTTTCTCCTCTATAGCCTTCGCGATTGCGCCGCGATTACCCTTCTCCAAACGCAAAACGGCTTCCAGAATAATCTCTCGCCCGCCTTCGCGGTGCCGTAGTCCGCTTCGGCGAGGCGGAGGCCCGCCTTCGCGGTGCCGTAGTCCGCTGCCTCCTTCGCCGGAGTGGCTACGGAGGCCGAGTCGGCTGGGCAAAGGCCCGCCCGAAGATTTGAAAACACTGTTCCGGTAAGCGAATTCGCATTCCTTATTGTTCCGCCTCACGATTTTGCCGCCTTCGGTATCGAAACTCATAACCTCTTGAACCGCGTCCTTGATTTCACCGCCGAAGCACCCCGCGTTCCCGCGGATCGCGCCGCCAAGCGTCCCAGGCAGGCCGCCAGCCCACTCCAAACCGGATAATCCTTCTCTTGAACAGAAATCAAGCAGGTCATTCATCAAAACTCCGGCCCCGACTTTCACTCCGCCGGGGCTGTTTTCTATAAAATCGAATTTTGGTTTGATTACCACTCCGTGGAATCCCCCGTCGCTGATTAACATATTCGTCCCGCCGCCCAGAACAAAAAACGGTACGCTATTTTCACGCGCGATGCGGAGGGCCTCTTTTATATCTTCTATGTTCTGAACTTCACAAAGATAATCGGCCGGGCCGCCGATGTGAAAACTAGTTAAGTCTTTAAGACTTGCATTGCGCCGCACCACCATATAATACAAATTCAATCGGAGCGGCAGGGGTGACCTCAGTAACTATTTGTTGTTAGAGTGAGTGCTCTTCCTGCCGCTCCAACTTAATTCTAAACGGGCGTCAAGAAAGCGTCCAGCTTATCCTCCTTGATTGATCAAATTTGCGGTAAGTCACAGCCTCAAAAAATTCTCTATCTTTCTCCTCCGTCCAGCGGCAGCCCGAAAACTCACTCTTCAAATCGGACAAGATCTCATGAGCCTGATAGGGCGTGGGGGCGGACACCAAAACGCGCACATTGCCGCTCCAAGCCCCGCCGCGACGCCGCCTGCCAAAAACCAGCTGGAACACCACACCCTCCCCGACCTCGTTAACTTTTGAGAAATCCAGGTCCCCAAAAAGCTGTATAAAAGCACGAATGCAACCACTCGAGTCGCCCTTAGGCGCGAGCGACCCACCGACATGCGCCCCGCCTGGATGGTAAATATTGTAATCCGGCACTTCCCGGCACTCGGCTTTTTGCATCAACTGATCAGCCCTGTTGGCCGGAATCGCAATGTAAGTGTGCACGTCACGGCCAAGCTGATGTACCGCTACTTCTAACGCGAAGGGCGGGGTAAGGACTTTGAGAATATCTTTGAGCGACGCAGCCCCGCCCTGCAATTCTGCCACCCGAAATTGCTTCCGCGAAACCCTGCTGCGGTCATACAGCCGGCGCACGAACACGGCCACATAGAATAACCCCAGCGCAACCAGGACTCCCAAGGCTAAATCGACTGATGGTGTGAAGATAGAAGTCATTGTACAATTTAAAAAATTACGATGAAAAAGGAATATTGGTGGCTGATTCTTATCGTTATTATAGCAGCTCTGCTCCGTTTTATGTATTTCACTTCCGCGCCGCCGGGATTGTACCCAGACGAAGCGATGGACGGCACGAACGCGCAGGAGATTCTGCATACCGGCGCGTTCAAAGCCTTTTACCCAGAGAATAACGGCCGTGAGGGACTATTTATGAATATTCAGGCGGTCCTGCTCGCGCTCATCCGTCAAAATCAGCCGTGGGCTTTGAGATTACCTTCAGCTGTATTTGGGCTGCTCACCGTAGTCGGCCTGTACTTCTTGGCCAAAGAGTTATTCAAAAGCACAACGATGGGACTTTTATCCTCATTTCTTATCGCCGTGAGTTACTGGCACGTCACCTTTTCTAGAATAGGTTTCCGCGCGATAATGTCGCCGGCATTCTTGGTTTGGGGATTATATCTTCTGTTAAAGTCGTTAAATCAATTTTCAATTTTCAATCTTCAATCAAATCCAGAATCTCAGGTCCAAAACCAAAAAAATAATTGGAAATTGGAAATTGGAAATTGGTCATTACCAATCCTCGCGGGATTGGTCTATGGCCTTGGATTTTATTCCTATATCGCCTATCGCGTAACGCCGCTTCTCGTACTCATTGTTCTCGGCTACTTCTTTATAAAATCCAAAAAACAAAATTGGAGAAAAAGTTTCTGGGTAATAACGGCGGTATTTCTTTTAGCCGCTTTCCTAGTCGCGCTGCCGCTCGGGATGTATTTCCTGAAAAATCCGGCCGACTTTTTGGGGCGAACCAGCGAATTATCTGTTTTTAAAGCCGCTTCGCCAGTGCTAGCCTTCACAACCAATATTCTAAAAACTGCTGGGATGTTCACGGTCGCGGGGGATTTCAACTGGCGGCAGAACTACGCTGGCCGGCCGGAGCTTTCGGCTACCGTGGGCGTACTTTTCCTCGTCGGTCTCGCGCTCGGTCTCACACGTCTGTTTAAAAAAGATTTCGCCTTCGCCGTGCTTTTCGGGTGGATATTCCTCGCCGGACTGCCGGTTGTGATTTCGAACGAAGGTATTCCTCACGCGTTGCGCTCCATTCTCCTCATCCCGCCTATTATCATGCTCGCCGCTTACGGCGGCATTGTTTTCTACCGCTGGGCAAAACGAGTCTTGGGAATTACTGACGGCCGTCTACTTATTTCTGCATTACTAATTCTGGCTTTAGTGGGTGTGGAAACTTATATGGTGTTCTTCGAACTCTGGGCTAATAATCCAGCGACCGCCGGGTCCTTCAATAACGACTACGTCGAGGTTGGCCGGGAAATAAACGCCCTGCCAAACGGAGTAGTCAAGGTAGTGCTGGTTAACGCGGGCGGCGTCGCGGTACCCACGCCGCCCGCTCATCAGCTACCCGGACCCCCAATGCCAACCCAAACTGTAATGTTCCTTACCGACACCTTTTACGGCACAGAAAGAATCGGTAATGGCATCTACTACAATAAGGATAAAAATATCACTTACTACGCGATGCCCGAAGCCGCGGATGCGGTGAAAACGTTAAATCTTTCTCCAGCAATCCACGTTTACTCATTGAATTAGTTCAGACGTTCCTCCCCAGGCCGCTAGAATTACCGCCTTCATCGGTCGTTAAAAAAACTAAACGTGGTTACTCTGCAGAATTTTCGTTTATATCCTGCAACTCGCTGTTAATATCTCCCATATTAATCCCTTCCAAACCCTGAAGTACTTTGGCGCGATTATCCGGAACAGCAGCCGAGGGTTTGGTTGGGGTTTCGCCCTCGGTGGTCTGCACACTTGGGTTATTCGCCGCAGGCGGCGCAACGCGGCCGCGGCTCTTCCACAACCACAGTCCGGTCACCATAACGGCTAGCACCATCAGTACCACAATAGCTATCATTATTCTCCCTTTCATATCCATTTCTCATATTATACGCCACTCCGGGTTTTATTAGAATCGGAGATAAGAATTCCAGAAGTTATAGAGTTCGCGCGTGGCTCTTAAATCACCCACATTGTACCTCGCGATATCAAGGAATTTCTTTTCCCTGAATAACCGGCCGACATCGTCCCCGGTTATTCCCTCGGCCTTGGGACTTTGAATCCCAAAAGCCTTAGCCCATAGATGCAGATTGCCCTTCCTTCTAACCGCGCCGTAGAAAGTAAGTTGATCCAGCAAGTCTATGTGGAGACAATCCCTTTGCTGGTAAAGGTATCTGCCCTCAACTAAATTTCTGGTCGGTCTGATCTTGTGGATTGCTGACCTTACCATCATAAACGGCGCGTCGAACGCCCGGCCGTTGAAGGTGATGAATTCCTGATAATTTCTGGCGCCCTGCCAAAAATTTTCCAACATCTCCTTCTCGGTCATTTGTCTAAACTTGATGTTGCCCTCGCTGAATTCTTTTATATTCTGCCCGGGCGCCTGGAAATAGACCGCGCCCTGATTCTTATCGCAGTCAAAAACGCCGATCACAATAATCTCGCCGGTAAGGGGCGAAAAGCCTAATCCTTCCTTTAATTCCTTTAAAGATTCATCGTAATCTTCGTCGCTCACAGATTCCTTTTTAATCCACCGCGTCAAAACATCTTGCGTGGTTTCATCCAGCGAATCGAAATCCACGCCTACGGTTTCAATATCAAAAACAAGTTTGGACATTTTTTAACGTATAATCGTTCCCGGCGGCACTTCATCCGCGGGCATAAGGATTACCGGCCCGTCGCCACTCGCGGCGGCGAGGAGCATCCCCTGGCTTTCAAGCGCCACTTGCCCTGAGTCGAACCGAAGGGTGAAGGTGCGCGGCTCCAGATTGGCTACAACTATTATTTCCCGCGCGGTCAAATTCTCCGGCGCGTACTTCCTGCCGATGCCGGCGATGATTTGGCGCGTCTCACTGCCCAGATCTACAACCAATTTAACCAACTTTTCCGATCCCTCCACCCTTTCGGCTGATGTCACTTTGCCCACCCGCAGATCAATATTCTTAAAATCTTCTATGTTTATCATTTTATATTTTAGTCAAATCTTTAAGCGGACAGTTCTCGTGTTTATGCGGCCTGGCCGGACAATACCGCCTGCCATATTCAATTATAAGATAAGTGAACTGAAACCAGTCTTTCTTGGGGATTATCGCCATAAGGTCGCGCTCAATCTTCACCGGATCCTTTTCCGCAGTGAGACTAAAGGCGCGCGAGAGGCGGATGACGTGCGTATCCACCGCGATCCCCTCCACCACACCGTAAGCGTTCCCCAAAATCACGTTCGCGCTCTTCCGCGCCACGCCGGGAATGGTGGTTATTTCTTTCATCGTGCGAGGAACCTCGCCGTGAAATTTTCCTCCTACTATTTTCGCCGCCGCCAGAATATTCTTGGCTTTGTTGCGGTAAAAACCGGTTGGGCGGATATTCTGCTCAAATTCGGCAATGGTCCGCCGGCTGGCGGACGCCTTAACGTAATCATCGAATGTCCGGTACTTCTTGAAAAGTTTTTCGGTCACCTCGTTCACTTTCTTGTCGGTACATTGGGCCGAAAGTACCACCGCGACAAGTAATTCCCAAGGATTGGAGTACTTGAGCGCGATTTCTGCGTCGGGGATAAGTTTTTTAAGTCTCTTCACTATCGTTGCCGCACGCTTTTTGCGCTCTTCCAATTCGTCGGTTAAAGATTTATTCATATAAAGTGGACTGATTATATTATTTCCTCTGGTCGTGCGGGCAGATAACGGTAGCGGAATAGATACTAGTTAGTAATCTCGAAACTAGCTAGAAAGGGTAAAAACTGATTCTGATAAGTAATATCTGGATAACTGGATTTACCCGATTGATAATCTTCAGTTAGATACCACTCTACATAAAAGACTTTGTCGCCGAATTTTCTAAAAGCCTCACCCAATTGTGCCCTTCCACTATTACCTTCCCCTATACCTACCACGCCTTCAAACCCGTTTCCTAAAGAGAAAGTATTAATTTGATGTTTTATGTGCCACTGATATTCTTTTTCAAAATCATTAGCAATAGATCCTTTTGTCGGTATCAAGGAAAGTTTATCGGAGTAATAAACACTTACCCCCGCACCATTTTCTGAATCAAATAATTTATTAGATCGGAAAATCTCGATTGCCTTGTATTTCATTAACTGGCCAGAAATCCCTTGAGGAAATGAGGTTTTATCCCAATGTCCCCAACCAGATGGGTATTTTACTTTAAACCCGTAATCCTGATTCTCATAAGTCAGCCAATTGACAGTTTTAGCTGTCAGCTCTTCGAGAGTTGGCAATTGAAGTTGACCTGCTGACGTCGCAGGTGGAGTAGATGGTGGGACGGTGGCAGTGGTGGTAGAGGGGGTTGTCTGGTTACTAGATGGTTGAGTAACCTGACCAGGCGAAGAATGAGGCTTCCTGAAATACAAGAGATAAGCCACCACCGATGCGGCCAGGACTACCGCTAATAGCCCGACCAAAACTCTCAATCTGGTCGTCCCCATCTTACGCCCCCCGAGTTCGCCATCTAACATTGAACTTTCCCTTCCCGCCATCACTCACTCATCCTATCACACCAATCCCGCTGTACCCACCCAGCCATCCCAATCTTATCATCGACAAACTTCTAGTATACTATAATACTGATCAGTATTATAGTATACTAAGTCTTAGTTAGGGCTATTTGTGGTATCAGATATCAAATATCAAGATATTAGCCGTGCCTTATTTCCATCACATCGCCATCCAAAACCGTATATTCCTTCCCCTCCAATCGCATCCAGCCCTTTTGTCTCGCAGCCGCCCACGAACCCTGCCCTGAGCCCCTCGGTCCTGAGCTCGGGGTCGAAGGACTTGCCGAATGGGCGGCTTCCAATAATTTATCCCACGCGATAACCTCGGCGCGGATGAACTTCTTTTCAAAATCGGTGTGGATTACGCCGGCGGCCTGCGGCGCTTTGGTCCCGCGTTCAATGGTCCAGCTTCTTGTTTCGTCCTCACCAGTCGTAAAGAAACTGATAAGCCCTAATACCTCGTAGGCTTTACGGATAAGCGTGCCTAAGTCCGCATCGCTGCTAAGATTGAAAACCAAATATTCGCTACCTAGCTTTTTGATCTCGTTTTTCAGCGTGTCCGTTACATCTCTCTCCTCGCCGTTCAAAAGATAAATCTGCGCTTTGGCTGTAAGCAGATTCAGTTCCTGAACAGCGGGTTCGTTTAAAACCTCGCGATTCAAGCGGTTAGCGAGTGATCCGGTGGCAAGCATATCGCGCACCTTACGCACCGCGTTTAAGTCTACAATTTTGTTTTTATCTCCAGTCTTAGCTTCACTCTCAAGTTTCTGGATCCGCTTTTCCACGCTTTCCAAGTCTTTCAGGATAAGCTCGGTGTTCACGATACTCAAATCGCGCAAGGGATCAATATTCGATTCAACGTGAATTATTTCACCAGCCGGAAAGCAGCGCACCACCTGTACAATCGCCTTCACATCGCGGATAAACGCAAGAAACTGGTTCCCCAATCCCTCGCCCTTGTTCGCGCCTTTAACCAGGCCTGCGATATCGTAAAACTCCACGACCGCCGGAATTACCTTGGCAGACTTGCTCATTTTGGCGAGCTTATCCACTCGCTCGTCCGGCACCGCTACCACGCCGACATTAGGGTCAATGGTCGCGAAAGGATAATTTGCCGCAGTTACCTGCTGCTTGGTCAATAGATTAAATAGGGTCGATTTGCCTACGTTCGGCAGGCCGACTATGCCAATGGATAACTTCATTCTCGGTAGAGCAGGAAATCGATGAATTTATCAAATGCAGTTTTGGGCGGAGCGGTGTAGCCAGTTTTAAAATAGATATCTTTGAGGTGGCGGCGAGTCTCTCCCTCGCCAGCCCGGATAATCTCCGCGGCTTGCGGAAAATCCAGCCAATCAAAATGGCTCACTGCCGGGTGGACAACAAGATCGGCGTCCTGCAGCCGCTCGCGGGCGATCTGGTATTCAATCGCGGTTATTACCCTATCCATCAATTTGTAGGCGTTCCTCAAGTCAATCGCCTCTTCTGAAATATTCACCCAACCGGTGGTGACATCAACCGCGATCACAAAATTGACTCCCATATTTCTCACTATATCTGCCGGTATAGGGTTCACGAACCCGCCGTCCATTAGTAGTTTGCTGTCACTCTGGACTGGCGGGAAAACAAACGGGACCGCGATCGATGCGCGCACCGCTTCGGAGAGACTGCCGTCTTTCATAATTATCTCGTCTCCATTTTTGACGTTGGTCGCCACCGCCGCGAATGGGATAAGACAATCTTTAAATCGTTTTCCTTTTACTCCGCTCTCGACCGCATCGGCGACAGTTTTGTTTTTGAATAACACGCCGTCATGCTTCCAGAATATTTTCGTAAGCGGCGCCATATCCTTCTCGCGAATCTTCAAGAAGACATCTTCAAGCGAACGAATATCTTTAGTCGCTGCGTACCACGCGCCGACTAGAGCACCCATGCTCGTGCCGGCAACGGCGTGAATCGGGATACTGGCAGCTTCAAGCGCCTTTATGACGCCGATGTGCGCCAAACCCCTCGCTCCTCCGCCGCCCAAAGCTAGCCCGATTTTAGACGCCCTTTTCATTAATTCTATTTTACACTTTTCCTGAATACCGTTCTTAGCAACGCTGTCCTAATGCAAAACGATACTTTCTTCCGGCCCAATAGCGGCCGGCATAAGCCACGCCGACGCGGCCAGTCCGCTTAATTAATTTTTTACCCACCCGCACTCCGCGGTTCTCTATCCACAATCCGGTCTTAACCGAGCTGGTCCTATTATTGAGACCACGGCCTACCACAAACGCCTTGGTGATTTTGGCCGGACCGCTTATCCCATCCACCCCACGGATCAAAACGGCTGCCGGATAATCCTTCGGTCCGGTTACAATATTAAGCATCCAGTGCATACCGTAGGTGAAATAGACGTACCAATGCCCGGCCGGGCCGAACATAACTGCATTCCTCGCGGTCCGACCGCGGTGAGCATGGGAAGCTTTATCTCTAAACCCGTCGTAGGCCTCTACTTCGGTAATCATATAGGCCTCCGTTTTCCGCCCGCGCCGGCGGACTAAAAACTTACCCAATAAATCCTTGGCTACTTCCAAAGTCGGTCTGTCGAAAAACTCTCGGCTCAAAACTTTCCTCATAGGACCGCTTCGCGGAATTCACGGAGTATTTCTGAGGGCAAAGGCGCGCCGGGCTTGGTACGGGCGGGATATCTCCAAGCGGAGATCACCCGCCGATCTTTTCCTTTATCATTCACCATCACCCAGATTTCATAAGGCCGTTTTACGCTCCCTGCGACCTGCAACATCGCGACCGTATGCGGTGCAATGCCTTCCTCAACCCGAAACGGCGAATGCATTACCCGCCTCACCCGGGACTCGGATAAGGACCAGAACCGCATCTTCGCCTGCGCATGCCTTGTGAACAGAAATTTAGCCATTGCTACTGCTATAATACTAACAGTATGAAGAATTTCTTGAAACGCTGGAGCACGCTAGTATTAGCCGCGCTCCTTTTGACATCTTTTGGGATAATGTTCTCAATTTCCCGGCAGGAATCTCCAATCATGGACGAATTGGCACACATTCCGGCCGGCTACAGTTACCTTAAATACCAGGATTATCGCCTGAACCCCGAGCATCCGCCGCTCGTTAAAATGATTGCGGCGGCACCTTTACTGCTCATGAATCTAAACTTCCCGATAACAAGCTCGGCGTGGCAGAGCGACGCTAACGGACAATGGAGCGTCGGCAATTTATTCCTATACCACTCCGACAACAACGCAGACCAAGTAATCGACTGGGCGAGGGTAGGCCCGATTCTGCTTACGCTTCTCCTAATACTTATATCTTACATCTGGGCTAAGGAACTTGTAGGCGAATGGTGGGCGCTAATACCGGCATTCTTGGTGGGGCTCTCGCCTACCGTGCTTGCCCACGGCCACTACGTGACCACCGACATCGGCGCAGCCTTGGGAGTTATTATTGCGCTCTACGCTTACAGCAAATATGTTTCCTCGCCATCGCGGAAAACACTTATCTTGGCGGGAATCGCTTTCGGTATTGCCCAGCTTTTCAAATTTTCGGCGGTGGTTCTAGCGCCGGTGCTCATCATCCTCGCGTTCTTTTTCTACCTTGCCACTCCGCCCGCGGGTCGGCGGCTCAAGGCCCTATGGAGAGGGCTTCTCGGAACGGCTGCAATATTAATAATCGGTTTCCTTTTGGTTTATCCATTCTACTTTTTTACAACACTGAATTATCCGATTGCGAAACAGCAGGCCGATACTACTTTCTCTTTAGGTTCTTTCGCTGGCGGGCCTACACCACCTGGGAAAATTTGCAAACCGGTGCGCTGCCTCGGAGACATTGATGTTTGGATGGCCGGGAACCCGGTAACGCGCCCATATGCCCAATATGTCCTGGGAATTCTCTTAGCTGGTCAGCGGTCCCAAGGCGGCAACACCAACTACTTCCTGGGGGAGGTTTCGACCTCGGGCAGCCACGCTTACTTCCCGGTCGTGTATGCACTAAAGGAGCCTATCCCAGTCCTTATTTTGATCGGGATTACGGCCATAGTCGCGCTCTGGAAAATCATCCGTGCCCTGCGTAAAAAACATCCCACTTTTGCCGACTATCTTGGCACCAACTTCGCCGAGTTTGCGATGTTTTCGTTCGTCGTGTTTTATTCCGTTTACAGTATTATGAGCCCGTTGAATATCGGCCTCCGGCACCTTATGCCGATATTACCTCTCTCCTACATTCTCGCCACCGTAGGACTTAAAAAGTGGATACACGGAAACTTTTTCAAGGTGCAGCTGAAATTCTGGCTGATCGCGATCTTACTCCTTTGGTTTGCTGCGGAGACCGTAGCCGCGTATCCCTACTATCTCTCATATTTCAATGAGTTCGTCGGCCGGAATAACGGATGGAAGTACGTGACTGATTCCAACTACGACTGGGGACAGGATCTGAAACGGCTGGCTGACTTCGAGGATAAGAACAACATTCCGAAAATCGCAGTGGATTATTTCGGCGGCGGCGATGTGAATTATTATTTGGGCGACCGGGCGGTCACCTGGAAATCCTCCAAGGGCGACCCAAGGGAAAGCGGTATAGAGTGGCTGGCTGTTTCAATAAATGCTCTGCAGGACGCGAAGGGCCATCTTTCGCCGGGGCTAGAGCGCAGTCCGGAGGACGAGTACCAGTGGCTGCCGAACCCGTACGCGCCATACACCAAAGCGGGCACATCTATCTTTATCTACAAGTTAAGCGATTACCCACAGGGCTAATCAGAGCAGGTCTTACTGGTATAAACCCGCGGGAGGATACGCATATCGACACATACGTTCCCGCGCCCAATTGCATCGGCTTCAGATTTCAACGCCACATTCCCTCCCTGGGATGCTGGGTCGTACCGCAGACTGAAGCGGAGCTTGGCGCCACCCGTAGTGGTAACCGTGAATTCCTGGAAGTTAAGATTATCGATTCTCACTTCCGAGATTGTAACCCCGGATTCCTTAAGGAGATTCAAAGCCGAGGTCAGGTTTGTAAACATATCGGCCGGCAGGGCGTAGCCACCGACACCCAACCCGCGCCCTGTGGAGTCATGAACCACTCTTATATTCCCACCTGATGGCTCAAGCGCGTCCTCGAATATGAACCCACTCGGATCAATCCAAAAGCAGCCGCCCGCGGGCGCTAGGCACCAGATCAGGGTACGTTCCCGCGGGGTGGCTTCAACTATAACTTTTCGCGCAAGGTAGTTCTTACTCACCGTGAAATCGGCTATTTCCGGGAATCTCGCGGGGTCAATCGCGGGGAAGGTAAAAAGTATATTGGTGAATCTGCGGCCGGCCAAAATATCATCGGCCTTTATATCCGCGCCGCGCACCTCTATCGCCCGCACTGAAAAGAGCGAAGAATAGAATACCGCGTAAATGCCGCCGCAGAGAACCAAAAGCGGCAGGATTACAAGCAGGGCTACCTTAAACCGATACCATGCCCCCGATCTCTTTTTTACCAACATATTCCTGGAGGACATGAGGAACTTTTATCGTCCCCTTGGCGGTTTGATAATTTTCCAAAATAGCGATGAAAATGCGCGGGCTAGGAAGGGCGGTATTGTTGAGCATATACACATATTTCTTGCTCCCGTTTTTGTCCACGTACTTCACATTCAGTCGCCTGGCCTGCCAGTCCAGGAAATTGCTCGCTGATCCCGTCTCCGCCCACCGGTTCATGCCCGGCAGCCAAGCCTCAAGATCAAACGCCCGATATTTCCCGGGGCTCATATCGCCGGTACAAATCTGCATACGTCTATACGGCAATCCAAGTTCCTCGTGCATTTCCCCGGAGATGGCGGTCATCTCATCCTGCAACTTATTGGACTTCTCTACGTCAGCTTCGGCAACTACAACTTGCTCTATCTTCATGAACTCATGCACGCGGTATATTCCTTTAACATCCTTACCATAACTCCCGATCTCGCTCCGATAACACTGGCTGTACCCACAAACCTTAATCGGCAAGTCTTCCTCATTCAAAGTTTCGTCCGAATAATATGCGAGAAGAGACGGCTCTGCAGTTCCAATGAGAAATTTTTTATCCTTGCTGAGTTCTCCTGTTGTCTCTTTATCCGAAGTAGCAATCTGATAAATTTCATCAACCTCAGGGTCGTATTCCAAACCCTTAAACCAACCGCTCCCGAAAAGCGCAAATTCCTTAACTAGCGTCGGTGGGATCATCGGCGCGTAACCCTTACTCACCATTTTCTTCAGCGCGTACATCATAATGCCCATCATTAAAAGCACGCCGTCATTTTTAACGTAATAACCCCGGAAGCCGCCCACCTTAGCGCCCTTTTCTAAATCCAGAATATCAAGTGCTTTCCCAAGCTCTATGTGATCCTTCGGTTTGAAGTCAAACTTTTTTTGTTCGCCCCACCGGAAAATCTCCTTGTTATCCGCGTCGCTTTTGCCGATCGGGGTGTCCGGCGATGGGATCGTCGGGACGCTGACCATAAGTTTCTCGAATTTCGCGTTAGCTTCCGCGAAGCTCGGCTCCAGCTCGGCCAATTTATCTTTCACCTCTTTCCCCTTGCTTATAGCCGCTTTCCGTTCACCATCGGTCTTTGCTCTGCCGATCTCATCATTCAACTTATTTTTTTCTTCCTTAAGCTGCTCTATGGCGCGCAACAAGTCTACGCGCTCTTTATCGGCTCCCAAGAGCTCGTCGAGATCCAAAGCAATCCCTTTATTCTTTATAGCCGTTTTGAGCTCATCCTGATGCTCGCGTATGTATTTAATATCAAGCATTGTTTAATCTTTGCGTCTCATCGGCGGGAAAAAGACTGTTTCCCTAATCGGTTTATCCATCAAGACCGCGAAGACGCGCTCGGACAAGCCGAATCCGGCGGTGGGCGGCATACCGTACTCCATCGCTTCCAAAAAGTCCTCGTCCAGCCGCTGCGCTTCCTTATCGCCTGCCTCTCGCAGTTTCATCTGTTCCCCAAAACGACGGCGCTGTTCTTCCGGGTTATTCAGCTCCGCCCAGCCGTTCCCTAGCTCAGAACCCGCTGCCATCACCTGAAAACGCAGCACCTTATCGGGATTCTTGGCATCATTCTTCGCAAGCGGAGAAATATCGAGCGGGTGTCCGGTCAAAAAACAGGGTTGGATAAACTCGGGCCGAACCGTTTTTTTGAAAATAAAGTCGATCAGCCTTCCGCGCCCGGAGCGACGTTCCGGTTGCAGATTTTTTTCCTGCGCCTTGCGGAACAACTCCTCACGGGTCGCGCCCGTCAAATCCAGGCCGGTTTTTTCTCTGAAGATCGTATAGTAATCAATTTTCGGCCATTTCTTCCCCCAGTCTATTTTTTTGCCGTCATAAACCGTGATCGTGCTCCCGCAAACTGCTTTTACAAGCTCCTTATACATCCGCTCGACCAACCGCATCATATCCTCATGGTCAGCATAAGCCAGGTAGAATTCCATCGCGGTGTAGTCCTGCAGATGTTCAGCATCAATACCCTCGTTCCTGAAGACCCGACCGATCTCAAACACCTTGTCGTATCCGCCGACCAAAAGTTTTTTAAGCGCGATCTCCAAAGAAATCCGCAGATAAAAATCCGTATCAAGCGCATTGTGATGGGTTACGAATGGCTCCGCATCCGCTCCGCCAGGCGTGGCTTCTAAGGTAGGAGTGTCAACTTCCAAAAAACCTTCGCGGGTGAGAAATTCGCGGATTGTTTTCCAAAAAATATTTTTCCTGCGGAATAGGTCTCTTAATTCGGGATGAGTAAGCAAATCCAGGTAGCGTTTCCGCAGGCGCGTTTCGGTGTTGTGCAGTCCGTAGAACTCGCTTGGGATGGGACGCAGTGCTTTAACGATCAAACGCAAAGTTTTCGCTTCAATACTTTTCTCGCCGCGCTTGGTTTTGAAGAGCGTCCCGCCGACCTCCACGAAATCGCCGATGTCGAGCGAGCTTTTCCATAAATCAAAATCCTTTAAGTTAGTTTTCTGTAAAACTGCCTGTATCTCGCCGCTCGCGTCGGCGATGGTTATAAAAACTATTCCACCCTGATCGCGCAGGGATTTTATGCGCGCGGCCACATAAACCTTCTTCCCGCCGCGGCTCCACGCTGGGAAACTGTCCGATATTTTACCGATAGCGGCAGTGCGCCGTACCGTCGCCGGATAAGCGTCAAAACCAAGAGCTTGCAAGTGGCGCAGTTTCCTTACGCGCTCCTCCATTAGAGAATCGAGCATCATAGAACCTATCTCACTAAAGTATCTAACTGATCTTAGTGATAGTATACGATACCTTGCCAGCCGGTGTCTCCACCTGCACCGAGCCGCCAACCTTGCAGCCCAATAGCGCATGACCGAGCGGAGACTCGTTGGAGATTAAACCTCCTTCTGGTTTAGCTTCGCTAGAACCGACGATAGTGAAAGTGTAGGGTTTACCGTCCCGCACTACCTCCACGGTCGAACCGATATCCACCTCCGGATGGCCGACTTTCTTTTCAATTACTACCGCCCCCTTCAAAATTGCCTCCAGGTTTTCGATCCTTGACTCTATACGCTCCCTTTCTTCACGGGCCCCGGCGTACTCGGCATTTTCGGACAAATCGCCGAATTCCTTGGCGCGTTTCAGCTGTTCCGCCACTCTTGGGAGCGCGACGTTCTTAATTTCGCTAAGTTCGTTTTTGAGTTCCTCGAGGCGCTCCTTTGTCAAATAGTACGCTGTCATTATTTATTTAACCCTTTGTGTTTGCCCTCGGAGCTCGGACGGCAAGGTACAGCTTGCACAAAACCACGCTTGGCGCGGTCCAGACCATAAACATCCCTCCATAACCATACGCGTATTTTCAGCACCTCTATTAAAACTTTGAGGTAAGCAGAACCTTTGATCCTTGAATCAGGATCATTTACCCATACTACCGGCATTTCTTTTATCTTATAGCCCATAGCCCTCGCGAGAGAGATAACCTCAACATCGAAACCCCAGCCTTTAACTCGCTGCAATGGGAAAATCCTCTCGGCCGCCCGCATACTGAAACACTTGAAACCGCACTGAGTGTCCCAAATGCCAGGCAGGAGCAGGGCTTGGATAATCAGGTTACCGACTTTCCCGCTTAGCTGCCGATACCAGGGCTGCGGCGGAGAAAGTTCGGCTCCCGCGACAGCTCGGGAGCCGATTACCACGTCATACCCTTTTTCCAGGTACGGAATCATCTTTTCAAACTGATCAACCGAGGTAGAATTGTCGGCGTCCATAAAAAGGCGGTAGGTCCCCTTTGCTTCCAGCATCCCTTGGCGAACCACACCGCCTTTTCCTTTGTTCACATCGTTGTCAATTAGGCGCAGATGCCGGATTAAACCGGCAAAATTCCTGACCACCGCAGCGGTGTTATCCTTGGAACCGTCGTTCACGACAATAATCTCGTAAGAGAATTTAGCCCGCGAGAGATGTTTATCTGTATCTATTAATGTAAGAGGCAAGCGCTTCGCTTCGTTGTAAGCTGGGATGATTACCGATAGATATGGTTTATCGCTGTCTGTTTTCATCTTACGCCGTGCGAAATATTTCTCTTTGGTTTTAGCGCTTCTTCCACTGCGGGGCGCGGCGGGCCTTGCGGAGACCGTACTTCTTGCGTTCCACCACCCGCGCATCGCGCGTGAGTAACCCTAAATCCTTCAGCTCCTTCCTGGATTCCGGGGCAAATTTAGTGAGCGCTCTCGCAAGCCCCAACCGGATCGCTTCCTCCTGGGCAGTTAAGCCTCCACCCGCAACACTGGCGCTGATACTGAATTTCTCAGGAATGGTTTTGACCACTTTAAGCGGTTTAATTAAATCGTTCTGAAGCCGCTTCACTGGAAAATACGAATTAGGTTCACGGCCGTTCACCATGATGGCGTGCTTCACCGCTTTGGAAATACTTGGGTAAAAACGCACTCTTGCGACGGCCGACTTGCGCCGTCCAATCCCCTCAAAATACTTCTCCGGTTTAAGAACGATTGGCTGCTTGGTTTTCTTGGTTTTTTTTGCCGGCATTATTCAATGATGAGATTTTTCAAACGCTTCGCCCGCAGGGCATTTTTCGGCAGCATCCCGTGCACGGCGTGCCACAGGATCCAGTCCGGCCTTCGTTCAAACACATCAGCATACTTACGTTCTTTCAAGTGCCCTAATTGGGTTGTGTGACTGTAGTAAATCTTCTGGACCGCTTTCTTCCCGGTTATTTTGATCAGTTTAATATTCTTTACAATCACCTTCGCGTCCCCTGCTTTCCGCTGTTCATAGTCAGTTTTGTCTTTCCCCTGCAGGAGCACCGCGATTTTGGCCGCTGCTCTCCCAAGCGGTTGGCCTTTCACGTCAATAATGTGCTCGGACTTAGCCATTAGACGAATTCAATAATTGTTTTCGGCGCGGCGTCGCGCTTCCGCACAGCTCCAATTTTTACGATCCTCAAATATCCGCCGCGGCGTTCCTTATACCGCGGCGCGAGTTCGTAATAAAGCTTTAAGGCCGCTTCTTTAGGTAAACGCGAGAGCAATATCCGCATTCCCGCGAGGTTCTGTTTCCTCGCAATGGTCACCAATTTTTCCATGCGCGGCTTTACCTCCTTGGCTCGTGCTTCAGTCGTGGCTATACGCCCGGCCATTATCAAATTGCGGTAAAGGCTAGTTAAGAAACTCTTGCGTCGTCCGCGGATCCTGCCGAATTTTCTGCCCTTCTTCAGATGCCGCATTATTCCTCCTTTGCCTTGGTTCTCTTAGCGCGCGGCTTTGATCCCTTCTTAGGCTTAGCTTCCACTACAGCGAGTTCTTTCCTCACGTCGATAGATGCCACTTTATTAAAGTGATCTAGAAGAATATTGGCCGCTTTATGCAGTACGTTAGACGGAGAAATGGTGCCGTCGGTCTCAATTTCAATCCGCAGGCGGTTGTAGTCGGTGCGATCCTCCACCCGCATATTTTCCACGCTAAAGTTTACATTCACGACTGGCGAAAAAATAGCATCGAGCGCGATAGAGCCGATAGGAAGTTTTTCCGTCTTCTGCAGCTCGACAGGCGCGTAACCCAAACCTTTCTCGACAGTGAGTTCTATATCCAGCTCGGCACTTCTGGTTGTGAGGGTTGCGATATGCAAATCGGGATTTGCCACCACCACGTCAGTGGTCCCCTTGATATCCCCCGCCGTCACCTCTCTTTCGCCTTTAACAGTCAAAGTAAGTATCTGCGGCTCGGAAGCGAAAAATTTTAAGCGCACCTGTTTGAGATTGAGTCCTAGCTCAACCACATCTTCCATCATACCCGGGACAGTGGTGAACTCGTGCCCCACGCCCTTGATCTTAAAACGAGTGATCGCCGCGCCAGGCAACGAAGATAAAAGCGCGCGCCGCAGCGCGTTCCCGATAGTTGTCCCGTATCCGCGGTATAAACCCTCGATATCAAAAACCCCGCGCTTGTCGTCCTCGGAGACGCGGTTGATTTTTACTGCCTCGCTTAAATGCACAAATTCCATTGTTATCTTGAATAATAGTCGACTACGGCGTTGATATCAAACGGCATTTCTACATCTTTTGGTTTGGCAATCATCTCCCCCTCAAACTTTTCCGGATCAATAGTGAGCCAGGTCGGCGCGACATAATTCTTAAGCCGCTCGCCGAGTTCTCTGAAGTAAGGGTGTCCTTTGGACTCCGGCCGGATGCCTATCTTATCGCCAGGTCTCACCGCATAAGAAGGAATAGAAACCTTACGGCCGTTGACCGTAATGTGGCCGTGGTTGATGAGCTGGCGTGCGATTGAGCGGCTCTCCGCCAATCCTAAACGGTAAATCACATTATCCAGCCGACTCTCCAATTTCCGGACCACGGTTTCAGCCACATTGCCGCCGGAAGAAGTTTTTTGGAACATCGTCTCCAGCTGTCGATCATTAAGCCCGTAACTGAAGCGAATTTTTTGTTTCTCTTGAAGTTGGACCTTGTACTCGCTGCCCGCCCTCTGAAAAGCTTTACCGTGAGCTCCAGGACGGTACGGGCGCCTGACTGTTGCGCACTTCGGAGAATTACATCTTCCGGCCTTAATTGAAAGCTTAACGCCCAACGCCCGTTCCTTTTTTTCTTTAATGTGCTGCATCTTGTAGTGAGTTTACCGGACTATCTATACCCTTCTTGTTTTCGGCGGCTTCGGGCCGTTGTGCGGGATCGGGGTCACATCTTTGATTGTAAGAATATTAAATGGAAACCCGGCAAGCGACCGCACCGCCGAATCGCGGCCGGAACCGGCGCCTGACACATAAACCTCCACGTTAAACGGCCCCGTTTTGGAAATCTTCTCGGCTATGGTTGCCACGACTTTGGATGCGGCGAAAGGCGTTGCCTTTTTCGGACCGGCGAATCCCAAGCCGCCCGCCGTCGCCCAGGCAATCACGTTGCCTTTCTCGTCGGTAACTGTAACAAAGGTGTTATTGAACGAAGCGTTGATATATATGCGGCCGTTCTCAA
>Ga0210057_1003394_pt1 | contig 21985 bp, 24 predicted proteins | sample CryGeyCG2114_010_2_FD_183968 | JGI IMG/M metagenome (GOLD analysis project Ga0210057, IMG submission 183968) | Groundwater microbial communities from aquifer - Crystal Geyser CG10_big_fil_rev_8/21/14_0.10 (SPAdes) (version 2) | ecosystem: Environmental > Aquatic > Deep subsurface > Groundwater ...
AAAGCATTGAGGGTGTGGAATAATCAATACAACAATTTAGAACATTGCGGCTTAGATGGCAAAACACCCAATGAATTCCTTTCAGATTATCAATTAATAAAACCGCCAAATGTGTGTGCCTAAAACAAAAAGCCCGTTACATGACGGGCTAATTTTCGTTTGGTTTGGGGAAAATTATTGTATTTCTTCAGCTTTATCCTCATCGGGATTGGCCGCTCGATACTCAGCGGCAAGATTGCTAATCTTGCGAGTAACCTCCTCAGCGTCAGGGATCTGCTTGAAAACAAAACGTTGTTCCTCTCCGGCGGTCTGAATATGAACATCACCAAAACCCAGAACGGTAGCCAGAAAGCCAGTAACCTCAGAAGTAATATCTTGCATACGACCAAGTTCTTTTTCTGACATTTCTCGAGAAAACAAGCCTTTTTGCTCAATATTAATCACTCTCATATTAGTGACAATCCAAACGTCGAGATAATAATCAATAAAGTTTGAAAACGTAAAGAGAATCACAAAAAGAGCGTAGGCACTATTAAACAAAATATAAACGCCGCGATACATATCGTTTTCTAAAAATGTATATGTGCGGGCAAAAAATAGATAAAAAATAATTGGAATGGTGGTGATAATCAAAGATAGCAACAAAATTTTGGCGACCACAATCCAATGACGCCGGAAAAACATCAACACTTGTTCGTTGGGTTTTTGATTGGGGAAATGATGCTTGGAGTACATATTGAGAGATGGGTTAAAGGAGAAAATAGGAATTAGGGTGTGGGGAAATGGTGGATAGAGGTGGGAGTAAACAAGTAACAAAAACTAAAACGCACTGGGGTAAACCTGGAACAATTCGAAAGTAATACCCCAATCAATTTGAGCAATATAAAAATAAGAAACGAATAAAGCAAGGATAGTAATGACAATATAACCAAAGGTGATCAGGTAAGCAGCAATACTAACAAACCCAAACTTCAGAATGTGATATAAATTGAAAAAAGTGTAAAACAAAAAAACGGCAATAAAAATCAAATAAATAAAGAGGAAAAATGATAATTGGACATCCATAAGTCAGGAATTAATAACGAGTAATTAGCAAATAAGGGAAAGCTAAGTGCTTTAATTCAAATCGAGAGACTCCAAATGTTTTTTGGCTGCCTCTGTAATCATTCTACCACGAGGGGTGCGATTGATAAAGCCGAGCTGTAACAAAAATGGTTCGATAACATCTTCGATAGTATCCATTTCCTCGCCGGTGGCGGCAGCAATTGTGTTTAAGCCAACGGGGCCACCGGCAAACTTTTGAATAATCGTAAGAAGAATGCGGCGGTCGATCTCATCAAGCCCCAAGTGGTCAACCTCCAAGAGCCCTAAGGCGGCATCAACCACACCTTGATCAATGTTACCGTCATTTTTTACCTCAGCATAATCGCGAACTCTTTTTAATAAACGATTGGCAATTCGGGGAGTGCGCCGAGCCCGAGCAGCAACACTGAGTGAACTCTGATCGATAAAATTTACGTTTAAGATATTTGAGGCTCGCTCAACAATTTTTTGGATATCATCTTCTTCATAAAAATCCAGTCGAAAAACATTACCAAAGCGATCGCGGAGGGGAGAGGAGAGCTTACTTAGCTTGGTGGTGGCACCAATAATGGTGAATGGGGGTAGGTCTAAACGAAGGGTTTTGGCAGAAGGTCCCTTGCCGATCAATATGTCTAAAACAAAATCCTCCATGGCGGAATATAAAATTTCTTCGACAATTCGGCTCAAGCGATGGATCTCGTCAATAAATAAAACTGAGCCTGGTTCCAGATTGGTCAAAATGGCGGCCAAATCACCGGACTTTTCAATCACCGGTCCGGTGGTAACTTTGATCGGGACATTCATCTCATGAGCAATGATGTGAGCAAGAGTGGTCTTGCCCAGCCCCGGAGGGCCGTAAAGCAAAACATGCTCAATCGGTTCGCCTCGCTTGCTCGCGGCCTCAATCGAAATGGCCAGATTGTTCTTGATTTTTTGTTGACCAACAAACTCCGATAAATTCTGAGGTCGCAGGCTGGTTTCAAATTCTTTGTCCTCTGGATTTTCATCGGTTGAGATAACTCGTTGGTTGTTTTTATCGATATTCATGGGTATATTTTAGCATAATGCAAGCATAATGAGAATAGGATTGGTTTGAGTTTGATATAAACGGTAGCCCTTGACAAACACTGGATTTGTTGCTATAATGAAACATTGACAATTTAATTGTATTTTATGGGGGGGTGGCGGAACTGGCAGACGCCCGGGATTTAAAATCCTGTGACCCTTGGTCGTCCGGGTTCGATCCCCGGTCCCCTCACTAATCAGGAATCATTATTTTGAGTCCTTTTCTCTGTAGGATTGACGGAACTGGTAGACGCCCTGGATTTAGGATCCAGTGTCCTTCGGGACGTGAGGGTTCGACTCCCTTATCCTGCACTAATAGTGGTCGTCGAGCAGTTATAGAGTGAACGTAACTCTAATTGCCCCTCGACCGCTTTCTTTAGAATCACCCAGGCTTCGCCTGGATTGCCGAAGTGGCGGAACTGGTAGACGTGCCAGACTCAAAATCTGGTGTCCCTCGGGACGTGAGGGTTCGAGCCCCTCCTTCGGCACAATTTTTCTGGTTACTGTTGGAAACACATGACGTTTTCAAAGCCAATGTGGCGGAACTGGTAGACGTGCCCGATTTAAAATCTGGTGTCCCTCGGGACGTGAGGGTTCGAGCCCCTCCTTTGGCATTCTTTTTCTGAGATAGCTTCCGCCTACGTATAAAGCTACGGCGGACAAGCAATTGGTAAGATTTTCTGGGATAGCTCTAATGGTAGGGCGGCGGGTTGTTAACCCGAAGGTTGAGGGTTCGAATCCCTTTCCCAGAGCAACAAGAGTTTCGCAAATGCGAAGCTCTTTTCTTTTTTTATTTTAATCAAAACAATACAGCCTTGACAAAATATACAAATATAACTAAACTCTAATATCTCAACAAAGGGGGGGCTGAGATGCTAAAAACACTAAATATTCTTTTTCCGCCGCCAATGATTGTACTGGGACTGCTGGCACTGATTATCGTGTGGATTGGTAACGCTCTAGCGCCAGAAGTATTGCCGTTTGACGTGACAAGCTTGTTGATTACAAAGGGTAATTTGTTTACCTGGATCGGGGCGGCGTGGCCAATTCTGCTCTGGGGGCTTATCTTTCAGTTTAGTATAAGTTTTGTGGCGATAAAACATAATCCAGACACATTGACCAAAATGACGGGGAGAAATCTTAGTAGTATTCAATATTTTGGGATAACATCAATCATTAGCCTACGAGCTGGTGTGTATGAAGAGATTATTTATCGTTGGCTACTGTTTTTCTCTGGAATGTTCGTGATCCAAGCACTTGATTTTGTCTTTTTGGGCTTTCTTGGCCTCCATATTGTCGAGTGGTTCCAGGTGACAATATTTATTCCGGTTACAAGCTGGGTGTCATTTGGCTATTTGGACAAAATGCTCTATCACGAAGTTGGTTGGTATGTCGGAGCAGCGCTGGTAGTGGCAAATACCAGCTTCCGAGATCAACACAAGCACTTGGGCGTTTTGGGGTGGCTGAACAGTTGGTGTTTGGGACTGTTTTTATTCTGGATGGTTTTCACTTATGGACTATTGGCGGCGATTGTGGCTCATGCGTTGTATGATATCATTGTTTTTTCCAGTCTATGGCCAGCATTGAAAAAATATAAAGTGGTGACATAAACTACAAATTTGTAGTTTTTTTTTTTATAAATAAAAAATCCCTTGAGAGGGCTTTTAATTTATTTAATAATTTTAAAAATGTTACTATATTGGTCGGTCCAAACCCTGAACCGGTCCGAGTTGGTGGGTAAATCACTTTGAGCGGAAACAATATTTTTATTACTCAATAATGTTTTGTTTTTTGTTAACAAAATCCAATTTGATGTGTAGATCTTTTGGGCGTCATTTTTTTTGTTGTTAATAATGACAACCTGATAATCATTAACTGCCCCAAGCTTGACCAATACCGGCCTTAGATCTAAATATTGGTTTGAGATGTGAATAAGAATGGCGCCGTCTGGGTTTAGATTTTTCCGATAAACATCAAAGGCTTCTTGGGTTAAAAGGTGGACTGGAATACTGTCACCAGAAAAAGCGTCGATAATTAGAAGGTCAAAATTGTTGTCAGACTCTTGGTCCAACTTCAATCTGGCGTCACCCAAAACAAGGTCATATTTTGATGGGGTGTTTTGCAAATATGTAAACTGGGACTGGGCCACTGAAATCACTTCGGGATTGATGTCATAAATGCGAAAATAATCGCCCGCTTGACCATAAGCAACAATGGTTCCAGCACCAAGCCCAACCAAGCCAATCCGTTTATTGGCCTTCGGAAAGTTTTCAAAAACCAAGCCAACGCCCGACTGTTGTGAATAATATGTCGTCTTGTTTGCTTGCAGTGCTGGTGATAAAAATTGCACACCATGAATGATTGGGCCGTTGACCAATATTTTATACTCGCCGACCGCCCCGTCACCCGCACCAAAGCCAACACTGATAGTGCCATAAAAATTTCGGCTCATATAATCAGTGTTTTTAATCTGATATTGAATGTCTTTAACAAAAAATAAGGTGAACCCAATCGGGATGATTAATAAAAATAACCAAACCGGTCGATGCCTTAATTGGTTGAGCCAGTTTTTTTTGTCCAGATAAAAAATGGTATATAAAATCAAGGTAAACAGTATAACAACCAATGGAAGCTCAAACATCACAGACGCGATTGATGGAAGTACAACGGCACCAAGAATACCCCCCAACGCACCACCACCAGCCAGATAAAGATAATACTCTGTCAGCTGTTTTGGGTGCGGACGTAAGCGAAACAATTCAAAATGCCCGACTAGGCAAATGATAAATAAACCGGCGAGCAAAACAAAAACTTGCCAAATAATTGTGAGAGCGGTTTGATCATTCAAATAGTAAAAAATTCCGCCAACACTGATCAAGAATAGTATAAAATAAATTCCTCGATGATATAACTTCAAACCGCTAAAACTGATAATATAGCTTAACAAATATAAACATAGGGGCAAAACCCAAAGAAAGGGAATTGGTGCAACATTCAAAGTCATGTGGTTGGTGACTGTAATAAGCATCAAGGTAGTAATAATTGGTAATCCCAACCAGAATGTTTTTTGCCGAGCTGATGCCGTATGAGTAAACTTTTCAACCAACAAAGTAACAATGTGTTTGGTCTTCAACGCTTTGACATACAAAAATATATAAAAGACAGTAAAAACAATAAAAATAATCGCCCAAAAAACAGCTTGCTGTTTAACATTCAATAAAACTTCAAATAAAATAGGGTAGCTGATCAAAGCAATAATCGCTCCGGCGTTAGAAACAGAATACAGCACGTATGGCGACTGTTCTCGTTTTTCATAATAATATAAATACTGAATAATTGGACTAGCTGAAGAAACAACAAAAAATGGTAGGCCAATAGTAAAGAGTAAAACGATAAATAACATTACTGTGGGGTGCTGGACTACTTTGTCTTGCCAAAAATCACCAGGGATTGTTGGTAGGCTGACAATAGCAACTATTAATAGAAAAATGTTGATTTTTATCTGATTTAATATTTTTACTTGTTGTATTAAAAAATGGGAATAAAAATACCCCAAAAATAAAAACACCTGAAAGAACATTAGGGAGACAAGCCAAACAGATGCTGAACCACCAAACCAAGGAAGTAAATATTTACCAATCAACGGCTGAATAAAAAAAACCAGAAATGAGCTAAAGAAAATTGTTATAGCATAAACAATCATATTTTGCTCTAATTATATCATATTTAAAAAACTAACGCCGATGTTGACATATTTATGTTTTTTGATATAATTCTTTTCGTAAACAGGTTGGGGAAAAGACATAAACATGCGGCAGTAGTTCAGCTGGTAGAACGTCTCCTTGCCAAGGAGAAGGTCGACGGTTCGAGTCCGTTCTGCCGCTCCATGTACCATTCACTAAGTTTGGATACATGGCGCAGCTATTAATTTTTTGTTGATGGCATTCCAGCAATCAAATGTTTTTGACGGCCATTGAAAAATGGCTTTTAAAATATGGATAATAAATTCATGGGCGAGTGGCGGAATTGGTAGACGCGCTGGACTTAAAATCCAGTGGCCTTAACAGCCGTGAGGGTTCAAGTCCCTCCTTGCCCACCACGTACCACTCGCGACACTCGGGTACATGGCGTGGCCATTTTGAGAACAAACAAAAGCACTGAATATTTTTTCAGTGTTTTTGTTTTGATAGTTGACTTATTGGATCATAAACGATATATTTGAATGTACCCATAAAAACGAGGAGAAAAAAATGAAGCAACTCACTGACCAGCAAATCAGACGAAGGCTATTTTGGGGCAAGGGTTCTATCCATGATATCACTTGGTATTTTGAAGATTTAAAACAACTACACTTGGCGAAAAAGGAACTAAGTAAGACTGTACAGTTTGTAGCAGAGAAATATATTGAAGGCAGATCACTTGATAGTGAATATGATACCACTAGAATTCATCAATTGGCACGCAGTCTCAACGCCAATGCTTATAATATTTTAGCCAGAAAGAAATACAAAAACTCTGACTGCGAAATTTTCACCAGAACCACAACTATAACTGGTTGTGAGGGTGAACCAGAAGAAATAAAGATTGAAGATTGTAGAGAAACAATTTGGCACCACTTTGAAATTCGCCTGACACTTTACTTTGTACCTGAATGGTACAATGATGATTTAGCAGAAAAAATCCGATTCAGACAAATAAGCAAATTGCGGTTGTGGAAACGGGTGCTGGAAAATTTTGCTGGGTGGAAGTTTAAAAGAAAAACAATACACGCTGCACTAAAAAACTTGTCCACAAAACTGTTCGAGTTGGGTGATCCGGAAGAAGTTAGACAACGGTCAATTGAAAGCTTAACGGAAGAAGAAACTAACCTTTTGAGTGCCATCAACAATAGCCCACAAACACTGTCAAACAGTACTCTGCAACAGATCGAAAACATCAAAAGGCGGCGGCATAGATTGAAAAACAATATTACAGATCCAGAAACAAAAACTGCCATCATGGGGGCGGGCGAGTCTCTTGCTCGAGCTGAAAAAGTCTACCGTTTTAGGCTGGCAGCAAATAATAATCAAAGGGAGGCTGTTGATGTTTTATATGAAGTGGAAATAGATGATCGGGTGATGACAATTAGGGTTGGCGGTCAAGTATATTCAATTAAGAAGCCCTATTTTATTGGAATGTTTGAGTGCCCAAACGATGACAAAATTATTGAAACAATTAGAGCTCAAGCCCGACCATATAAAGCTAATGCTTTTTCCCGAGTTTACAACCAATCGCTGAATACAGTTGTTATCAAGCTCTTTTTTATTCAAGAACGTTTTTTGGCTGACTTGGTTGAATATAACCAGAATCGTCACCGTGAACGTCTACTTTTTAGAAAAAAAACTCTGCTTGATAATGTTAGAGAGGGGAGAGTTACTGACGTTCAAAAGGTAAAAAAAGAGCTGACAGAAATTAACCACGAATTAAGTTTATTGATAGGAACATAACACTGAAATTTCAATGTTTTTTCTTGACTAAAAATTAATAGTGAGATATTCTAATTTATCATCCCAACTAACAGTGAGAATTATTGTGACGAGAAAAACCCACCGAGCCCATCAGCTATGCTCAAAGCCGGTAAATGGTGTTGGTGAAGAAACTAATCCCGGACGAGGTGATCCTTTCGAGAGTTTTACTGATCTAGTTTTGGTCAAAACCACCAGGAGACCAACCAATATAAACCCACTGCCGCTTGAAGAATTTGGGGCAAAAGCTTTCCATATTGATGAAGATGAACAAGTGATTGATTTTTTCTTTTCTGAAAATTAATATTACCGAGACGCAAAAGAGTTGGAGAAAGAACAAAATCTTGGCTTGTTTTTTCGAACAGAAACAAGTGTGGCGTTGAGTATTATCAATGTAGCAGATCCAGAAAAACTGAACAGAATTAACAAGCTTTGGGTTGCGATAAAAGAGCTGGTTGAACCAGAATAAAAATTTGAGATAAAAAGCAAAAAACCGACAACTGTCGGCTTTTTTATGAGAAAAATATGATTTATTGCTTAATCGGCATAATAATATAAAGATAGCTGTCATCGCCCTCAGGACGGATTAAACAGGGGATTGCGCTGTCAATCACATCAAAACTAATTTCAGACGAACTGACTGCGTTTAGGACGTCCAGAAGGAAGCGGAAGTTAAGGGTAGTGTTATTTTTTTCGCCTTCAAATTTAATATCAATCTCAGAAACGCTTTCACCAAGTTGAATATTGTTGGATGAAACAACGACACTTTTGTTTTCCGGTAAAAACTCTAAGTTAATATCAAAAATGCCGGTTTTTGAAAAAAGAGAGGTGGTTTTAATGACTTTTGTTAGTTCTTGAGTGTTAATAATTGTTTTTGTTTTGGCTTCGTTGGGGATAATTTGTTTATAATCGGGATATTGTCCCTCAACCAACCTAGAGATGATCTCAATACTATCAACAACAAATAATATTTGATTGTCTGAAACATAGATATCAATGTTTTCGGGGGTGTCACCACCATCTTTTAGCGAATTTAGAATACGAAGAACTTCTTGAAGGGTTTTGACCGGAATGATAAGTTCTTTTTTATCTGTGTTACCAGAAGTAGCAACTTTTTTTTCAGCTAACCGATAACTATCAGTGCCAACCATGGTTAGGCGGCCCGGCTCACCGTTGATAGAAATAAACACGCCACTTATTTCTGGTCTCGTTTCAGAGTTGGCTACAGCAAAAATTACTTGGGAAATGGCTTGTTTAAAATCAGCAATTTTAATTTGGTGGGGATTGTTTTTTTCTATCTCGGGAATAACGGGGAAGTCGTCGGCGGCAATACCTTTGATTCGAGTGTTGTTGTTTTTACATTTAACATTTAAGTAATCATCTTTAATCAAAGCTATTTGAACTGCTTCACTTGGTAATAAACCAACATAGTCGGCTAATAGTTTGGAATCTACCGTGTATACGCCGTCGGTTTCAACCTTTCCCCTAACAATACAACTAATGCCAATTTCTAGGTTTGTGGTTGAGAATTTTACCGATTCATCTTTTGCTTCTATCAAAACATTGTTTAGTATTGGTAGATTAACGTTTTTATTTGCTAAGTGTCCTGTAATTGAAAGTCCATGTGATAAGTTTTCTTGTGTACACGTGATTTTCATATGTGTGTATTATATTAAATATATATATATATATAAAGACAATAATAATAACAATAAGGCGGTGGATAGTTGGGATAAGTGGCGATTGAAGGCTATTTTAGAAAAATTATTGTTAACAGTTATTGTTTATAACTATATGGATAGCGAGTTGATAAATTGTGTATAGGTCTTTTAAACTAAATTTAAAGGATTTTTCCACAGTCGGAGGGGGGAGTTAACAACACTTTTACAAACCTTTTTTGAGGTGTTATGCACAATGTGTTAACAGTTGCTCACAGAGCAAAAAAATGGAGTTTAATTGTATAGTTTTTGCTTAATTAGGTTGATTTCTTGGCGAAGTTTTTCATCTGTTTCCAGATTGTTTGATATTTTACTATATGCGTGCATTGCAGTGGTGTGATCGCGATTACCAATTTCAGCGCCAATCGTTGGATAAGAGTAGTTTAGCTCTTCTCGCAATAAAAACATGATAATTTGGCGTGGAAAAGCAAAGCGTTTTTCTCTACTTTTACCCAAAATATCTGCTTCATTAATTTCATAAAACTCTCCAATAGTGTCGATGAGCTTTTTAATTGAGATTGAATCGTTTTTGCGACTGGAAGAAGAGATGGAAAACAGTATGTTTTTGACGTTTTCTAGGGTTGGTTCGACGTGATTCAGTTGATAATAAGCAATAATTTTATTGAGGGCACCTTCAAGTTCACGAACATTATTTTGAATATTCATGGTTATATACTGCACAATTTCATGTTCAAGCTCAAAGTTTTTTTCGGTACATTTGGTTTTTAATATAGCAATTCTGGTTTCAAGGTCGGGTTGCGAAATGTCAGCAATCATTCCCCACTCAAAACGAGAAAGCAATCGGTCTTCCAGGGTGGCGATGGCTTTGGGGGGGCGGTCTGAGGTGATAACAATTTGTTTGTTTTTTTGATGTAAATCATTAAATGTATGAAAAAAGGCTTCTTGAGTACCCTCCTTCCCGGCTAGAAACTGAATGTCGTCAATCAATAAAACATCTGCCGTCCGATAGGTGGCGGTGAATCTTTCTGGTTTGCCTTTTTGAATGGAAGAAATAAAGTCGTTGGTAAATTGTTCACAAGTAACGTAGACAATTTTTTTGTCAGGGTCTCTTTGATTTATTGCGTTGCCGATTGATTGGGAAAGGTGTGTTTTTCCAAGTCCGACACCACCATATATAAACAGTGGGTTGTAAGAGAGTCCAGGCTTTTCAGCCACAGCCTTGGAGGCGGCATGAGCCAATTCGTTACTTTTCCCAATAATGTAACTATCAAAAGTATATTTGGGATTGAGTCCGTATTCTTGAGTGATGCCGGTGTTTGATGATTTTAGATTTTGCGAAATAGTAGTTTCTTGTTTGCTTAGCATCGGTGGCGTTGGTGGTTGTTTTTTGGCGTGTTCCAACTGTTCTTTGTAGTTTTTTAGACTTTGAACTTTGTATTCGATGCTTTTTATCCGGAGGTCGGATTTATCTTGGATGATTTTGTAAATGGTTTGGTGATATTTTTGTTTTAACCAAGCTTGAGAAAAAGTGTTGGGAACACCAATAATAATGCGACCATCACCACTACTAACAATAAAGGTGTTTTTGAGCCAAGTGGTAAAACTGGCCTTACTGAGTTTGAGTTCGAGATCAGCCAAAACGGCTTGCCATAGATTTTTGTTTTGTTCTTCCATAGAGTATATGTGGGTGAGTATTTATTTTGGGAGAATGGTTGGTCGTCAAGGCATTTTTCCCTGCGACCTTCTTGTAGTCGTTATTTTAGCACGTAATCGGCTGTGGATAAAACAACGTTATTTTTGTTTTTTGTGATTAAGTTGTGGATAACTTATTCCTTTGTTATTTTTATCTTAAGCGAAGAAAAATATTTTGGCAAGGAATTTTTTATTTTGTGGTTTGTTAACAATAAAAAAAACTAGCAAGTGATATTGCTAGATGTTAGGCTGGTTGTTTTGAACCAACAAACTGGTCGCCCAGAACTCCCCACCAAACTGTGGGGCGCCGCTGGTTGACTGCATTTAGATAATCAAGTGTGTGGAGGTTGAAGGGATATTGGGTTCCGGCCATAAACCCGACAGCATCACAGCAACGTTTGTCCAAGGCTTGTAGATCCCTTTCAAGAAGTTTAGTATATTCATGTAGGTCAGCAAGTTTCAAAATTATTAAGGTGCTTTCAATTTCATCACGATCCTCGGCTACTTGAATGGGCATTAATTTGATAGCGTTGGCATCAATTGGTGTTTCGTGGTGTTCACAAACATAACAAGCTTTTTCTGTGATAGACATTATTTCATAATACGTTCGAATAAAGATGTTTTCCCAAAATGATGAGGGCATGTCGGTAAGAATAGCCTTGATAGAATCTGAAACATCTGGACCGGTCCAAAATCGAATAAGGGTACCAAGTGCTACTAGGCGCTTACGAGAATTGGGAGAGGCGGCTTGTTTTTCAAGAAGTTTTTGGAGCCAATTGACACAAAAGGAAGTATTCACAAGCTCATCGGGTCTTGGTAGACTGCGACAGAGTCGGTGAAATTCAGCAATTTTGTCTTGAATTGATCCAACAATATCAGGCATTGGCATTCTCCTTGGTTTGGGAACGAACGGCTTGTCTTTGGTTGATGATTTTACCATCAATAAAGAATAGGATATAACCAACAAATCCACAACTAACAAAAATAGAAGTGGCTAGAATCGTGGATATTGGGACAAAGACTCAGGCATGAAGGCATAACATGAAGAGAAAGACCGCAAAATTGAAGGTCCAAGTGCTTTTTGTTCTTCCACTATTTCTCCTTTTGGGCGGAATAGAGTTATAGTGTAGACCTTTTCGTCTATTTTGTCAATATTTGAGAGTTTTTATTACTTGACAGGCCTATAGTATTCATGTATGATAGTGATGAATTAGATATTTCCTAAATTTACGAAAGTTATCAATCTACAATTATATCTGCCTGTGCTCTGGTGTTTTGCAAATAGAGATTCAGCGGATAAGAGAATTCTCGAGAGTAGATTTAATTAGAATAAAATTATGCCTAAACGAACATACCAACCAAATAATCGAAAAAAATTGAAGAAACATGGTTTTCGCAATAGAATGAAAACTAAAGATGGACAAAGCTTGATTAAGCGTCGTCGTGATAAAGGGCGAGAAAGTTTGAGTTCATCTGATCGATAATTTGAAACGGATAAATCTGGCTGTATTAGCCAGTTTTTTTATTGTTAATTACTGATATTATGTTATAATTTATTCATATGCTGCCAAAAGAAAATAGAATTACTAAAAAGAATGAATTTGATGCTTTTTTTGGAAAAGAATTTAAACGGGCTGGAGGATATTCAGTATCATCAAAGAATTTTGTTATCAAGTCTATAATGAAGAAAGACGGCAAAAGCCGGATTGGTTTTATTATAAATACAAAAGTTGATAAAAGGGCTTCGGTTCGAAATAAAATAAAAAGACAGGTGCGTGAGGTTTTTCATATGAATCTAAATAATTTAAAGAAAACGGTAGAAATATTGGTGGTGATTCAAAAAGGAGCGAAGAGTCTTGATTTTGGTCAAATTGAAGAAGAAATTGTGGACTTATTAAAAAAAATGCAGTTGTTGTAGATTGAATTATGAAAAAAGAATGGGTGATCGAAAAACAAAAATATTTGTAAAAGAATCCTTGGTCGGGGCGGAGGGCGGACATGATTGGTGGCACGTTTTTCGAGCTTGGAAGTTGGCTCGCCACATTGCCACTAGTGAGATCGTTGATAGTTTTGTTGTCGAGCTTGGAGCGTTGCTTCACGACATTGCTGATTTCAAGTTTTATAATGGCGATGAAACTGTTGGTCCGCGCAAGACAAGAACGTTTTTAGGCTCACTTGACGTCGATGGCGATGTCATTGCACAGGTTGAAAAAATAATCATGAATATTTCATTTAAGGGTGGTCAACATACGCAAAAAAACAAATCGCCCGAACTGGATGTGGTTCAAGATGCTGGTAGGTTGGATTCTCTGGGGGCGATGGGGATTGCTCGAACGTTTAATTATGGTGGTTATAAAAATAGGGATATATATAATCCCGAAATAAAGCCAAATTTAAATATGACCCCCGAAGAATATAGACAGAGTACAGCGCCATCCATCAACCATTTTTACGAAAAATTGCTTTTATTGAAAGATCGAATGAACACAAAGACCGGGCGGGCAATGGCTGAACACCGACATAATTATATCGAAATGTTTTTGGCAGAATTTTATCGGGAATGGAATGGTGAGGTCTAGGTTTTTCAAAAATGTGAAGTGATTTTATTTTTTACAAAAAATTTGTTGTATGCAAATATTGTGGCCAAGAATGATTGTGTTGAGAATGATAAAAATATATCAAAAGACGTTGTCGCCTGATCATGGGCATTTTAAATATTTGTATCCGAATGGATATTGTCGATATCATCCGACATGTTCTTGTTATGGTTATGAGGCAATCGAAAAATATGGCATATTTCGAGGAGGAATAATGGCTGGTTGGAGAATTTTGCGATGTAATCCCTGGTCTAAAGGTGGAAATGATCCGGTTGATAAAGTGAACAAACAATATTAATTAAGAGGTAATTCATTTAATTATAAATAAGTATGGATACTAATCCCGGTGAAAAATTTGAGTCAAGAGAGGCGGGAGCAAAATTAGAAGCGGTTCAATCACCAGACCAAGAAGCTGAACGCCTTGGTTTAGGATCTTTGGACTCTGCTTTGGAACAAGCGTCAGATTTAGTTAATCGAGTTGTTAGAGATGGTGAGGTTATTTCCATTGAAACGGTTGAAAATGAGGGCATGAACATTCAACAGTTGGAAACACTAGCTAAATTTTTGCAATCAAATCAAAATAAACAATATCAGCAACTCGGACGAGAGTTGCAAATGAACGTTGTGCCACAAGTATATCGGGCGGCGAGTGAAATTTTGCAAAGAGATAAAACTGATGATGAAAGAGCGTCTGAAGGTAGGGTTGCTGAACTCAGGGCGACTTTGGGGCAAGAACCTAAAATTGTTTCCGGTGGTGATGATAGCTGGATTGAAAAGGGAACTATGGAGGCTGAAGGCGCAAGAATGCAAATTGATGCTAGCCGCGACCAGGATGCAGCCAGAATTATGCCGGCGCCACAACCCAAACCGAAAGGTTTGTTGTCTCGGTTGAATATTTTTAACCGTAGAAAATAAAGTTTTTAAGATAAAAATAAAAATATGCCAAATAAAGATTTGCCAGTTTATGAACCGAAAAAAGAAAAACAAGAATCACGATTTGTTGCTAGAGTCGTGGCGGGAATTCGAGCTGGACGAGAAGAGGCAATTTTACAAGTATTAGAGAAAAAAAATACAAGAGATAAAATAAATGCGGCTTTGACAGCTGAGGATGTTGAAAGTCTTTTTGTTGCAGTCAAAGGCATTGACGAACGGAAAATATCGGAAGAGGGGTTGAAACAAACGGTTGAAACAATGCTAAAGGTAATGTTAGAGAAAAAAGTGAATGAAGCTCAACAGAGAGACAAAGCAGTGACGCCCAAAATTACATCTGAACGATTGGGACGGGCCCTGGCAGCCTTGGTTGAAAAGCGAGAGGCTAGGCGGAAGGCGGATGAAAAGCGAAAGATGACGGTTCGGGCTGGTTTGGCCGCTTTGGGACAACGACCAATGGAGTCGGTGCTAGGTGTGCCAAAGGCACGAAGTCGAACTGAACGATTGTTGCAGCGAAAGGCCGAGTTGGCCAAAGAATTACGATTTGATAGCTTTGATGTTTTGGTGGAATATTACAAAGATTTGGCCGGGAGGGTGAATGAGGCAGAAGAGTTGAATTTGCTTGTTGCTCAAGCCGAAAAAATTTTACCTTTACTGGATAAAACTGATCAATCAGAAAAGATGCAGAAATTGCTTAACTTTATAAATTATTTAGCAAAATTTAAAAAAACTGATGGAACGATGAACGATCCTCGAATTTTGGAAAATCCATTTGTAAAAGAGGATGATTTTGTTCCAGGAAAGGTAGAAATTCAGCCTGGTGTTTCAGGGCGTGACCCCAGAATTCTCGATAATCCTTTTGGTGCTAGGCCGGTAAGGGGTGAGGTGCTTTTTCAACCTGGGACATCTGATGAAAGTAAGGAAGCTCAAGTTCGTTTACGAGAAGAACAAGGAGCTGAAATGAAAATAGTGTCACCGTTTTCTGATAATGAAGAACAAAGACCGACAAGAGTGTTAGAGGCCCAACAAGAATCTATTCCATTTGATATTTATCGGTCCCGGGAAGAAGTGGTGCAGGCTCAGAAAGATTTTCTGGCTAAACTCAAAACAATGAATACGGTGACGAGTAGTGTGTGGGGGAAAATGAATCCAGGCGAAGATAAGGAAGATTATGAACGGTTAAAGGGGATGGTAAATAGTGTTTGGGGTGAAACCCTAGTCATTATGAATTTGTTGATGACAGAAAGCGTTGGGAAAAGAAAAAAAACTATGGATGATTTTGTTAAAGGTGAAACCAGAATATTGCCGAAAGATAAAAATATTAGAAAAGATGTGCAAAAAATATTGAAAGGGATTTTGATGTATGGAATGAGGGAGCGAAAGAAAATAGAACGGAAATAATTATAAAAAATAAAAAAGTCGGTGTGATTAGCACTGATTTTTTGTTATTCTGTTTTTGTGAAACAAAAAACAGAATCGTTGATTCTGTTATGAAATAATTACTCGGGATCCTTGGGTTCGGTCGTGCCCGTCTTCTTCCAGCGCGTCATGTAGGCGTCGACGCGAGCCTGGAACGAATCGAAATTGTCGTCGACCCACTCGGTGAACTGGTCGAACCGAGCGGCGGCCTTCTCATGATAGCGCTCGTAAGCGCTTTCCATGAAGTCATCCACCTTTTCCATTGAGTGGATGGTGGCGGCGGTCACAGCGGCGGCCGGCTGAATGAACTCCTTTTCCTTGATCTTGGCGAAGAGCGCCTTCCAATCTTCTCTGGTACGGCATTTCATAGCCTCACTACCGTATCGAGCACCGATCCAAACAAGAGTGAACAGAATCAGTGGGTTCATGAGCGCCTCCTGGCTGCGGTGGGCAGCGTCTTGGTGAATGGATTCTTGGCGAATTGATTACTTTTTGCGAACAATGCTGAATAAGAATACAATTCCGGCGACAATCAGGACCACCGGAAGAATCCAGGCGATAAAAGCGAATAGGAGCTTGAGTAGAATAAACATGGCAACTGAAACGGCACCGGTGGCCAGTAGTCGTAGCCAGATGTTTTCAATATGATCCTTGATCAGAGAATAACTGCCCACACCGATCACGACGGCAAGCGCGATGAACAGTGCGGCGTGTGCCAGAAGATAAACGGGATATGACAGAATGGCCACGACAACCAGATGAAGGACATGACTTCTAATCTTGTCAGATAGAACGGCAAATAAGCCAAGAACAACAACCACGTAAAGTACAATATTAATAAACGTTGATAGTGTTTCTGGGGTCATGTTGTCCTCATTTCCTCTGTTTGTGGGGTTATTTTCATACTTAGTTTACAGCAAATTTCTTATTTTGTCAATGGCGGAATGTTTCAAATTATATATTTGTGCTAAAATATGAGGGAATACGGAGTCAATAAAATTCAGGAAACACGGATGAATAATGATTTAATATTATTTAATATGAGTTTGAGCCAAAAAATAACTAAAAATTCACTAATTCAGATGGGGGGTAAATTTGTCAGTTTGATTTTAGGGATGGTGACGATTGCGATTATGACGCGATATCTGGGCCAAGAAGGTTTTGGTTTTTATATTACAATAATAGCCTTTTTGCAGTTTTTTGGTATTTTGGTGGAGTTTGGGTTTAGTCTCACAGCGATTCAGATGATTGCGGATGATCGACGAGATCAAAGCAAAATTATGAGTAATATAATGACGATTAGAATTATTACGTCATTTTTATTCATTGGATTGGCGCCGTTTATTATTTGGTTTTTCCCATATGCGGAAGTGGTTAAGTGGGGTGTCTTGATTACAACACTGTCATTCTTTTTTATAACAATGATTCAAACGCTCACCGGAGTGTTTCAAAAAGAATTGAAAATGTTTGAAGTGACCCTGGCAGAAGTGATTGGGCGAGTGGTCTTGGTTGCTATTACGGCGATTGTCGCGCTAGTCTCAGGGAGTATTTATTGGATATTGGGTGCGATTTCGCTTGGAAGTTTGATTAATTTTATTTTGGTTTATTGGTATGCGAGAAAATACATTACATTGACTTGGTCGTTTGATTTTGATGTGTGGAAAGAGGTGGCTAGGAGAAGTTGGCCAATCGCTTTGTCTATTTCTTTTAATCTGGTTTATTTGCGAATGGACACGATTGTTTTATCATTGACTCGAGGAGCGGAAGAGGTTGGTTTGTATGGCGCGACTTATCGGATTGTTGATATTTTGACAAACTTACCAGCGGTGTATATGGGGATTGTGCTGCCACACTTGACGATGTATTTTTTGGAGAACAAGTGGGATGAATTAAGAAAATTAATGCAACAAGCATTTGACTCGTTGATGATTTTTGCGGTGCCGATTGTGGTGGGAACATTGTTAATGGCTGATAAAATAATGGTTTTTATCGCGGGTGAAGAATTTATGGACTCAGGACCAATACTTCGAGTGTTGATTTTGGCGTCAGCGGCAATATTTGTTACCAGTCTGTTTGGTTACTCGGTGGTGGCGGTCCAAAAACAAAAAACTATGATGTGGGGGTATTTGGTGACGGCGGCGATAACGTTGATTGGTTATTTGATTTTTATTCCCAAGTATGGCGTGTGGGGGGCAGCTTGGATGACCGTTTTTTCAGAAGCGTTAATAACAATTTGGACCTTTAGAGTGGTTTATAAAACAATAAAGTTTTTCCCGAAATTAAAAATTTTTATAAAAAGTTTTTTGGCCAGCTTGGTGATGGGTGGGGGAATGTATTTGGTACAAGAACAATCAATTCTTATTATAATGTTCGTGGCAGTAGTTTTGTATTTTGGAACTATGCTTTTGATTCGGGGAATTAGAAAAGAGTTGTTGGGGGAGGTTCTAAAGGCCGATAGCTGTAGATAAAGTTTTTTCCGCCTTTACCAACCGTCTTCGTCAAGACTACGACGGTCATGAGGTTACGGCGGAAAGACGACTCGTCATACTTCCTCACTCGAAATCTGCGAGACACCATGCAAGAGAAACCTTTGTTTAAATAAAAATAACTCGCTTCATTGGCGAGTTTTTGAAATTACGGAGTAGTTGATTCGGGAGTATCAAAGTCAGGTTCTTGAGATACGGTGGCTACTCGAGTTGGATTGATAATTTTATCGAGGAGAGCGTTTACTTCTTCTTCGGACTGGAGAAGCATCTGAGGGGATACCTCCGTCAACATTTCGATGGGGAGGTGCTTTTGAACCAGGATTTCCAAAACTTCTCGGGAGTATTTGGTAGATTTGGAGGGGCGGGTTGTTCTCATATAGTGGACCAGAACTTGAATGTCGGAGTAGAAGCGTCTGAGTCGAGCTTCAACGTCATCAATGGACTGTTTGGCGTCACGGACTTCAGCTTCCCAATTGGAACTGTAGGATGCGAGATTTTCGAGGGCATCGAGAGTGTTGCCGTGGCGCATCATGATTTGGTGAGCTTGAGGAAGAAGGGTGGTGATGGTGGATTTGCCACCGTTACAGTACAAGCGGACAAGATGGTACTTGTCAGCAGATCCAACCTGGAGAAAGTCAACGTCCCAGTGATTGTAGGCCGGCGCAGCTAGATGAGAGGTTGGTCCGTTGTTGATGATAACAGCAGATAGCTTCTTGCCACGAGCAGTCAGTTTGATGATCGCGCTGGTGATACTGTCATTGGTCGGAGTATTTTCATCTGTTACATGAAAGCTGGTGTTCCAATACCATTGACGGGTTCGAGCTAGAAACTGAGGGCGAGTGAAATGCATGTGATGGTGACCATCGGCATCAATAAAAGAGTACATGCTAAATTCTCTATGATTGAACTTGTAACGTTTGAGAAGATAGGTGATCAGGAGGCCGGTGCCACTAATGAAGAAAAAGCCAAAGAAAGTCCAAATGAATCTAACGATAATATTTGAAAAGTCAAAGAGTTCTGGAGGAAGTTTTGTGAGAAAAACATAACAACTAATAAAATAGAATAAAATAGATAAAATCAGCCAAAGGATATTAAGGTTGTGTGGCTTGGTAAACATACCACAATCTCGACAGCCATTTCTCATGAGCATCTCACTTTCCCAGCTGTCACCACTGGACAGCCTGGTTAAGTCCGGATCGGTTCTGCTACCTCGACCCAATTGTCGAGCGAAGCTACCGGTGCGGAGAAGAAAACTCAATAAATTGGCCAACACTACGAATGTCGCTAATGTTATGATTTTATAGTTTGGAGACAGACCGCTCAAATGCACTCAAAGACAGTCAGAAAATTGTGAAGGTACGATAAATCTAAATATAGCAAAATTGTGGTGATTTGTCAATGGTGTCAGTCATCAGTAATCACGGAATCCTCCCTCACATAAAGTTGTGGCGGACAGGTAGTGATTAGTGAATGGTGAAAATATTGAAAAAATGGGGGAAAATTGATATAAATACATTATATGGAGTTAATTATTCTGACAATATTTTCAATAGTTTTTGCGGTTTTGAGTTGGCGGCATATGAATTTGGCACTGGGATTTTTAATTTTGGCTTTGCCTACGTATTTGTTTCGATTTCAAGTGTTGGGAATACCGATGACGCTGTTGGAACTAATGATTGGGATTATTATAGTAGTATTTTTTGTGAAAAGGGCGCAAGTAAGTTTTACAAAAAAACAGCCCTTCGATGCTTCGACAAGCTCAGCACAGGCTAAACTCAGGGTGACACAGACAGTGAAAGGTTTGGTGGGCGGATTAACATTCTCAAATTATAAGTGGCTCATGGTGGCGATATTTTTTGTGGCTACCTTAGCGATTGTTTTTTCGTCTGACAAACTGGCAGCGCTTGGAATTTGGAAAGCGTATTTTGTGGAGCCCATGCTATTGTTCATTGTGATAATTAATACGGTCAAAACAAAAGAAGATTTTAAATTGTTAATTAATTTTTTAGGCTTGAGCGCATTGTTAATTTCATCCGTTGCAATCTATCAAAAGTTTTCAGGTCAGTTTATCCCAAATGAAATTTGGGCGGCGGAGGAAACTCGGCGCGTGACCAGTTTGTTTGGTTATCCCAATGCGGTTGGGTTGTTTTTGGCGCCAGTGGTCGTGTTGTTTGCTGGCAGGTTGGTGACACGCAAGCTAAAGTTTGCTCGACCGCTTGACTGGTGCGGACTAAAGTCCGCGATGTTTGAGCTAGTGGTGGTGGGGTCTGGTGCGATGGCGATTTGGTTTGCTCGAAGTGAAGGGGCGGTCGTGGCGGTTTTGATCGGTCTCTTGTTTTTGGGATTGTTAATTAAAAGGTTAAGAATCATTACTCTTAGTTTGATGGTGGTCGGTGTGTTGTTGTTTGCGTTTGTTCCAAGTGTTCAAGACTTGGTAATAACAAAGGCAACTCTGAGCGATTTCTCTGGAAACATCAGAGTGATAATTTGGCAGGAGTCATTGCAAATGCTCAGTGACAATCCACTCTGGGGCGCCGGGTTGTCAGGATTTCAAAATGTGATTGCAGATTATCATCACTCAGCGCATATTTTTGAAATATATTTGTATCCGCATAATATTGTTTTGAATTTTTGGAGTGAATTGGGAATTTTGGGGTTAGTTTTTTTCATTTTTTTAATATTTAAGTTTTTTTATAATTATATTAAGGTAAAAAAAGAGAATGGGGAGTTTTATTTGGTGTTGATGGCGGTGATGGTGGCGATTTTGGTGCACGGGATTGTTGACGTGCCGTATTTTAAAAATGATCTTAGTGTCTTGTGGTGGGTCTTTTTTGCCATCAGTGCAATTTTGATAAAAAGAAAAGCGATCGCGTGATGGCGACCGCTCGGGAAGTGTCCCAGGGGATTGTTTGTCTCCAACTACCGACCGAATGATCGGTAGGAGAAGGCTGGAACCAGGAGCATCTTGGCCAACCCCATAAGGAAGCCCACGACGGCGATGTAGCCGACGATGATGGTGACAACCTTTTCCACGTAATGCAGAATCAGCTGAACACCGAGCATGCAGATGGCTACGGCCATCATGAGAAGAAGCATCTCGAGGGCTGTCATGATCGTTCCTCCTCATTCAGGTTCATCAAGTCAGTTCATTTTGAGTTTCGACTTGAAAGTTCGGATGGTTGGGTATGAACAGTTGACCGAGGAAACAGAAAGAATACCCGTGATGGTAGTGATGATGTTTGGGAGGAAGTCACGGTTGATTTGAAGGCCATTGAAGAGTATAATGAAGCAGAATATTAAAGAGTCCAAGGAAGAACAGGTAGTCAACTGGTAGACATGAGTCTTCTCCCGGGTGGTTAATGTGTAATTATATCATAAATTTACAATACTGTCAACGCATTGTTGTAATGTGCCGACACATATGGCGGTTTTTGCCCAAGACTGTATAATCTTGGTATATGGCAATATCTATGGCAAAAACAATCAAAGAAGAGCGCTTAAGGTGGGTTCTGCCCATTGTTCGTAAAGAA
>Ga0210057_1003395_pt1 | contig 21985 bp, 16 predicted proteins | sample CryGeyCG2114_010_2_FD_183968 | JGI IMG/M metagenome (GOLD analysis project Ga0210057, IMG submission 183968) | Groundwater microbial communities from aquifer - Crystal Geyser CG10_big_fil_rev_8/21/14_0.10 (SPAdes) (version 2) | ecosystem: Environmental > Aquatic > Deep subsurface > Groundwater ...
GGGGGGGGGGGAGAGAATTCACTTGTCGAGTCATATTTATCATAATATCATTTCCGTAGAAAACTTACTCGCCGCGTGGCGCGAATTCCTTAGAAATAAGCGGGGTCGCAAAGACATTGAGCGATTTTCGCTTCATCTGACCGACAATATCCTAGCCCTTCACCGCGAGCTCTTTGATAAAACTTATCAACATGGGCCTTATAAAGCGTTCCGGATCAACGATCCTAAACCGCGTGACATTCACAAAGCCACCGTTCGGGACCGGTTATTGCACCACGCCATATATCGGATTTTATATCCATACTTCGATCCCAAATTTATTTTTGATTCGTACTCTTGTCGGCGCTTCAAAGGTACGCATCGAGCCTTAAATCGTTTCCGCGATCAAGCTCTCAAGGTTTCGCAGAATCACACGCGGACGGTCTGGGTTTTGAAATGCGATATCAGAAAATTCTTCGCCAATATCAACCACGAAATTCTTGGCAATATTTTGAAGAAACATATCAAAAGCGGAAATACGATCTTACTGTTGAGCAAAGTGGTCAGGAGTTTCCACACCAAAGACAGGCCGGACATCGGCTTGCCCTTGGGCAATCTCACCAGCCAGCTTTTGGTAAATATTTACATGAATGATTTTGATCATTTTTTGAAGCGTGAGATGAAAGTCGCTCATTGCGTCAGGTATGCGGACGATTTCGTCATTCTGCATGAAAGCAAGGAATACTTGGAAAATCTTCTCCCTAAAATATCGGCCTTTCTGGAGACGCGGCTAAAATTGTCTCTACATCCGGATAAGGTTTTTATGAAAACATGGGCGTCCGGCGTTGATTTTCTCGGCTGGGTGCATTTTCCACATCATAGGATACCGCGAACGTCCACCAAAAAGAGAATGTTTCGGAATTTAAGGCAGAAGCAAGCCGAGTCGTCGGTGGCATCTTACCTCGGGTTACTTAGTCACGGAAACACGCATAATCTTCGAGAAAGGGTCAAGGAGGAGTTTCCTCCGGAGGAATGACCGGTCATATTTGCTTAAGTTAAGCAAATCGTGCCAAGAGTTCAAATTTGTTCAAACGGCTTGGCCAACGCGCAAGATGGGGCAAACGTCGATCCTTGGGACAAAGCTCGCCACCGGGGCAAATAAATGGCAAATCGGGTGGTCTTGGTCTAGATCGTAACTGTCGGGCGTCCCCTCTTACTTGGTTCAAATTTCAAAGGGCCTAAAACCATTTGAAACTTAAGCCCCTCATTCGTGTATGTTGCTACCATAACTTTTTTTGGCTGCTGCCACATAAAAATACAAAAATTTAATTACATATTAAAATACATAATCAGTCAAACATAGGTTGGACCTATGTAAATTATCCACAGAATTATTTTTTAGCCAGTTTATTGTAAAGCCAGGCAAAAACCCAGCCGCTGGTAAAACCGCCGACAAAGCCATATAGGGCGCCCAAAACAGCCCCCATAGTGCTGACTTGGTAGCCGGGATAAAATTGCCGCAAAAGATATAAGTGGCCACCACCGTTACCCCGAAAAATAATCCACAAAGTGCCCACTAAAACACAAGCCGCCCACAAAATACCCAAAGTTAAACCAAGCGCTTTTTTATCCAATTTCATAAATTCCACCCCCTTTCAATCTGTTGCTAAAATTTCACTTTTATGCTTATTATACTATTATTACTCACCAGTAAAAGCAAATTCTATGCTAACTTACACAGATTTGAAACCAGGTGTTATTTTTCTTTTAGATGGCCAGCCGTGGCAGGTACTGGAGTCAAATTTTTTACGGATGCAACAGCGCAAACCGGTCAACCAGACAAAAATCAAAAATTTAATTTCCGGCAAAACCGTGCCGCATAATTTTCAACCCAGTGATAACTTTGCGGCGGCCGAAACAAAAACCAGTAAAGCCATTTTTCTTTTTAGCCACCGCGACAAATACGTTTTTTGCCACCCGGAAGACAAAAGCCAACGCTTTGAGATTGCGTCCGAAACTTTGGGGGACGGAAAAAATTTTTTAAAACCAAACGCGGAAGTTGAGATTTTAAAATTTAATGACCGGATTATCAGTGTTAAATTACCAGTTAAGATTGATCTATTAGTCGCCGAAGCCCCACCCAGTATCAAGGGCAACACCGCCCAAGGCGGCACCAAAACTGTTATTTTAGAAACCGGCGCCCAAATTAATGCGCCACTTTTTATCAACGCCGGGGATCTCATTAGGGTCAATACCCAAACTGGACAATATACCGAAAGAATTACTAAGGCCTGATTGGCTTTAGCACAAACAAAAAGGCCGCTGGCGTAGCGGTCTTTTTGTTTAAATTTCAACATCTTCCCCGGCCCGCAATTCTCCTTTCTGGCTGTTTTTTGCTTTTTTTTCTTTCGGAACCGTCGACTTAGCACTCTGTAAAACCTCTTGCAACGTTTGCCGCAAAGCCGCTAAATCAACCGGCGGTTTCTCTTTTTTTGGTTTTTTTTGCCGCCGATCAACGGAAACTGCCTGTGCCAAGGTTATTTCTTCTTCGGCCGGCTGTTTTTTGGAAACAGCCTTTGTTTTTAGCCGCCAACTGTTTTGTCCCGTTTCTTGCTGGGCGCGGGCTTGTTCCCGCTGAGTTCCCTTTAAACAATCTTTACAGTAAATGGGCCGCTGACCGTCCGGTTTGAAATTAAGCTGGACCGCCACGCCGCACCGCCAGCATTTGTCGGTAAACACCGGACCGGCGGCAGCCGGACGAGCCGATTTCCGGCGCAGCTTGTTTTCCGGCAAACTGACACTGGCTAAATTATCATCGCCCATCACTCCACTCCACCGCGCAATTTTCTCTTCCACTTCTTGGCGTGGCCGCCCATATCTTTCTCGGGAAACCCGCATTATTTTCTCCCGTTCCGTTTTTTCCAAAGTCGGGATTGGTGGCAAAGTCAGGGCAGAAAAGGGCCGCGAAGTAACGCCATCAATCGTTAATTTAATATAAATGTTGGCAAAAGACAGGTTAACAAAATCCTGGGCGTTAAATTCGGGGAAAAATTCCTTTTCCAGAAATTCGGCATCTTCCGCCCCCACCCGAAAACTGATCATTGTGCCAACGTTGCCAAAAACCGCGTCTTTTACCTTGGTACTCTCGTTCGTAATCAACTGGCGAATGTACTGGTGCGCTAAAATTAAACTTAAACGATATTTGCGGGCCTCTGATAAAATGTTGGCAAAAGAATCGGTAGCAAAGTTTTGGAATTCGTCAACGTAAAGATAAAAATCTTTTCTGTCGCTTTCGGGCACATCGACGCGAGACATCGCCGCCAATTGTAATTTAGTAATAAACAAAGCGCCCAACAGCCGACTGGCTTCTTCGCCGATTTTACCCTTGGACAAGTTTAAAATTAAAATTTTACCTCCGTCCATCACCTGACGCATATCAATCGACGATCTGGTCTGCCCGATAATATTGCGAATTAGCGGCGAGGAGATAAATTGGCCGACTTTGTTTTGAATCGGCGCTACCGCCTCTTCGCGGAAACGGTCCGGATATTTGTTAAATTCGTTCAGCCAGTAGGCCTTAGTGGCTGGATCGGTCAAACTGCTAATAATTTTATCGCGGTAATCTTTGTCAGCCAGCATCCGGTTAATGCCCAAAAGGGTCGTGCCCGGCCGCTCAATTAGCGCCCAAAGGGTGTTGTTTAAAATATATTCCATGCGCGCCGACCACACGTCCGGCCAGATTTTTTTAAAAATGGCCATTAGTCCCGAAACCACGATTTCTCGGTCTTTGAGTGATACTTTTTCAATCGCGTTAAAAGCAATCGGCCACTCCAAATCGGCCGGATTAAAATAAATTACATCGTTAATCCGGCCGGCCGGCACGTGGTCCAGTAGCTCCTCGGCAAATTCGCCATGGGGATCAACAACAGCCAATCCATGACCATTTTTAATGTCTTGAATGGCCATATTCTGGATCATGGTCGTTTTGCCCATGCCGGTTTTCCCCACCACATACATATGCCGCCGCCGGTCAACGGCTTTAATCCCAAAATTCTTTTCCTCGTTGCGGAAATTAGTTTTAGCAAAAAAAATAATTGGTTCTTCAGCCATAAAAATATTTTAGCCAACCGGCAAATCAACCGGCGGGCTGCCTTTTTTAGCTTGAACGCGCGGCGTTTTTGGCGCCTCCACCGACACTGCCGGCAAATGGAAGATGGTCGCCAACTCTTCCGTGTTTAAAACAAAACCGGTTTGGTCGAAAAATCGCCGCTTTTTCATATTCTCGTAAAGCAAGCGTTTTTTAAACTGCACCCGCGGTTTTTTTAAAAGATAAGAAGCGCGCGTCAGTGTTTCTTTTTTGGGTTTTAAACCATTAAGGTTTAAATCGTTAAATTGGATAAAGAGTCCCATCACCGCCGTGCCGGTTATTTTGGTGAACACGTCTTTTTTGCCCATATACGCAAACTGGATTTTGCATTCATAACCGGATTTAGAAATATTGCGGTAGATTGCCTTCATGGTCGCGCGGTCTTCTTCGGAAAGCAAAAACGACTTAGGAACATTTGGAGCCGCTTTTTGTTCGCCACTACCGCTATCCGTAAACGCTCCGACTAAGTCGCCCGCAAAAGAAAGCAGAGCGTTTTTTTTGGGCGGCGGTTCAGTGCCCATAATTTTTTTAATTAATTTTTCTCCACCCCGCTTCCAGTCATCATCAGCTGGACGAGCATAAATATGAATCCAAACCACCTCGCCCTTTTTCAGCTTGCTTAGGGTTTCCACGATACTGGACAGCGGGTCAATCATGGGTGCCGACAGGGAGATTGAGGCAATATCCACGAAATCAACATAGGTTCTGATGGGGTAAGCATCTTCCTTGGCCAGTTTCAGCACCGTCCCCCAAATATCCCATTCGGGCGACTTGATGACATTGGGAATGTTATTGGTATAGTCGGGCACTTCCACAATTTCCGCGCCCGGATAGTGGGCGTAAAGTTGGGCCTCCATGTGGTTGCGCCGCGCCCGCTGGCAGCGAATATAGAAATGAACATCCCCGCCATCACCGACAATTTCTAAACAATAATACTCCTGCGTTTGACCCTTAATATATTTGTCCAGTTTGGTGGAAACCGTGCCGTAAGCTGTCCAGATGCCAGCAAAAAAGTTTTCAGCGGCCCGCGGGCTGTGTTTAACTTCTATTGGCGGAATAATTTCCAAAACAACCCAATCCAATTTTTTCCAATAAACCAGACGGGCGTATTTTAGCCAAAGTTTAAAAAAAACCGCCAACAAAAAAGGCGGTGCCCATAGCCACCAAAAAGAAAAAATCATATTGCCGACTAACAACAAAAATTCCAGCGGGTTAAGCATTGATGTTTAAAATTAAAAACAGACGCAGAATTCTTTTTTTTTATTTTAACATAAAGGACGGAGACCGGCCAACAAAAAATCCCCACCGGCAATAAATTTATTGGCTAACGGTCGGGATTTTTTGCTTAGGCCTGGGGCATCAAGCGATATTTACCATCGCTGGTTTTTTCAAATAATTTTTTATTCTGTAGGTTAATCAAAATGGTGTTGTCTTTGACCAGGCGGCGTTCTTTAACTTCCCGCGTAATTTCCGCTTTAGTCAACGGCCCCTTTTCCCGCAAAATTTTAATCAGCACATCCGAAACGGTGCCCGGCTCGTAACCCCAGTCGGTCAAGGCGTAAACACCACGACCAATCAGCACAAAGCGCGGATCTTTAATCAGTTCGTTATGCACGGTTTGCAAATAGGCCTGGCGGCTGGAAGGCAAAAGTTCGTTAATCAAATTAGTTACGTCGGTAAAGTGCAGCGGCTTTTCCTGTTTTTTCAGCACTAAATATGCCCTGTCTTTAACTCCCCGCGGCGAAATTTCCGGCCAATCCCACAACCCGACATCACCAAAAGCGTTTTCGTAAATGTGCTTGGAGGCGTCAATATAAGAATGAATCGCTTGGTCATTTTGCTGGCCATGTTCCTGTCGCAGCCAATTGATAATTTCTTGCAATGAAACCGTTTGGCTTTGCGAGTCAAGTTTCTTAATTAATTTTTTAACGACCGCTTCGGCTTGTTTCAGGGCTTTCGGATTAGTGGTCCAGACCGAGTGAAACGCCTTACTTTCACTAACGCGGGTAAAAGGTTCGCCCAAGTTAAGCAGCATAAAAACCGCGCCGCGGCATTTGTCCGCCTCTTTGCTTTGGGCCGCCTGTGCTTTTTTGCCGTTCGCTATCAGTTTTTCATTTGGGAAACAAAGACAGGTGTAATCATCAAAGAGTTTTTGTTCGCGCCGCAGATTGCCATAAGCGCTCAAGTAGTTTTCTAAATCGGTAAAAAATGGTTTTAAAACTTTAATGTTTTCCGGACGAGAGACGGTTTTTAAAACATCGTTTTCAATTTGCCGCACCCGTTCCCGGGTAATACCATAACTCTGGCCAATGGCCTCCAAAGTTTCTGGCTGGCCGTATTTTAAACCATAGCGGCGCAACAAAACCTCCCGCGCGCGGGGATTGTTCACTTGGTCTTTAAGTAGGCCCAAAACGGAATCGACTGGATTTTTTAAATTCATACTTTTTTGCCTCCTTTAAGGGATTTTTTATTTACTTGTGTAGAATATCACAACCTTGACAAAAAGTCAATAGTTTTTGGCCATAAAATCCATCGTATTCCTATATTCCGCATCAACCCACAGGACTGTTCAATGCCATAGCATCAACCCGTCCCGTGTTCTTATTGTTATATTTTGTCCTTGATTTTTATTAACCAATAAAAAACCGCCGCAAGGGGTGGTTTACTGGTTAATTTACTATCTACTATAAACTATCCACCGGTCAATCAACGGCTCTTCCATTCCTGCCACCAGACCAGCAAGGGGCTGGCAACAAACAAGGAAGAGTAAGTGCCGGAAAAAAGACCGATAATTAAAACCAGGGCAAAATCTTTAATTGATTCGCCGCCAAAAAGAAAAACCGCTACCAGCGTTAAAAGCACCGCTACCGAGGTGTTCACCGAGCGGGCAAAAACTTGGGTAATACTTAAGCCAACCGTTTGGTTAAAAGTGTTGCCCGCGCCCCGGCGCAGGTTTTCCCGAATGCGGTCAAAGACCACAATGGTGTCGTGCACCGAAAAACCTAAAATAGTCAACAGGGCCGTTACGAATAAAAGACCAACTTCCTTGCCCGCAAAACGGCCCAAAACCGCAAAGACGCCTGACGGAATTAAAACATCATGCGCCAAGGCAAAAATCGCGGCCACCCCGTAACGCCAGGAAGCGATCGGCCGCGAAACTTTGCGGAAAGCATAAGCGACAAATAGCACAATCATGAGCAAAACAAAGAAAATAGCCCACCATGCTTTTCTTTTTAACTCTTGCCCAATCACCGGACCAACTGATTCAAATCTTTTTTCGATTACTTCTGCGCCGGCAACATCGCTTTTTAATTGGGTTAAAATCTTTTGGTGGGTTTCTTCATTAATATCTTTCAGCCGCAACAGCACGGCTCTTTGTTCCAGCGGTTGAACGGAAACCTCACCCAAATTAAGGTCTTTTAAACTGTCTTGAATTTGGCTAACTTCGGGCCGGCCGCCGGTAAAAGCGACTTCCAGCAAAGAGCCGCCGGTAAAATCAATACTCAAACGCAAACCCCAAATCAGCAAAGCGGCGATACTTAAAAGCATCAATAAAACCGCGATGCCCAGAAATATTTTTTTGTGGTTGATAATAAACATAAGCTTGGTTGCGGTTGAGTTATGCCTTTTTATTTTATTTACTGGTCGGCAACTTTATCTGCAGGCATTCCTTTTAAACGCATATAAAAAATTCCTTTTTCCAAAAAAGTGCCCCCAATCATGCGGAGCAAAGTCCGAGTCACAAAGACCGCCGAAAACATAGACGCCAAAACGCCAATGCCCAGGGTCAAAGCAAAACCCTTAACGATACTGGTGCCCAACCAAAATAAAATTACACAAGTGATCAGCGTTGATAAATTAGCGTCACGGATTGATGGCCAGGCCCGCAAAAATCCCTCTTGCGCGGCCACGGTAAAGTTGCGTCCCGAACGCACTTCTTCTTTCAGCCGTTCAAAAATTAAAATATTGGCGTCAACCGCCATGCCAATAGACAAAATAAAGCCGGCGATGCCCGCCAACGTCAGCGTCACCGGAATAATTTTAAAAACAGCCAACACCAACGCGGTGTATACCAAAAGTTCTAAAATCGCCAGCAAACCGAAAGCGCGGTACCACAAAAGCATAAAGGCCGCCACCGCTAACAAGCCAAATAGGCCGGCGGACAAACTTTGCCGCAAAGAATCCGCGCCCAAACTCGCGCCGATTGTCTGCTGATTAATCAGTTTAATCGGCACCGGCAAAGCGCCGGCATTCAGCCGCCGCACTAACTCTTTGGCTTCGGTGGTGGTAAAATTGCCTGTAATTTGCGCCCGGCCGCCGGTAATTTTTTCATTCACTCGCGGTACCGAAATTGGAAAGCCGTCCAGGTAAATGGCCAACGTTTTGCCAATATTTTGCTGGGTTAGTTGCTCAAAAAGCTGGGCACCCTCACTGTCAAATTCTAAAGTAACAATCGGCTGGAAGGTGTTGGGGTCAAAATTAACCTGGGCATTTTTTAAGTAGCGGCCAGTTAAAATGGTCGGCGTAAAATAAGGATCCTCGTTTAAGCGCTCGCCGTTTTGTTGCGCCGCTAAAATAGCACCTGTTTCTTCTTGCGTTTTAGCTTGCCGAAAATCAAGGGCGGGCGTTTCCCCAATCATAGAAATTGCCTGGGAAATGTCTTTGATGCCAGCCAGTTCCACCACCAAGCGGTAGTGGTCACCGGTTTTATTGATTTGGACCACCGGTTCAGTAACACCAAAAAGGTTAACCCGCCGTTCAATCACGTCCCGCACCCCCTGCATGGCCTCGCCGTAGTTTTGCGCTTCAATATTGCTTAAATCGGCCTCATAAACCAGGTGTGTGCCACCCTGCAAGTCAAGCCCAAGGCGAAATGGCAAGTTATAAAATAAGGGCAAATCGGGAACGGCTTTAAAAATGGTTTTATTTTTCTGCGCGTTCAGCCAACCGGCGCCCTGATCCCAGGCCTGCGGGTAGGCAAAAAAGCCCGCGGCCACCGCCAGCAGTAAAACTAAAACAAACAATTTTACCGGCCGGCCGGTTTTTTGCGGTTTAAAAATTCCCCCAAGGGCTTTTATGGGGGCGGTTAAAATTTTACCAATCGTCCGGGAAAAGCTCATACAAAATTAAATTTACAAAAATTAACAGCAAAAGTCAACACTAATTTTCTCCCGCGCGGGACATATTCTCTCACCGTTTAATAAATATACCGTATTATATTTATCGGCAATTTGGCCGAGAGTTGACCAGCACCCAACATCGGTCGGCCAGCTATTTTAAACGGCGCCTTGGCCCACCCCTGGTTTTTAAAATAGAAATAAAATAAAATTAAAAGCCGCCCCATTAAAGAGCGGCTGGTTGGCGTGTGTTAAATCAATTTCAGCGCCACGCACACGCGCGGGAAAATACTATCCGCAAAATCCGGCTGGCTGGCGCTGGCGCTAAAACGGGCGGTAAAACCCCCCGTTTGCGTCAAGTCAAGCAAGGCCTCTTCGGTCATGTCCCCACAAAGAACAAAGGTGGTGATTCGCTTTTGCCGACACCAAGCAAAAACCTCTTTTTCGGCCGCGGTCAACGGATAGGCAAAAAGAACTGCCCGTTTTAATCCCTGGGCGGCGACCGCTGCCGCCGACTGCTCCGGTATCAGCGAGAAGCTATTTTCTGCCAAAACACCATAAATGGCAAATTGCGTGTGCAGGGCCCGCCAAATAGTTGGAAAATATTTTTTAAAGACCTGGCCGACCAAAAATAGCCGCGGTTTTTCCACTGGCTTCCTCCGGATAAAAACGTAAAGAGCTTAAAGACGCCTAAATTGTGCCTTTTTAATAAAAACATTTTAGCCGGTTTTGCCAATAATTGGTCGTAGGCTAAACTCTGTGGATAATTTACATAGGTCGGTCCTACGACACAGGACCGACCTATGTTTGACAAATATTATTTATTGTTTGAAAATTAGATAAACAATTATTTTTTAGGGGAGGGAGAAAATGAGCCGAAGAAAAAGAAGCGGTAGAACGCGACCAATAGTTTTTTACCTTAATTTTTCCGTCCCTAAAGATATTTTCACCCGTTTGCCAAAAATTGTTCTTTATAATCCCTGCCGGCTGTTTGGGCTGACAATATTTACCAGCATATTTATTCGGTGGCTCTTAGAATAAATGGAGCGGCACGCGCCCTCCATTTTTTATTTTGTTTTATTATTAGTAAATCTCACTTTGCGTTCAGAAAATTCTATTCGCTTCTCTACAGATTCCTGATAAGAACCAAGAGCCCCGTTAACAACTTCCTGAAAATCATTTATGTTTTTTAATTGCGGTTCTAAATCAATTCCTCTTTTTCTTAAAAACCGTAAAACTAAAATAGCGTGCGCCCAAGCATCTCTTTCCTCTTTTTCGTAATTAGTTAAGAGCCGCTCTATTTTGTCATCTTTCACGACAAAAGAACCACATACCTCATCTTTTATTTTCGCTTCTCCCGCTTTCGGCAACGCTGATTTATCAAGGGTTCTGTCTTCTATTATCTCCACACCCATCATCCTAAGTTTGTCTAAATATTCTTTGGAAAACTCTGCTTTTTTTCTTTCGTTAGCCGACAGCTCGTTTTGAATCCATGACAACATGTTTAAATTTAACCCAACATCGTGGTAAAATTTTTCAAATTTTTTCTGGGCGGAAGTTAAACCATAAACTTCTTGCCAAGCGTGAGATATTTCGTGCAACAGACGAAGAAAACCGCCTTTTTTAGTTAAATCGCCATAAGCTATTATATTAAAAACTCCCACCATAAAAAATTCTTCTTTAGCACCCGCTGTTCCCCGATAATCTTTTAGATTAACGGGCATAAAGGTGGTTTTAATTTTTTTTTCTTGCCTGTCTAACACCTCTTCATAATGGAACATCTTGGCTGGGACAAAATTAAAACCATCAGGCAATAAATGGCTCAAATCTATTTCTAAACCATTATTTTTATTTTGCACCTGTAATTGAGCGCCAGCAAAATTTGCGTCTTTCGCCAATTTATTTAACACTTGCTCTCTGATTATGTTCACCTCGCCATCTTGTTTAAAAAAACGCGCAACTTTTTGCATAAGCACCTCGCCGCTTTTTTCTTCCGTTAGCGGTTCGCTCTCCTGGCCCGAAAATCCTACCCATGCTTTTTTTAAAAGGGTTTTTACTTGATCAGGATAATACGCGGCTAATGTTTTTGCGATTGACAACAGGTCGCTTTTAATCTGACTAATGTTTTGTCGACCAGCGGCGTCTTTCTCCACATATTCTTTTTTTGGCTTTCTTAACGCTTTAGGAATAAGATTTTTATAAAATTCGCCGGCCGCCGCGCTTATTTCTTCTGAATCTTTTAAGTTTTCAACAGCTCTTTCAAAATCGATCAATTGCGGATTTTGATTTGTTTGTGTTTCCGCTAAAAATTTACCGACCGCTTCTTTTACTCTGTCTTTGGCCACGCCAAAAATCTCACTGAAAACAGCTTTTTTTGGCTTATCGATTTGCGCTATTTCTGAATTTGTGTGTTCAAAACCCTTCTCCATTTTTTATTTTTATTAAATTATTTATTCTCTAAGTATTTCGCTTGACAAACCGATTAAACGGGTATAGTGTTTATTTATCTCGCGTCGGTGTAGGCCAAAAGCCGAATAACGAGGCGCGAGTGGGCGCCTACAAGAGCTAAATGCTCGGAGACCGACGTCCCCGCCAGTCATCAAACGATGCACTGGCTTTTTTATTCCCTACGCCCCATGACACTTTTTAAGTTTTTGCGATGTACTAGATGTACTATATGAATAAAATTTATTTAAAATATTCATTTTATTTACTTTTATCATATTGAGGGGTATTTGACATCCGATCCACATTTCCGGCACTTTCATATTTTTTAATCCCGATTCATCTTTTATTACTCTTGTTGATCTAAAATATTTCATCCAGATAGTTGTCTTGTGTGGTTCAGGAACATTTTGATACATTTGCTGTTTATATTTATTTTTTACCTCTTGTGGAGATGAATAAATATGCTCCCTGACATAAATAACACAATTATCTGGAATTTCAAGCTCTAATAAATAATTGTATCTTAAAAATACTTCAATGTCTTTTATTAAACCGCTTTTCGCCCAATCTGGTAATCTACTTTTTGGTATAGCTACTATAAACTTTTTCCGTGGTAACTTTTTGGCAAAATTTTTTAAATTCTTATAATCCTTTAAATTAATTTTGCCTTCTTTGTAGAATCCGTTGATGTTTCGCATTAAGAAAAGCGGAGTTCGCGGTCGCAAATAACCATCTTTTCTGATTTTCTCGATAACCCTTTTTGACGTAAAGTGATAAGCGATCATATTCTTTATTTCTCACTTCCTATGGCGCTTTTTATCCCCCCTGCTGAAACTACGGAATAATTGCGGTCACTTGCCGCAACATTTCTTAAACTTTACCGGTGTTCCGTCAGGTTTAGTCGCTCCGCATGGGCAGGGGTCGTTGCGGCCGATTTTTTTGTTGCCGGCAGGCAATTTTTCTTTGAACGATTTTTGCTGGTCTAAGCCAGTATCGGAAGCGCCGGTTTCAATCACGGCGCGGGCTGGTTGCGATTGGGCCGCCAGCTGAACTTTAAAAATCGTGTTGACAACGTTAAACTGAATATCCTCCAGTAGTTTTTTAAACAAGCGCCAGCCCTCATTTTTATATTCCACCAGCGGATCTTTTTGGCCATAAGCGCGTAAACGCACCGAATCTTTTAAGTGGTCCATATTTTCCAGATGTTCCATCCAGAGCAAATCAATGTTACGCAACAACACTGCTTTTTCCAGTTCCGGCATCTGCTGACCGGTCTGCTGTTTTTTAGCGGCAAAAGCGGCTTTGACCGAATTTTGTAAAAATTCCAAAATTTCGGCCCGACCGGGTGTATCCAGCAAAACCTTATGTAGGTTGCCTGGCAGCGGCATAATACTTTGAACGCTTTCGGCCAATTCTTCTAAATTCCAGCTTTCTTTCAGTTCGTCGGGCAGATGAAAATCAACCAGCCGGGCAATTTCTTCACCGGCCATATCTAAAATTAAATCGTCTAAAGAGGCGTGATGGCGCACCAGAGCCAAAGAAATTTTTTCGTTTTCCTGCTTGGCAATAGGTTTATTTTCAAACAGCCGCAAAACCTTTTCCCGCTGGCGGTAAATGGTAGCGCGCTGGCGGTTCATCACGTCGTCATACTCTAAAACATGCCGCCGGGCATCAAAGTTAAAACCCTCAATTTTGCTTTGGGCGTTTTCAATGGCACGAGAAATAAACCGGTTTTCAATCGGCTGGTCCTGGGGAAATTTCAGCGTTGTCATCATTTTTTTCAGCCGGTCGGGACCAAAAATCCGCATTAAATCATCTTCCAGCGAGAGGTAAAAGCGGCTGGAACCCGGATCGCCCTGGCGGCCGGAACGGCCGCGCAACTGGTTGTCAATCCGCCGCGCCTCATGGCGCTCGGTGCCAATCACGTGCAGACCGCCCGCTTGCTGAACGCTGGTTTCTAATTTAATGTCCACGCCACGCCCTGCCATATTGGTGGCTACCGTGACCGCCCGCGGCTGGCCCGCTTGGGCGATAATTTGCGCCTCGCGTTCGTGGTTTTTGGCGTTAAGCACCTCGTGCGCTATGCCCGCTTTTTGCAGATACTGGTGCAGTAATTCATTTTTGTGGATTGAGGCCGTGCCCACCAACACCGAGCGCCCAACGGCAATTTTTTCTTGAATGTCGCCAATAATCGCGTTAAACTTGGCTTTTTCAGAAAAATAAATGACATCGGGCTGATCCTGCCTGATCATCGGCTTATTAGTCGGAATTACATTAACTTCTAAATTATAAACCTGCTGGAATTCTTCCTGCGATGTTTTGGCAGTGCCGGTCATGCCGGCTAATTTTTCGTAAAGCCGGAAATAATTTTGAAAAGTAATAGTAGCTAAAGTCCGTGATTCTTTTTGTACTTTTACTTTTTCTTTGGCTTCCAGCGCCTGGTGCAGACCCTGGGAATAACGACGGCCAGGCATCAACCGGCCGGTAAATTCGTCAACGATTATCACTTCTCCGTCTTTAACCACATAATCGCGGTCTTTTTTAAAAAGCACCTGCGCCCGCAGCGCTTGTTCTAAGTGATGAACATAACGGATGCCATTTTCGTTGTAAATATCCATCCCCAGTATTTTTTCCACCCGCGCAATGCCCTGGTCGGTTAACGTTACGGCCTTCATTTTTTCATCCACATTATAATCGTCGTGTTCTTTCAGCCGCGGCACCAGGGCAGAAAATTGTTCATACAGCTTGGTTGATTCTTCGTCTGGCGCAGAGATAATCAGCGGTGTCCGCGCCTCATCGATTAAAATCGAATCCACCTCGTCCACAATCGCAAAATAATGGCCGCGCTGCACCCGCAAAGACAAGTCGCCCACCATATTGTCGCGCAAATAATCAAAACCGAATTCATTGTTAGTGCCATAGAGCACATCGGCCCGGTAGGCCTGTTGACGCGGCACCTCTTGCAAATTTTCATACTCAATAGTAATTTCGTTGCTGTCGGGCCCCACTTGCGGCTGAAAAATAAAAGCCCGGTCATGCACGATACAGCCCACCGATAGCCCTAAAATATGGAAAATGGCGCCCATCCAGTTAGCGTCACGTTTAGCTAAATAATCGTTAACGGTCACAATATGCACGCCACGCCCGCTCAAAGCGTTCAGATAAATAGCGGGTGTGGCCGCCAGCGTTTTGCCTTCCCCCGTTTTCATTTCGGCAATATGTCCTTGGTGCAGTACCGCCGCTCCAATCATTTGCACGTCAAAATGCCGCTGTGAGATTGTCTTTTGCGCCGCTACCCGGACTAAAGCAAAGGCTTCCGCTTGTAACCGTTCTAAGCTTTTGGGTAAATCGTCCAGATTTACTTTGGTCCGCAACTCGGCCGTTTTGTTTTTTAGCTGCTGTTCGTCAAAATCCTTAAACTGGGCTTCAAATTTGTTAATTTGCGCCAGCAGATCGCCGTATTGGGCAAAATCGAAATTAGCGCCCACTTTAAAAATTTTAGCCAAAAAACTCATAGTTTTATTTTTATTCTTATGATTAAAAATTTTGACCGCATTTTAAAAACAAAAGCGTGCCACCGGCATGGAACGCAAACAAAAAACGCGGTTTTGGGTTAATTTTAACGCTCTAAGTTTTACTTGAACTTAGAGCGGCGGCGAAAACGCGCCAAAGTAGAAAGCGAAAAAGCCTTTTTAATGCTCCGCCCGCCCCGCCGAATTAAATCTACTTTTTTTTCTTTGTTCCTTTTCAGTTCGCGCGCTATCTGGTCTTTGACCAAATCAATGACCGAAAAAATGTTTTCGCTTTGTTCTTCGGAGCGGTAAAACACACCGGCTGCTTCCAAATTAATTTCCGCCCGGAAAATTTCGCCCTTGCGCTGGTCACCTACTATTTTTTCTAGCTCCACGTCGCAAATTATCGCTGCCGGGTCAACTTTTTTGATAAAACGGTCAAAATAATTGAGACGTTTTTGCAGATAATTTTTAATTTTCGGTGTCAATTCCAAATTTTTGGCCTTTAAGTTTATGCGCATATGGCGATAAATTAATGATTTAAGAATATAAACCCTTTAAGGACATGGGACGGACCGATGTGCGGCGCGCCACAACCCAGGACGGTCCAAGGCGCAGCATCGGACCGTCCTGGGTTAAAATATAAGCAGATCATTAGTCCGACACCAATGCGCAGATGAAACAAACTGTATTTTGTCCTTAATTCTAACAAAATAACCCCCCAAAAACAAGTCCCCCGCTGGTAGCGGGGGCTTGTTTTACCGGCGTTTGCGTTTTTTGGCCGGTTTTCTTTTGGCCGGACGGCGGCAAGGCCTTTTCCGACAAGAGCGCTTAGCCGCTTTCTTTCTGGCCGGTTTCCTTTTGAGCGCGGCTTTTTTGCGGCGCGCCGGTTTTTTCTTAGCAGGCATTTATTTGTCTTGTTTTTAGTTAGTTTTAATCTTGCGGACAAGACCGACCGCTTGCCCCCCCCTTAGTTTTTATTTTTCATTTATATTATAAAACTTTTTATTTAATTTTAAAAGTCAATTATCAACCAAAAAGATCCCCCTAATTTTGTTTTAAAAATTTTATTTTCAAAAGACATGGGCCCGACTGATGCGGGACATCAGTCGGGCCCATATATATGTTAAGAATTTAGTTGACTTTTGGCGCTGATTAAAACTATAATTTCAGTAGGTTTAACCAGGAGGAGATCATGCTTGGAAAGCCAAATTTCCAAAAGATACAGGTAAAAACCAAATTCTTGAAATCTCCCGCCCACAGACGCGTTAGAGACCAACGCCAACGATTACGTCAACTCAGGCGATTTCTAAAAAAACAGCCGATTGACTTGCGTTCGCGGTTTCCCTGCCCGCATTGGCAACACCAAGAACCACAGTCCAATAACCAGTTAAAACTAACTTAAAAGACCCGCCCAAGGCAGGTCTTTTTATTTCTAAAATCCCAAAAATCGGACTTCCGGCTCCAGCGCCAAACCATATTTACTGCCCACCGCTTCGGTGACATTGCGCATTAGCAGGCGCACGTCAGCGGCCGTAGCGCCACCGGTATTAATAATGTAGTTAGCGTGTCCGTCCCAGACCTGCGCCCCGCCTACTTTTTGTCCCTTCATACCGGCCTGGTCAATTAAAAAGCCGACGCCAATTTTGCCGCCGCGTACGCGCTGCTCTAGTTCCGGGTGATTTTTTAGCAAAGGGTCTTGCGGGCCAGTGGTTTGGTAATTTTTAAACGCACAGCCAGCCGAAGGAAATCGCGGCGAATGCAAGATTACAGCTTTGGCCGCGTTAAACTTCTCGGCGATTGCGGTTGGCTCTTTTTTGCGCAAGCGTAACGTGGCGCCCAAAATAATCTCGCCTGTTTTTTTAAAACGCGACTCGCGATACCCAAAAGCGCACTGGGGGGCGGTTAATTCTTTTTCAGTTAAATTTTTGTCCAGCACGCGCACCGCCCGCACTACGCCAGAGATATCTTCGCCCAACCGCCCGGCGTTACCGCAAATTGCCCCGCCAATGGTGCCCGGGATTCCAAAGCCCCACTCAATCCCCGCATAATTTTCCCGCACCGAATCAATAATTAACTTGTTGAATAAAAATCCCGCCTCTACTTCAATAATCTTGTCTTTGGCCTTAAAATTTTGACTTTTGATTTTTACGTTTTGAATTTTGATGACCAGCCCCGCAAATCCCTGGTCGGCCACCAGCATATTGCTGCCGCCGCCCAAAACATAAAAAGGCATTTTGGCCTCCCGGGCTACTCGCACCGCTTTTTTAAAATCGGCTTCGTCCCGCACCACTAAAAAATATTTAGCCGGTCCGCCAATCCGGAAGGTGGTGTGTTGGGACAACGATATATTTTCTTTTAGGCCAGAAAGTTTGGCAAACAAAGACATAAAAACTTAAAGCTAAAAACGAAAAAGTAAAAACTACAGCTTAAATGTTAAAACTAAAATAAACCTTAAGCTTTTAGTTGTTGTTTTTAGTTTTGACATTTTGCTTTTGCGTTAGTAATTTTTATTAATAAACAAATTACTGCAACACGTCCGAGCCGGTCCTGTACCAATTTAATTCGGCACTGTTGATAATATAAACCGTCTCCCACTGGCGGCCTGACTGCGAAAACCACTCCGCGGTCATATTGAGCCAGTGCTTGGTGCCATCGCCGTTAATCTCATACACCCGCGTATCCCCGGCCGCGCGCACCAACCAGGCGTCCTGGTAATAAGCCAGCTTAGCCGGCGTCACTTCAATTACTTTTTGCCAGCCAAAATGCGGGTACATGCCCAAAATGGCCGGCGCCTGCAGCCAGCGCTTGTAGCGGCCAGAAATAACGTAAACCTTAAAATCGCCCTGCTGACGCAGCAAACTGCCGTCCGGATAATCGGGGACGGTAACGACTGGAGCACTTGGCGTTGGCGCTGGTGGCGGCAAAACGGCTTCGCCTTTAGCGACCAGGGAAAAATCTAAATTGTAAGACACACCAGATTCGTTATTGGAAAAACCGGCCTGTTTATATTCGTTATGAGGAATAAAGATGGCCGACTGCACCGCATGTCCAAAATCCTCAATCAGCGCGCTAACCCTTTGCCCACTGTCGGTTTTGGCCATAACCAGCTCGCGCACTTCTTTTAACCCATCTTCATAAATTAAAATATAGGGGACCCGAAAAGCGGCTTGCGGGCTCGGGCTGCTAAACTCCACCCGCAGATTTTTATCCATCCCGTTATAATCAACCTGATACCAGGCCGCCGCCCAATCCTTAAGCTGGGCTTGTTGCGAAACACTCTGTCCGCTGTCAACTAAAGACAGATTAAGGTGCAAGCGGTTATAGCCAAGGTTTTTATTTTGGAAACAATAAAGGTTAACCGGCCTGATGGCGCAATCGTTCAAAAAAACCGCCACCGACCAGTCGGTAAAAACATCGGAAAAATCTTTTTTAGCGCCACCGGCTAAAAGCGCGTTGTCAATACTTAAAATTCCCACCTGGTTATTTTGCGTCATCAGCTTCAGCGTATTGGCGCCATAATGGTCGATGAAATACTGCATGAAGATGTTGGCCACGCCGTAATCGGGAAAATCATTGCGCCACTCGGTTAAAGAATCCGATGGCGAATTTAAAAATTCCTCCACCCGACGCACCAAGTTGCTGCTGTCCCAACTGTCGTCATAACCCAAAAGCGTCGGCGCGTATTCGGAACGCGCTTCGTTTAACCAGGTTTCTTCATAAAGATTTTGTTTCTCCGTCTTTTGGTAATTGGTAATTAGATGCTGAAATTCGTGAGCCAAAAAGGCCTTCAGCCGGGTATCGCCCAAAAAACGGGTGCTTAGATAAAGCATTTCGCGCTGGTTGGAATTGGCAATTATCGCGGTCGGCTGCTCGTCCGCCGCGTTGAAATAACCGGCCACCCCGCTGCGCATCTGGGTAAAAAAAATCGTCAGCCGTTCGTCATTATCAATCCCCGGCCTCCACTCCGAACCATAAGCGGTAGTTATGAGCGGATAAATCCTGGTATTAAATTCGTTAATCACTTTAGCTATTTCAGACCGCGCCTGGACCTCGGCCGGCGCGTTTAAGGTCTGCCACCAATCACGCTCTACATAAACATAGGCGTGCTCGGTAGTTACCAGCGGATAGGCCAGCGCTTCGGTGCGGCCGGCGTAGTCATAAGTTGGGTCAATAAAAAAACTTTCGGTTTGTTGCTGGGCTAAAACCGGGCCGGCCCTCAAACAGCCGATGACCACGAAAAAAAATAACGCTGACTTAATTTTAGTTTGCCCGTCAAAAGCGGTTTTGCTGAAAATCATATTATTGAGAGCCGACCAGCGGCTTAGTTTGGCTAATAAATATCTGCGCTTCCCTCGCAAAACCAGGATCGATTTCGGCAGCTTTTTGGGCCGCTAAAATTGCCTCTTGGTATTGGCCATTTTGCTTGAGCGCCACCGCTAAAGAAGCATAGTTTTGGGCAGTCGGATCAAGTGTCGCCACTTTTTGGCTAAATTCCGCCACTTTGGCTGTTTCTTTAATTTCGTTAAAAATTACTACTGCCTGGGTCGCTTCTTCTTTCTGGTTAAACTCGTAACCGCGCTCCTGCGCCAGCAAAACATATTTAGCCGCTTGCTGGTAGTCGCCCAGACGCGCGTAAGTGGCCGCCACATACCAGTAGGAAATTGCCACTTTTTGGTTTAGATTTAAGGCCTCTTGAAAAATTTTCAGCGCGTTTTGGTAATCGCCTTGTAAAATATAGTTTTGCCCCAATTCATAATAAATGCGCGGGTAGGCGGGATTAAGCGCCAGCGCTTTTTGTAAATTATCCCGCGCCTGTAAGACAGCTTGGTTGTTATAGCGGGCTTTATAATTTAAAACCCGTCCTAAATAAAGGTAAGGCAAATAATCTTTTGGGTGCTGGTCAATATTTTTTTGCGTCTCGGAAATAGCCAAATCCAACGTTTTAATAATCTCGCCCTGACTAAGTTTTTGCGCGCTGGCAACCGAGAAAGCGTAGCCCGCCAGCTTATGTCTAATTTCGTAAGCCGGAAAAGCGCCTGATTCCAACGACCGCTGGTAATAGCCGATTACCTGCTCGTGCTGATGCTGCCAATCGGCCACCACTGCCCGCGTACCCAAATAATTGGTCTTAAAAGGAGCCACCGCCAGGACAAAGAATAAAATAAAAACAATAAACAGACCGCCAACTAAAACAAATTTACGCGGCTTCGGCGGCGACATTTCCGGCTCTTTTGTTTCCGGCTCCCGGCCGGTAAATTTGGCGTAGATGAAATAAACCATTCCTAAAAAAATAATCAGCATCAGATCGGTGGAAAAAACATCAAAAATAAAGAAGGTGTGGATATGGTAAACGAGTAAAATCACCAACAAAACGGCGCCCAGCCATCGCGCTTCGTCATCGCCCTCGCGAAAAATTTTATAAAGCGAAAAGAAAACACCGCCCAGCAAACAAAAATAAACAGCCAGCCCAAAAATACCTTGGGCGGTTAAAATATCCAGAAAGACATTGTGCGCCCTGTCCCAAAAGGTTTCCGAGCCAAAACTCTTAAAAAATACCGGATCAAAATACTGGGCAAAAGCCACGCTGAAATTTTCCGGCCCCCAGCCAAAAACCGGACGGCTGGCGGCTGCTTTCAAGGCGATGTGCCAAGTGGTTAAACGGGTTTGAATAGTTTCGGTTTGCAGCGAAATATCCGTTACCCGCCGGAGAAACTCGTTGCCCCGGACCGCATCGCTACCCCGGGCTAAATAAAGAGCACTGCTTAAAATTACGATCGGGGCGATCGCCCCCAAAATAACAATCTTTGTTTTTTTGCCCCGCTGTAAAAAAATATATAATATTCCCAACAACACCAAGCCAAATAACAAAGCAATAATGGCGCCGCGCACCGCGGTCAGCAAAATAGTGACAAACTGCAAAACAGCCACGCCGACAAAAAACTTGCGCCATTTGTCCCGCGCGTCTCTTTTTAAAATAAAATAAAGCGCCCAAAAAAAGTTAAACAAAGTATAGCCGGCAAAAAGGGCCGGGTTGCCGACCGTGCCAAAAACTCTTTCTCGGCCGCCGCCCAGTACAAAACCCAAATTGGCTTTTTGCGCCAAAGCATATAAAGAGCACAAAAAACTGGCGACAATCGACAACCGTAAAAGAGAAAACCATTGCTCTTTGGTTTTAAAGACCGAAATGAGTATAATCAAGTACAACCACAGATGTAGTTGTAAGATAAAACCGCCCATTCTTTCCAACGTTCCCCAAAAACTGCGCGACCAGTCGACGCCCAGTACGGAAGTAATTAAATAAGACAAAAACCAGGCGTTAACCAACCAAAAAAGCAAATTAAGACGCGGCCGATACCGCTTGTCCGCCCAAGCCAACACCAGCCAAAAAACAAAAAGAGTTTCAACTAAAACACGGAACAGCAGATTTTTCGTAAAGTGAAAAGGCGAAAAAGTGTTTCGGTAAAAAATTAGCGGCAAAAAAACAGCCAAAAGCAGGCAAAAGTAAACAATTTTGTAATAATTTTGGACTATTTTCCGCGACATAAAGACACAAGTAAAATGCCTATCAATAAAAAAGCGGCTTGGCACAACAGTTAATTTATTTTATAACAAGCGCCGAAAAAATTCCAGCTTTACCGCTTGAAAAAAAACTTTTTAATCAGTATGATAGAATTATGAAAAATTATGTCAACAAGATAAAAAAGGCCGTTTTACTTACCGGCGATATCGTGGTTTTATGGCTGTCCTTAGGATTAACTCTGACTATCCGCTACGGCGAG
>Ga0210057_1003396_pt1 | contig 21981 bp, 20 predicted proteins | sample CryGeyCG2114_010_2_FD_183968 | JGI IMG/M metagenome (GOLD analysis project Ga0210057, IMG submission 183968) | Groundwater microbial communities from aquifer - Crystal Geyser CG10_big_fil_rev_8/21/14_0.10 (SPAdes) (version 2) | ecosystem: Environmental > Aquatic > Deep subsurface > Groundwater ...
AAAAAAGAATTTGCCGCCAAAGACGAAAATCTGATAAGATTTTCGTAGCAAGCTCCGCTTGCTGAAAAACTTGAAATTGTCATCCTCCTTCGCTAAAGCTTCGGCGAGCAGACATCAGCGCGACGAAGCCGCGTTTTGCTGGGCTGGCTCCTCGCCGCCGCAGGCGGCGAAAAATGTTCGAGCTAATTTAAGAATAGTCCACCAAAAAACGCCCCGACGGGGCGTTTTTTTATGTATAACTACTTCTGAAATTTTTTAGCAATTTTTATAATTAGCCAACCGGAAAAAATTCCCACTAAAGCTCCAGCCATAATATCGGCTGGCCAATGAATACCAACAAAGACGCGAGAAATCGAAATCAAGAAACTGGCGAGGAAAAACCCCAAGCCAGCTTTTTTATTATAAAAATAAACAATCGTGGCGATAGCAAAATAAAAAGCGGCGTGGCCTGAAGGAAAAGAAGGTTCTGCTGGATTGTATGAAAAAAGTAAATTTATATGATTTGCCACAAAAGGTCGCGGTCTTTGCCAAAGCCAACGGATAAAATTGACAATGCCTAATCTGGCTAAAATCGCTGCCAAAAAACTTTGAACCACCATTGGCCAGTATTTTTTTAGATTTTTAGCCAAAAACAGAAACAAAACGAGAATCAAAAAATACTCAAAATATCGGGCAAAAAAAATGGCTAAGTTGTCCAGCCAAGGCCAATTACCAGCTAACTGGTTTAGTTTTTGAAAGAGATAAAAATCTATATTCGTGAAATTGGTACCCATATTCGCGTAGTCAAAGAGCCATTCGGCTCTTTTCCACCCTTCGCTGTCGCTCGGGTAGTCAAAGAGCCATTCGGCTCTTTTTCACCCTTCGCTTTGCTCGGGTAAATTAGCGAGTATTAAGTTTAGGCGATGAACCTAAAGGTTCATCTTTACCCGTCGCTAAAGCTCGGGTAACTAAATTTTCCAAAAGACAGGCAACAGTCATCGGTCCCACGCCACCGGGAACAGGAGTAATGTATTTTGCTTTTTTTGAAACCGATTTAAAATCAACGTCACCTACCAATCTATTTCCTTTCAGGCTTGTTCCCGCATCAACCGCTGTCACTCCTTTTTTAACCATCTTGCCTTTTATCAAATTTGGCTTGCCAACCGCTGAAACTAAAATATCGGCTTTTTTGGTAAAAGAAGGGGTATCTTTCGTGAATTCATTTAAAACTGCCAAGGTTGCTTTCTCCTGTAAAAGCTGGATGGCTAAAGGGTTACCAACTAATCTGCCGGCGCCAACGATGACAATATTTCGCCCTTTTAAATCTATTTTATATTTTTTAAATAGGTAAATAATTCCTCTGACAGTCGGCGGCAGAATTGACAGCTGACCCTGGTAAAACTTCCCCAAACTTTTCTCAGACAAAACATTAATGTCTTTTTCTCCTGTAATTAAATTGAAAAATTCCTCGGGTGAAAACTTTTTAGGTAAAGGCAGTTGAATAACTGCTCCGTGATTTTGTGGATTTTTGACAATTTTTTTAATTTCTTTTTTTAATCCTTGAAGGCTGGTTTTTGCCGGAAATTTAAATAATTTAAAACTGATGCCAACTTTTTCTGTTGCTTTTTCTATTTGATGAACGAAAATTCGGGAAATCGGATTTTCCCCTACCAAAATTACTGCCAATCTTAATTTCAAATGTCGGTTTTTAATTTCCTTTTTAAGTTTCTCTAAAATTTCCTTGGCTAATTTTCTACCATCAAGAATTTTTGCTTTCATATGTCCATTTTATCTTAAATTAGATTAATTGGAAAGGTTAATGATAAAGGGAGGAAAATAAAAAAGTCGCCTTTTTTAGATAAAAGGCGACAGGAAAGAAGAAGAGAGTGAAGAACGAAAAACGTTTTTAGGCCCGGAACTTTCAAAATGTTATGTTGTTTTACTTTTTTGGTCGAATCGGATGAGAACGGGGAAGCTCCTTAGCAATCTTAGCAGCCTCATCCGAGCAAAGAGGATGGCCCCAACCGCTTCTACTCTTGCCGTCAACAATATCATTTACAATATTGTCATCTTTGGTTGGGCTGACACCTGACGGCACATAGTCGAGCTTCAGAATGTGGCGGACCTTCCAGGCGATGTTGTGGTCAGCGCAGGAACTATCGCCACTGACCCCGATTGCACCTACAAGCTTTCCAGTGCTATCGTAAAGAGCCAACCCGCCGCCAAACACATTCACGCCGCCAATTTTATGGCCCCTCATCGGGTCATTTGCAGTGCCATAGTCTCTGGCGGGCTCTTTATAGGCTACAGTCGGATTAACAGGGTTGCTGTGTTGCAAACCATATAGACTCCCACCCGGTTGAACCGCAGAAAAAAGATTCGCGGTTGACAAGGCCAAACTCGGCAGGCTGAATGCATTAGCCGTATTAGCTTTTTGGGCCGAAATAACTCGGCTGCCCGGCCATTGATCACCCCGATTATCCCCCGAGCATGCTACGACTTTTACGATTCCATCCCTGTCAACAATGGTCGCCCACATGTTAAAGCCAAATCCACCATTGGCCTCCTTTACAACAGCCCTCAACGCCTTCTGGAGTTCAGAATGCGATGGAAGACCATCGGCAAAAGAGGAAGACACAAACAACCCTAAACAGAAAACTACAAAACAAAAACCTATTAACTTCTTCATGGTATATTCTCCTTTCAGGTAATGTGTTAAAAAAGTGGCTCTCCGGGCCAATTAAGCAAAAACGATCTGCTCATCCCTTCTCTTCTTTCTTAATTTGGGAAAGTGCTTTTTCGGATTTAAAAATAAAAGCGGTATTCCCTCCTCCTTTGATTTTAACTATCAATAAGAAAACAACTTGTCAAGTCCCATATTAACTACGGTATAGGGAATTTTTGGCAGAATTTTTTAATTTCCGTTTTAACTCTAAAAACCGATCTCGGGTTAGAAATAACTTCATTTATCCAAAAAGCGATTTTTTCCATTTCTTTTTCTTTCATTCCCCGAGTAGTCAGGGCCGGTGTCCCTAATCTAATACCTGAAGGGTCATAAGGCGGCCGAGGGTCAAAAGGAATGGTATTTTTGTTTAAAACTATTCCTGCTTTTTCTAATAAAATTTGGGCCTCTTTTCCAGAAATTCCTTTATTGGTTAAATCAACCAAAATCAAATGATTATCTGTCCCGTCAGAGATTAAATTAAATCCATATTTCTTTAATTCTTCGGCCAAGACTCTGGCATTTTTAACAATCTGCTGAGCATAATTTTTAAAACCGGGCTTCATTGCTTCTTTCAGGGCAACGCCAACAGCGCAAATAGTATGATTGTGAGGTCCGCCTTGAAGCCCGGGAAAAACTTTGGGAAAAATTTTCTCTCTTAATTTTTCGCGGCAGATAATAACAGCTCCTCTTGGGCCTCTTAAAGTTTTATGGGTGGTGGTCATTACGACATCAGCCCAAGGGAAAGGGCTGGGATGGACTTTTCCGACAATTAAACCCGCTATATGAGAAATGTCAGCCAAAAGATATGCCCCGACTTTTTCTGAAATTTCACCAAATTTTTTAAAATCAATTTTTCTCGGATAGGCGGTAAAACCGCAGATGATAAGTTTTGGTTTTTCTTTTTTAGCTATTTTTTCAATTTCTTTGAAATTTAGAAGGTGGGTTTTTTTGTCTAAAGAATAATGAACTATCTTAAAATCAATACCTGAAAGAGAGACAGGCGAGCCGTGAGTTAAATGTCCGCCGTGAGGCAGGGACAAAGATAAAATTTTATCACCAGTTTTTAATAGCCCCCTTAACACAGCGTAATTTGCCGGACTGCCCGAATATGGCTGAACATTAACCGCCCAATTTTTATTCAAGCCGAAAACCTTTCTAGCTCTTTCTTCTACTAAGGTCTCCAATTTATCAATAAATTCCTGGCCGGCATAATATCTCTTATACGGCCTGCCTTCAGCATACTTTGCCACAAAAATTGTAGACAAAGCTTCCCTTACTGCTTTTGAAGGATAATTTTCCGAAGCAATCAAATTTAAGGTCTCTTGATGTCGTTTTCCCTCGTTTTCAATCAGTTTTTTTATTTGCGAATCAATTTTGTTTTCCATATACTTATTTTCTTAAAATTTTTGGCTTTTTTCCTATTAAATCAATAACTCTTGAGGGTCGGCTTTTTGGCAAATTTCCCGCGTCAATTATTAAATCGGGCTGATGTTTTTGATTTTTGAATTGATTTATTATTTCTTTTATTTCTGTTGAAGCGGATTTTCCTGAGATATTAGCCGAGGTGCCGGTTAAAGGACGATTTATTTTTTTAAGCAAGGTGTTTAAAAATCTGTAATTCGGGGTTCTCAAGGCAATTGTTTTTTTATCTACGCCGTATAACCTTATCCCTTGCTTCCTTTTTAAAACCGCTGTTGTTTTCCCTGGCCAAACTTTCGTTAAAAACCTTTCTTGATTTTTATCAATTAAAGCTGATTTTTTCGCTATTTTGATATCTTTAACAAAAATTGGAATTGGCTTTCCTTTTCTTCTCCTTTTTATCTTGAACAATCTTTCAACCGCTTTTTTGTTGGTGGCATCAGCCACCAACCCGTAAACCGTATCAGTCGGCAAAACTATAACTTTACCTTGCCTGATGAATTTGCTTACCCGAGCGACAGCGAAGGGTGGAAAAGAGCCGAATGGCTCTTTGACTACCCGAGCGACAGCGAAGGGTGGAAAAGAGCCGAATGGCTCTTTGACTACCCGAGCAAAGCGAAGGGTGGAAAAGAGATTTATCTCTTTGATTACTCTTTTTACTATTTCAATGAAATTTTTCTGGCCCAATCTCAAAATCTCCATTTTTTACTAACCTTCTGAAACTTGGTGTAGAAGATTTGATTATCTTTAATATTCTCCCTTGCCAAAGAATGGGGGCCGATGATGGAATTTTGACCGATTAAAACACCGGGCATTATAGAGACGTTTATGCCGGTTTTTACTCCCTTGCCCAAAACCGCGCCGAATTTTTTTCTCTGGGTATCAATCGGTTTTTCTTTAACTACCGATTGCACATTTTTTCCGTCAAATCTTAAATTAGCCAAAATCGTGCCTGCTCCCAAGTTACAATTTTCCCCGATAATTGAATCTGCCACATAGCTCAGGTGACCAATTTTGGAACCGTTTCCAATAATTGAATTTTTAACCTCAACTGCCTGACCAATGACGCAATTGTCGTCAATGGAACTAAATGGTCTGATAAAACAATTGGGGCCTATTTGGCAATTTTTCCCGACATAAACTGGTCCCTCAATATAAGCGCCACTTTTGACAATCGTCCCCTGTTCAATAAAGACAGGACCCTTAATGTGGCAGTTTTTTTCAACTTTTCCCTTATTTTTTGTTTTGATATTTTTCAGCAAATATTCATTAATATTAAGCAAGTCCCAGGCAAAATTTAAAGGAACCCATTTTCCTGCTTTAAAAAAATATAATTTTGTTTTCCCGCTTAAATTTCTGATATAGTCAATTATTTCGTATTCCTGACGACCTGATTTTTCCAGCCTCTCTTTCAATACTGATTTTGGGATAAAATAACAGCCAACGTTAACAAGATTACTCGGGGGCGTTTTAGGTTTCTCAACAATTCCCTTAACAAGATTCTTTTTTGACAAAATCACTCCGAATCCCGAAGGGTCAGCCATTTCTTTGACCAGAATTGACGGAAATTTAGACAAGCACTTTTTTATGTCTTTTGCTTCGTAAAAGTCGTCGCCGTTTAAAACCAAAAATCTTTCTTTTAAATAACTTTCAGCCGATTTTAAGGCATGACCCGTACCGAGCGGAGTTTTTTGTAAAACATATTTTATTTTTAGATTAGAGGGTAATTTATAATGCTTTAATTCGTTTTCAACATCTCTTTTAGGATTTTGGACGATAATAATTTCTATAATGCCGGCTTTTTTTAAGTTCTCAAGTGTATAACAAATCAAAGGTTGGCCCATTATTTTAAAAAGAGATTTGTGTTTTTTATTTAAAGGCCAAAAACGAGAAGACTCGCCAGCGGCTAAGATTATCGCCATCATAAGTTTAAAATGATTTTTACCAATTTTTTCGGGTCGTGAATTATATCACCTGATTTAGTTAAGATATCTCTACCGATAAATTTTTTGTTTTTAGTCAAACCCTTATCAAACTTCACCAAAGTCAACAGTTCGGGATGTTTCTTTTTATAAACTGCTAATCTTTTTACGGAAGGTTTTTTTATATTGTAAATCATATAATCTACTTTACTGCCAAGAAATTTTTCTATTTCGTTTGCAAAATCCGAAACGGTAAAATTATTGGTTTCGCCATACTTTGTCATCAAATTACAAACAAAAACTTTTTTAGCCTTGCTCTTTTTGATAGCTTGAGAAACGCCGTCAGTCAACAAAATCTGAGCCAAAGACGAATACAAATCGCCCGGGCCGATAATTATTAAATCGGCGTTTTTGATTGCCTCTATAGCTTTGGGGTAAGCCTTGGCTCTAGGTTTTAAAAAGACTCTTTTAATTCTTAAGTTTCCGTTATGTTTCGGAACATCAATGTTCGTTTCCCCTTTTATTGTCTTGCCGTTTTCCAAAACCGCCAAGACCTCTGAATTATCAAGAGTAACCGGCAATACTTCATGGCTGATATTTAAAATTCTTTTAATTTCGCTGGAAGTTCTCTCATAATCGTTGGTAGATAATTCCAAAGCGGTAATAAAAAGGTTGGCGAAGTTGTGGTCTTTTAAATCCCCTGTCTGAAAGCGATAATTAAAAAGATTTTCAATTACTGGTGAAGTATTGGCCAAAGCAAGAAAAGCCCTTCTGATGTCGCCGGACGAGACAATTTTATAGTCCTTTCTCAATCGGCCGGCCGACCCTCCGGAATCCAGCATTGCGCAAATGACGGAAATTTTTACCGGATATTTTTTTAATCCGGAAAGGACTGCCTTCGGCATGGCATTCCCCCCACCCAAACAAACAATGTGTTTTTTCCTCATACATCTAAAAAGATTTAGCTAAGTTAAAGGCCTTAAGGTTTAATTCCAAAAATTTTTCTGGAATTATTTTTTTGATGGCGTTTTGAACAGCTGTTGTTTTCAGAGGAATTAAATTTTTAAAGGCGGCTAAACTTATCAAATAAATTCCGGAAACTACGCTGTTTTGCAGTTTTTCCTGGCAGATCTTATTTGCCGGCACCAGTAAAATATCGCCACTGACTTTTTTCAGCTGATTTATAATTTTATTTTCCGATAAAGGTTTTTTTAGAGGAATTGGTATGATAAATTGGTTTATTAAAAATTTTGTTTTTGGATTAGCAAAATAAACTCCATTCAAGGCTTCTTGTGCCTCTAAAGCCAAAATCAAATCAGCTTTTCCTTGAACCACCAACGGCGAATAGATCTTTTTGCCAAACCTGATATGAACCTCAACCGAACCTCCTCTTTGAGATAACCCATGGAGTTCGGAAGTTCTGATATCGTAACCTTCGGCCATGGCGGCTTCGGAAATTACCTGCAAAAGCGTAATCAGCCCCTGACCGCCTGTGCCGGCTATTACTATGTTAAATTGTTCTAAATTTTTTGCCATTTTCAAATTTTTTTAAAAAATTTCAGGGCCCCATCGAAGATGAGAATTATTTATCGGGTTTAATTTTTGGCGCGACGAATATACAAGGAAGAGTGGCGACAATAACCGAAACTTCGTCTTTTTCTAAAAATTCTTTAACGGTGTTGCTGAATTCTTCTTGGCTTGACTGATCAATTGTCTTTACATATTTTACGCCACAAGCTCTGACAATATTCTCAATTTTTATGCCGGTATCAGATCCAACAGAGGCAGGATGCGGCTGATGGCCGGTCATGGCTGTGGTTTGATTATTTAAAATAATAATTAAAGGATTTGACTTATTAAAAACCGTGTTAATCAAAGGCGGAATGCCCGTGTGAAAGAAAGAAGAATCGCCGACAAAAGTGATAATTTTTTGCCCAGTGGCTTTTTTAATGCCGTGGGCAATTCCGACCGAAGACCCCATACAAGACAAATAATCTTGTAAATTAACGGGAGAATTGCCGAAAAGCATATAACATCCGATTTCTCCGCCGAAAATTACATCTGAAACTGCTTGCCCTGAGTCGGGTCGAAGGGCTTTTTTAATCGCTGAAATTACCAGCCAGTAGGGGCAGCCGGGACAAAGTTGAGGCAATCTTTTGGGAATTGAGATATTGGATGAAGAATGTGGAAGGTGGAATTTTTTATTCGTGAATTTGGCAATTGCCGAAGTGACAATTTCCGGTCTTAACTCTCCGACTTCGGGCAATAAATTTTTCCCGAAAATTTTAATTTTGGGATTGGCTATTTTAGCTAAAAGAAAGGTTACTTCTTCTATGTATCCTTCCAGTTCTTCCACCACCAAAACCTTATCAAGTCCTTTTAAGAAATTCTTAAATTTTTCTTTCGGCAGGGGGTAAAAAAACCCTAATTTCAAAATGGGCAAATCTAAATTGAGTTCTCTTACGGCTTCTTTAACGTATAAACAAGCAATCCCCGAAGCGACAATTCCTGTTTTTGATTTTTTCCCTCCTTCTACTTTATTGATTGTTGATTTTTCGGAAAACGCTCTTATCTTCTTAATCTTATCCAGAAGTTCTTTTTTCATCTCCAATACCCTAGGCGGCAAGGTGACGAATTGTTTCGGATTTTTAATAAACTTCCCTTTTACGGCTTTGGATTTTGAAATTTTGATTTCTCCAAGAACTACCGGCATTCTCTGATGAGCGACTCGGGTGGTTGTTCTGACTATCACCGGTATTTTAAATTTTTCTGAAACCTCAAAACCTAATTTTACGAAATCTTTACATTCTTGAGGGTCTGACGGCTCCAATACAGGAATATGGCTGGCGTTTGCTATAAAACGAGAGTTTTCTTCCGACTGAGCGGAACTATGACAGGAAGGGTCGTCAGCCACTATAATTACCGTTGGCCCTTTTGCGCCGGTATAACAAAAAGGCAAAAGAGCGTCCATAGCAACATTCAGGCCGAAATTTTTCATTGCGACCAAGACCTTCAACCCGGAAAAACTGGCGCCAATGCCTGCTTCCAAAGCCACTTTTTCATTGACGGAAAATTCAAAATAAACGCCGCTCTCCTTTGCGATTTTATAAAAGACATTGCCGATTTCCGAAGCAGGGGTGCCAGGATACGTGGAAACGAATTGAACGCCGGATTCTAAAGCTGCCCGAACAATGGCTTCGTTGCCGAGTAAAATTACTTTTTTGCCAGATTTATTTGATAAAATTTCCATGTTTAACCTCGAAGTTTAAACATTATTCGACTGTGACGCTTTTGGCCAAATTCCTGGGTTTATCCACGTCGCAACCACGCAATACTCCCATATGATAGGCGAAAAGTTGTAGAGGAATTACCGATAAAATCGGGGTCAGCATTTCTAATGTTTTTGGAATATAAATTACATCATCTGCTAAATTTTTAATATCTTGGTTGCCTTCGGTAGCGACGGCTATTACTTTTCCTTTTCTGGCTCTAACCTCTTCAATATTGGAAACCACTTTTTCATAAACTGAATCTGAAGGGCAAATAGCAATGGTTGGAAAATTCTCATCAATCAAAGCGATCGGACCGTGTTTTAATTCCCCTGAGGCAAATCCCTCTGCGTGGATATATGATATCTCTTTTAACTTAATTGCGCCTTCAAGGGCAATGGGGTAATTATATTTACGACCTAGATAAGCAAAATTATTATATTTAAAATATTTCTCAGCAATTTTTTTAATTTCAGTATCTGTTTTTAAAATTTTCTTTACTTTCTCGGGAATAAGAGCTAATTCCTGAGCAATCCGACGACCCATCACTAAAGATATATCCCGTTGGCGGCCCAAAAACAAGGTAAAAAGAGCTAAAACGGCTAATTGAGAAGTGAAGGCTTTGGTTGAAGCTACGGCAATTTCAGGTCCAGCATGATTATAAACACCAGCATCAGTTTCTCGAGCAATAGTGCTTCCCACTACATTAACAATACCCAGAGTAAATACATTCTTTTGTTTGGCTTCACGAACCACCGCTACTGTGTCGGCTGTCTCTCCAGATTGACTAATAGCTATTACAACTGTAGAAGAATCAAAAATAGGTTTTTTATAACGGAATTCTGAACCATAATCTGTTTCAACTGGAATACCGGCATACTCCTCAAGCATATATTCTCCTACCAGAGCTGCGCAACGAGCAGTTCCGCAAGCCCCAATAATAATTCTTTTAATTTCTCGCAGTTTTTTCTCCGCCCCTTCCAATCCTCCTAATTTCGCTCTTCCTTCCCGGATAATTAATCTACCTCTAAGAGTATTTTCAATAGATTCCGGCTGCTCCATTATTTCTTTTAGCATAAAGTGGGGGTATCCACCTTTCTGAGATTCTTCTAAATCCCAATCTATTTCGTTAACCACCTTTTCAACCTTTCTTTGATTTAAATCCTGAATGGAAAATTGCGAAGGGGTTAAAACAGCAATTTCTCCGTCATCAAGATAAATCACTTTTTTGGTATGGGCAATAACTGCCGACGGGTCAGAAGCGGCTAAAAACTCATTTTCCCCAAGGCCTATGAGTAAGGGAGCCGAGTTCCTGGCTAAAATCAATTTCCCCGGGTCATTTTTGGAAATTATTGCCAGGGCATAAGTGCCCTTAACAAGACACAAAGCTTTTCTGGTTGCCTCTTCCAAATTTCCTTGAAAAAATTTTTCAATCAAATGAGTTAAAACCTCGCTATCGCATTGAGAATGAAATTTATGTCCTTCTTTTTCTAATTTTTCCTTTAATTCTTTATAGTTTTCGACGATTCCATTATGAACCAAAAAGATATCCTTGGCACAGTCCCAGTGGGGATGAGTATTTTCGTTGTTAACTTTTCCGTGGCTAGACCATCTAGTATGAAAAATGAAGGGGTTGCCCTTTAAGACAAATGGGGAGTTATCAATCTTTTCTTCTAGGGCGCTTATCCGACCGACACTTTTTACACAAAAAATCTCATTTTTATCTAAATTAAACCAAGCGCCTCCGGCTGAGTCGTAGCCTCTGTACTCTAGTCTTTTTAGAGCATTAAGCCCTATTTTGATATCTTGATTTTTACCAATATAACCAACGATTCCGCACATAAGTATAAAACTACTTTTTTATTCTATCTTTAATCTCTAAAAAAGAAAAGGGCGGGACAAAAATGTCCCCCCCTGATTAGATTTCTTCCGAAATGCATTCAATGCATTCCCCAAGAACTCTTTCTAAAGTTTTTTTAAATTCTTTTAAGTCGCAAGCCTTGTCTAAAAAACCCTGGGCGCCCGCTGAGATGGCTAGCGGTTTCATAATCTCGCTGTCATAAAAGCTCATCATAATTACATTAAGTTCCGGATGAATAATTTTCATTAATCTGGTGGTTTCAATGCCGGTTAGCCCCGGCATCATGTGGTCCATAATTATTAAATCACAAGGTTGATTTTTTACATATTCGATTGCTTCTTCGCCAGAAGAAGCCAAATCAACCTTAAACCCCCATTCCACAAGAATATCTTTTATGCTTTCTCTATTAACCTGCGCGTCATCAACCACCAAAACTTTTTTCATTTTTATCACCTCTCTTTCTTAACTAGATAATAATCCCTATAAAAACTATAAAAATAATTCCAAAGAGCTTTTTATTTCCCCTCCTTCTTTTGAGTACAAAATATCAAATCAGTCACTTTTTGTCAAATTGTTTTAGATAACAAAATTTATAAGTTTGCCGCGTACAAATATCGTTTTTTTGATTTTTTTACCTCCTATCCATTTTTTGATTTTTTCAAGAGATAACGCCAACTCTCTGGCTTTTTTTTCAGTAATATCTGGTTTAACCTCAGTTTTATCTCGAACCTTGCCGTTAACTTGAATAACCAGAATAATGATTTTTTCTTTAATCAGTTTTGGATTGTATTTCGGCCAAGGCTGGCTGTGAATTGAGTCTTTTATTTCAAATTCTCTCAAAGGCCTAACTCCGGGTTTTAGACCCTGCCAAAGTTCTTCAGCCAGATGAGGTGCGAATGGCGCCAATAATTTAAGCAACAATTCACAATTGACAATTGACAATTGACTTTGTTTCGACATTTCATTGACTAAAATCATCAAAGCCGAAACGGCGGTATTGTATTGAAGATTTTCCAAATCCCCGGTAACTTTTTTTATGGTTTTGCTGGTTAAAATATCTAAATTCTGATTTTGAATTCCTTTTTTAACTTTTTCTTTTAATGACCAGACTTTATCCAGAAACCTTTTAATTCCAATAATTCCTTTATCCTGCCAATCTCCTCCTTCAGAAAAAGGACCAATAAACATTAAATACATTCTCAAGGTATCGGCGCCAAATTTTTTGTAATAATCGTCGGGGTTAACAACATTACCTTTTGATTTTGACATCTTGACGCCGTTTTTTGTTAAAAGACCGTGGGCCCTAAATTTTTTAAATGGTTCTTCAAAACCAATCAATTTTAATGAGGACAAAGCCATTGTTACAAAACGGCTGTACATTAAATGCAAAACTGCGTGCTCTTGCCCCCCAATATACATATCCACCGGCAGCCATTTTTTAGTCAAATATTTATCAAAAGCTTTATTATCAAAATCAGTTGACGGATAACGCAAAAAATACCAAGAAGAATCCAGAAATGTATCACAAACGTCGGTTTCTCGCTTGGCAAAGCCTTTACATTTTGGACACCTTGTATTTACGAATTTTCCAAACGAAGCTAAAGGAGAAACGCCTGTACCTTTGGGCCTGAAATTTTTAACAAAAGGCAATAAAACCGGCAAATCTTTTTCCGGTACCGCCTGTATGCCGCATTTTTCACAATAAATTATTGGAATTGGAGCTCCCCAATATCTCTGACGGGAAATCAGCCAATCTCTTAACTTATAACAGACAGCCTTTTTTGCCCGCTCTTTTTTTGAAAGCCATTCAGTAATTCTGTCTCTGGCTGTTTCTGATTTCATTCCGTCAAATCTGCCCGAATTTAAAAGAGTACCTTCACCCTCATAAGCCTTTTTTAGCCTCCCATCAAAAGCTACCAAAGGGGTTCTTTTGGGCAATTCTTTTTTTTGAAAATAGGGACGAATTACCTTAATCACCGGTAAATTGTATTTCTCGGCAAAATCCAAATCTCTTTGGTCGTGAGCGGGAACCGCCATTATGGCCCCGGTACCGTAATGATATAAAACATAATCTGCCACCCAGACAGAAATTTCACGATTATTCGCCGGGTTTATCGCCCTAATTCCTTTTAACTCTACGCCGGTCTTTTCTTTTACTTCTGAAACCCTTTCTCTCTCAGTTTTCTTTTTTGAATCTTCAATATATTTTTCAACAAATTTTAGATTTGAGATAGGCGAAGAGAATTTATTCTCTTCTTCACCTTCACTTCCTGCGGGAAGTTCAGTTTGATATTTGAGATTATTTATGATTGGATGCTCGGGAGCCAACACTAAATAAGTGCAACCGAACAAAGTATCGGGTCTCGTGGTAAAAACATCAATTGAAGTCGAAGAAGATTCCTTCTTCTCCACCTTCGCTATAACGCTCGGTAATTGAGAATCGGAGTCAAAGAGGACTTCGCCCTCTTTTTCACCTTCGCTTTTGCTGCGCAAAAGTTCGGTAATTGGAAATTTTATTTCCGTTCCTTCTGATTTTCCAATCCAATTTTTTTGTGTAAATTTGGTTTTTTCTGACCAGTCTATCCAATCTAAATTTTTTAATAATTTTTCGGCATAATCAGTGATTTTCAAAAACCACTGCTCGGTATCTTTTTGAATAACTTCGCTGTCGCACCTTTCGCATTTTCCCTGAATCACTTGTTCATCAGCTAAAACTGTTTTGCAGGAAGGACACCAATCAACCGGCGCTTTTTTTCTGTAAGCCAAACCGGCTTTGAAAAGCTGTAAAAAAAGCCATTGAGTCCATTTGTAGTAATTAGGATTGGTAGTATCAACGACACGCTTCCAATCAAAAATACAACCGAGATTTTTTAACTGCTGACGAAAATGAGCAATATTTCTTTTAATTAAAATTTTGGGGTGAATGCCTTTTTTAATGGCGAAGTTTTCCGAATGAATCCCAAAAGCATCAAAACCTATCGGCTCAAAAACATTATATCCCTGCATCCTCCTAAAGCGGCCGCGGATATCTGAACCGGTAAAAGCATAAACATTGCCGACATGCAAACCTTCAGCCGAAGGATAAGGAAACATCATTAAGTTGTAATATGGCTTTTTGGCCCTCCTTAAATCAGCCTGATAAATACCGGTTTTTTTCCATACTCTCTGCCATTTTTTTTCAATTTTTTGAGAATTATATGACATAATTGATTTTTAATTTTAGCTCTTTTTTCAGCTTTTGTCTATTTAAAAAAAGGTCGAGAGAATAAAAATTTTTCTCTCGGCCTTGCAAAGCCGAACGTAAGTACGCGCGTACGTACAAGCGTATGTACGCTTTACGCTTCTTTACCCAAGATTTCTTCAAAGATGAGTTTCTTTTTCCCGATTTTTCCACCAAACCAGGTCAATGGGATTGCTTTCCAGAGCATCGCGTATCTCAGCATATACTCCCTTTGCCAGTTGCTTGAGATAAACCTTGACACAGAGCACTGCCAGCTTCACCCTTTGCCATAAACCCGTTTTGTTCTCCTCTAACCAAATCCTCTTAATCTCTTCTTTCTCGTATCTTGGTATCATAATCTTTCCCTCCTTTCTTTAGTTTGGAATGTTCTGATTTAGCTCCACGAAAAAAGGAGCTATTCCCTCCTTTTTGAAACTAGCAGATTATGAAGATTTGTCAAAAAGAAACTTAAGTATATTTTAAAACCTTATCTAGAGAAACTTTAAGCCAGTAGGTATATTTTTCCGGATTTTCCTTTATATCTTTTTTAAATTCTTCAAAGTCAATCCATTTCCAGTCAGCCACCTCTTTCTTGTCAGGAGCCGGCGCTCCATTAAATTTTCCGACAAAAACATGGTCAAATTCATTTTCCGAAATACCGTCCTTAAAATCAACTTTGTAAACAAAGCTGAGCTTTTCTTTCAAATCACAGTCAAAACCCATTTCTTCTTTTAATCTTCTATGGCAAGCCTTAATTGATGATTCTCCGAACCTGGGATGACTGCAGCAGGTATTGGTCCATAAAAGAGCCGAATGATATTTCTCTTTGGCTCTTTTTTGAAGCAGTAATTCTCCTTTTGAATTGAAAATAAATATGGAAAACGCCCGATGTAATTTTCCGCCGTTTTGGTGGGCGGCTATTTTTTCTTCAGAACCTAATTCTTTATCGTTTTTGTCAACTAAAATTATTTTTTCCATTAAAATATTTTTATGGCTTTTACAATCGAATCTACTACATCAACATTTGCTTCTTTTTTATTAATAGTATTAGTCAGATATAATTTTGTAAATCTCTTTTTTATCTTCTTAACGCCCGCATCTAATACCCCATGAGTAACCAAAGCTACAATTTTTTCTGCGCCTGAATTCTTGGCAAATTCATAAAATCTCAAAATGGTGCCGCCTGTTCCAATCATATCATCAACTACCCCAATTGTTCTTCCTTTAACAGCTATTTTTGATGAAAAAGGCATTACCTCAAAAGAATTTACCCTTTTTTTATTTAATCCTAAAATGCCGGTTCTTCTTTTCCCGCCTTTATCCGGCGTTACCAATAAAACATCTTCGCCAAAATCTTCTTTAATTTTTTCAGTCAAAAAGGGCACCGCTGAAATACTGGCAACCGGATACTTTTTTACCCACTCCCTTTCCCCAAAATGCGGGTCAATGATGTAAATTTTTCTTACCTGATAATAATTAGTTAATTTTTTAACTAAACTCTCAGCCGCATTGGTTTCTCTCAGTTTAAATACTTTGTCTTGCCGACCGTAAGGAAAATAGGTGAAAAATAAATCAGGCCTTATTTTTTGGTCTTTTAAAATCTGTAAAATTAATTCCAATTCAACCAGGCCAGCGTTTGGGTTAGGGATCCCTGAATGTAAAATAATTACCCTCTTTTTCTTTAATTTTTTAATTCCCGGTACTCTTATATAAACTTCTCCATCAGGAAAAAAGCGTTGACTTTCTTTATTTTTTTTAGGAAAAATAAATCTGAGGTTATTTGTTTTTTTCTTGAGATTTGAGGCTAAATGCTCCGCCGTTGATGTAAAAATAAGAAAGGTTTTCATCTTTTTTAAAATTCCCCTTCTTCATTGGTAATATTTCAGTAAAGATCTTATTTTTTGGTTTTTTAGATTTTTCCTCCCTTTTAAATAAATCAATTCAATAAGAAATTCAATGCCCACAATTTTTCCTCCAAGTTCCTTGACTAGTCCAACTGTGGCGGCCATTGTCCCGCCAGTAGCTAAAACATCATCAATTATCACAACTCTCTCGCCCGGTAAAATAGAATCTTCGTGCATTTCCAAAGTATTGCTGGCGTATTCAAGCGAATATGACCGGGAAACTGTTTTTGAGGGAAGCTTTCCTTTTTTTCTGACAATGGCCAGCCCGGTTTTTAATTTATACGCTGCCGCGGCCGCCAATATAAAGCCACGTGCGTCAATCCCGACAATCTTATCTACTTTCTTTTTTAAATAAGGTGAGATTAGAAAGTCAATGGTCTTGTAGAAAAGTTTTTTCTCTCGGAGCAATGGAGTAATATCTTTAAAACTTACTCCTTTTTTTGGCCAATCCGGAACGTTTCTAATCTTAGACTCCATCAATTTCTCTATTTTCATATCCGAACGAAGTGCAGGGGGGAAAAGAACGGATGTTCTTTGAGTAGTATTTTTCATATTCATTTTAAAGCCTGGCGTCTTTTAGCGCTTCTCGGCAAAAACAATTTCTTTCCTTTGGAATCTTTGGGATAGTAGCTTTTAATATCTTTTTAATTTTATCTAAATTTTCTTTCATCGTTTTTATTACTTCTTGGGCTTCAACTGGTTTCTCTTGCCAGACGTCAAAATCAGTAATCATAGCTAAAGACAAATAACAAATTTCAAGTTCTCTGGCTAAAATTGCTTCAGAAATTAGAGTCATACCGATGATCTCGGCGAAATTTCTGAAGAATTTTGATTCAGCCCTTGTAGAAAACCTTGGTCCCTCAATACAAAAATAAGTACCTTTTTGATGAACCGGGATTTTTAATTTTTGGGTTTCTTTGAAAAACAAATTCCTCAATTCAGAACAAAAAGAATCAGCTAAAGAAGTATGAATCGCCTCTTTGTCGTAAAAAGTGTATTCTCTTTTTTTGGTAAAATCTATAAATTGGTCGGGAATGACAATTTCGCCCGGTTTAAAATTTTCCTTAAGAGAACCGACAGCACAAATGCCGATTATTCTTTCTATTCCTAATTTTTTTAAAGCCCAGATATTCGCTCTTTGAGGAACTTTGTGCGGCGGAAATTGGTGTTTCTTTCCGTGGCGTGATATGAAGGCGATTTTTCTGCCAGAAAAATCGCCAATTTCAATGGGCGAAGAAGGAAAACCAAAAGGAGTTTTGATTTTTATTTCCTTTTCTTTTTTGAAAATTTTAGGGTCATAGACGCCGCTTCCACCGATGATGGCGATTTTTGCTTGCATTTTATTCATTTACCGAGTCCCGCGTAGCGGGATGAGTCAAAGAGATAAATCTCTTTTCCACCCTTCACTGCAATTCGGGCAGGTGAAGATGAGAATTTTATTCTCATTGCCTTAATTTTATCTTAAGGGCTTGATTTTGTCTAATCTTTAAGATAGAATTTGATATTAAAAACTGGCCTTTGACAATCTGTTCGGGATGATTAACCTTTAACCAAAAGTGAGGAGGTGAACTATGAGAACGATTGATGAAATTGAGGCGGGGGTGAATTTTTTCGTAAGAACTAATGTAATCGCAAAAGTAGGAGTTTTTTTGACTTCAGTCTTTCCCAAACTTTCCCCTAATACCATAACCATAGCTGGCATTATTGCTGCCCTTGTCGCATCTTCATTGATTGTGTGGCTTGGCTTATTCGCTGGCGCTTTCGCTATGTTATTATCCTCCCTCTTCGATTCGCTGGACGGCGGAGTCGCTAGAGCAAAAAACAACTCTACCAGCTTTGGAGCGTTTCTTGACGATGTCGCCGACAGAGTTGGCGAAATATTCTACTTTAGCGCTATCTTTTGCCTGAACAACAATTTTGCTGTTTTTTTTGCCGGAATCAGTTCTATATTGGTCAGTTATTTTAACGCTTCGGCAAAAGCCAGAGGATTTAAACCTTCTTCAGGCACGGTAACTGGGAGACCGGGAAGGATTATCATCCTTTTCATTTTAATGCTGGCGAGTCCTTGGTTTCTCATCTCACAAAGTCTCTGGTTGATAGTGGGACTGAACATTTTTACCCTCGTAAAAAGAGGGTATGAGGTAAAAAAACAGAGCGCTTAATTTCGCGCTCTGTCTTTTTTTATATATAATCTAGATGTTAAATAAATTTTTAGCGTTCTGGGTGGTAATTTCAGCGACTTTTCCATAATCTGTATTTTTAATTTCGGCGATTTTCTGAACGATGTATTTAAGGTATAATGGTTCGTTTCTGCTTTCCTGTTGCGGCGGAATTAAATAAGGACAATCGGTTTCTGTTAAAATTCTTTCCAAAGGCGTATTTTTGATATTTTCTTCAAAATTAATGCCTTCAATTTTTTTAAAAATAATGCCGTTAAAACCGATATAGTAACCAAGGTTTAAATATTCTTTAAGATCTTCCGTGCTGCCCACAAAGCCGTGCGCGGCCGCCGCCGGCGGTAGCAATTCTTCATTCTCTTTCAAAAAATCAATCAAGTCTTTATGAGCCATTCGGCAATGAAAAATCACCGGCAAATTTAATTCTTTTGCTAAATTCAATTGCTGAAGAAGCACTTCTTTTTGTTTCTCTTTAAATAATTCTAATTTTCTTTTTGTTTTTGGCTTGTAATAATAATCTAAGCCAATTTCGCCAATCGCCACTATTTTTTCTGATTTGGCCAATTCTTTGTATTTCTCGTAATTAAAATTTTCATCTTTGGTTTGGAAAGAAACTTCTTCTTCGTCTAATTTCACCTTAAAGATTTCATCTGTTAAATGAATCGGGTGGAGCCCGACTGTGGCAAAAACTCCTTGCGGATATTTTTCAGCCATTTCGATTGCTCTCTTACTCGTCTCGTACTGCGAACCGACATTTATTATCCAAATATTATTATCTAAAGACCGACGAATTACTTCGTCGGCATCGTTTTTGTAGGCATTAAAATTCAAATGCGCATGGGTATCAATTAACATGCCTAGATTCTTGGAAAAAGCGGCTGCCCCTGGCCGGTTTTCAAAATTTCAATTATTTTTTCCGAAGTTTCGGGAAGGAAAGGTGAAATGACTTCTCCAATTCCTGAAATCAAAGAAATTAAATTTTCTAAAACTTTTTTTCCTTCTTTCGGGTCAGTTTTTACCAATTCCCACAGTTTTTTTTCTTCAATATATTTATTCGCCCAGGCAATCTGTTGCCAGATTTCATCAAGAATTTCTTTGAATTTGAATTCATCAAATAATCCTTCTAGATTTTTAATTCTTAGCTCTAATTTCTTATTTTTGACTTTTAAGTTCTCGTTTAATTTTGAAACTCGGCTGACCAAATTACCCAAGCCATTCGCTAAATCGGCATTGTATTTTTCGGTTAATTTTTCCCAAGAGATGTCGCCATCCTGACCGTAAGCCAATAAAGACATTAAAAGATAACGGCTGCCGTCAATCCCAAATTTTCCCACCAAATCTTCCGGCCAAATTACGTTGCCCAAGGACTTGCTCATTTTTTGACCCTGAACGGTAAAATAGCCGTGAACAAATATTTTCTTTGGCAATGGTAATTCTAATGCCAAAAGTAAGGCTGGCCAGATTGTCGCGTGGACTCTCAAAATATCTTTAGACATCAGTTGAATGTCAGGAGGGAAAAACTTTGGTGCGTTGCCTGCTCCCCCTTTCCATCCTAATCCGGTTAGATAGTTCAGAAAAGCATCCAACCAAACGTACAACGTGTAATTTTTGTCAAACGGCAAGGGAACGCCCCAAGAAACATTCGCCCGGGAAATAGAAATATCTTTTAGTCCCTTATTAATAAACGACAGGGCTTCATTTTTACGTTCGGTCGGCTTAATTTCCAGTTCGTCGCTTTCAATCTTTTCCTTCAATTGTTTCTCAAATTGCGAAAGTTTAAAAAAATAGCTCTCTTCCTTCATTGATTGCGGCTCTATCTGGTGCTCCGGACATTTGCCGTCAATCAAATCGTCAGACGTTTTATATTGTTCGCAACCCTGACAATAAAGCCCTTCATATTGCCCTTTGTAAATTAGCCCTTTATCTTTCAAATGCTGAATGGCGGTTTGGACGGCGGCAATATGGGCTGGGTCGGTTGTTCTCAAAAAGTTATTATATTCAATGTTTAATTTTTGCCAGACGTCTTTGAACGACTGTGTTTTTTCGTCAACAAATTCTTTCTCCGATTTGCCGACCGCGGCGGCGGCGGCGGCGATTTTAGCTCCGTGTTCATCGGTACCGGTAAGAAAAAATACCTGGTCTTTCTGAATTTTATGCCAGCGCGCCAAAACATCGACTACCACGGTTGTATAAGTATGACCGATGTGAGGTTTGTCATTGACGTAATAAATTGGAGTAGTGATATAAAATTTATTCATTGCTCACAATGATTACAAATTCTCCCTTTAAATTATTTTTATCGTTTTCTAAAATTTTGATTATTTCTTCTGCTGTGCCGCGGTAAATTGTCTCAAACTTTTTGGTCAGTTCCCGGCAAACAACGATATTTATTGTTAATTGTTTATTGTTAATTGTTAATTGTAATTCTTTTAAAGTTTTTGAAATTCGGTGGGGCGCTTCATAGAAAATTACGGGATATTTTGAATTAATAACTTCTCCAAAGAATTTTTTTCTTTTCCTCTTTGCGGGCGGGAATCCCAAAAATAAAAATTTATCCATCGGAAATCCAGAAACTGAAGCGGCCGCAGTTAAAGCCGAAGGTCCGGGAATCGGAACAATCTCCGCCGCGAGCCCCGGCCTCGTGGCGATTTCATTAGTCAAAGAACCATTCGGCTCTTTTCCACCCTTCGCTAACGCTCGGGTAGTCAAAGAACCATTTGGCTCTTTTCCACCCTTCGCTAACGCTCGGGTAAGCAATTTTCCACCCGGGTCGGAAATGCCGGGCGTTCCTGCATCTGTGACCAACGCGACTTTTTTGCCCTGTTCCAATTGTCCTGCAATATAATCTATTTTTGACAATTTACTATGCTGAAAATAGCTAACCAATGGCTTTGAAATATTATAATGATTTAACAATTTCAGCGTCTGGCGCGTATCTTCGCAAACAATCAAATCAACCTCTTTTAAAATTCGCAGAGCTCTAAAAGTTATATCTTCAAGATTCCCAATAGGGGTACTAACAACGTAAAGGGTTGACATTTAATTTACCCGAGCCGCAACGAAGGGTGGAGAAGAGGATTTATCATCTTCGCCTACAACACCGCTGGCTTTTCTGATTTTCTTTTTTCCAGAAATTCCTTCAAAAATTCATACAAAATCCCGGCCAGGGGAATAGCCAAAACTGCGCCCAAAAATCCCCATAAGATTCCTCCGATTACTAAAGACATCAAAACCAAAATCGGCGGCAGCCCCACAAATCTTTTTGAAATAAGAGGGGTAAAAATATTATTTTCAACTTGCTGAATTAAAGTAAAAGCAATGATAACAAAAATCGCTTTAGATATGTTTTCTAAAGAAATAATTACGAAAATAAAGATGCCCGTAATAAGAGGCCCAACAATTGGAATAAAATTAAGGACCCCGGCTAGTAATCCTAAAGAAAATGGGTATGGGGTATTAAAAACCAAAAAAACAACAAAAGAGACAACGCCAACGAATAAACAGG
>Ga0210057_1003397_pt1 | contig 21978 bp, 27 predicted proteins | sample CryGeyCG2114_010_2_FD_183968 | JGI IMG/M metagenome (GOLD analysis project Ga0210057, IMG submission 183968) | Groundwater microbial communities from aquifer - Crystal Geyser CG10_big_fil_rev_8/21/14_0.10 (SPAdes) (version 2) | ecosystem: Environmental > Aquatic > Deep subsurface > Groundwater ...
CCTTTGAAGCCTTCGTACTCCTGGCCTGTATCGTGGTATGCCTGAGGAGGCTGGTGGAGTAACTGCTTGCTCTTCAGAAAAGAAGGGCAACCGTGTTAGCGTGCATTATAGTTTTGAAACGGGTTCAGAAAAGAAACTCGAGCAAGGTTTACTACGGTTTATCAACTTTATGTTTATCGCCCATCCAAACGAGATTAACCTGACCGAGAAAATTCAAAAGGGAATGGAAGATTACAAAACCATCAGAGATAACGTTCTTCTTCAACAAGATATAAGTCCAAACTCAAAACTGTGGGACATTAGAGACTATGCTAAGCATGTTCTTGCCAACGGTGATCCAAAGAAAAAAAGAAACCTGTTCGACTTATTTGATTATCAGTTTTACCTTCAAAATCGCATGATTACTACCCTTCGGGCACATTAAACATGGTCACTGAGGTATAATACGCTCATGAAATTGCACAAAAGTTGGAGGCTGTTAATTCTGGGTCTTTTTATTACCTTGGTTGCCCTATTACTGCTCCAACGCATGTTGAAAAAGTCCGATGACAGATTTGCTGCTCCAAAACAAGAAGCTCAAACCGTCCAATTTCAGGTTGGGGAAAGTGCTACTTTAGACGGAATTGCAAACAATCTTGCTTATTACGGATTTATTAAAGACGAAGACGCTTTTAAAGAAGCAGTTTTGAAAGCTGAAGATTATTTGGAGGGGCGTGAAGGTGCAATTGTTTTAGATAACGGCAACAGTATTAACACACAGGCCACTTACAATATCTCTCAAAACATGACTGCTTGGGAGATTGCTTCAGTTTTATTGAATGAAGGGGAAAAGGAATCCTGCACTCACGGATGTCCTCCGGGACTGTTTTATCCTGAAGTTCTTCCAGGAGGAGAAATGGCGCCAACACTTTCAGAACAATATAGCTGGGTAGAAAATTATGAAGACTGTATTAAAGCCGTCGGACAGACTTACTCGGAACGGTATTTAGAAAAAACAGGAGAGCCAGATCACTGCGTGTCTCCAGACGGAGAAAGAGAATTTATTGAGGGAAAAGAGGGCTGGACTAGGGCTGTTGGAGGGTAAAACTACTTTGTTAACTGCTTCAGTAATTAGCGCCTATTTCAAGGGTAATCTTCCGAACAACGAGGGTAAGGTACGAATGTTTGGAGTCACAAAATGCACTTAAGCAAGAAACCATGGGCTATTCTAGAGACCACGGTCTTGCCGCTGGAATCTGAGCTGCCCGGCAGGGACTCGAACCCCGAATTCATGGTCCAGAACCACGCGTGTTACCATTACACCACCGGGCAATATCCAAAAGTGTAATGGCCAAGCTTTGCTTACCATCACACCACCGGGCAATATCCAAAAGTGTAATGGCCAAGCTTTGCTTACCATTACACCACCGGGCAATGCTCTCTATGAACTGGTTTCAAAACTAGTTCACCAAACTCACATTTAAAACAAGTTTCATTTTAACTCAATATTTTTCAAGTACAAAATGAGTATACTATACTTGACTCATGATTTTTATCATTTTGTTTATAGCAGAAATAATAGCTCTTTACTTTCTGTCCAAAAAGCTAAAACGTTTGCTTTTCCAGCGACTGTATAGGGCTACCCGTTCAACAGATAGAACGGTGCGTGCTTTTGCCCTCCTTTTTTTCCCGGGCACACTGGTACACGAGCTGAGCCACTTTTTGACCGCCCTTTTTTTGCTGGTTCCTGTGGGAGAGATTCAACTTGTCCCTAAGGTAGACGAAAACAAAGGAGTTATAATGGGTAGCGTTAGCATAGGGAAAACCGATCCTGTAAGGAGGCTTATCGTAGGGGGGGCCCCATTTCTCGTTGGCTCGACCCTGCTTTTAGTATTGGTTTGGTTTGCAGCAACGACCGACTCTGCCCACAGATTTGCGATTTCAGTACTCACGGCGTACATGGCTTTTCAGGTTGGAAACACTATGTTTTCAAGTAAAAAAGACATGGAAGGGGCTTGGGTAGTGGGCATCATGTTGATATTTGCGGTCGTAATAATCCACCTGCTAGGGATACGGGTCAGTATTACGGAGGCCAGCATAATATTTTCGGATACCGTTACAGATGTTTTGCGCCAGATAGCTCTTTATATGCTGGTACCTATTGTTATCGACAGCGTGGCGATATTTGTTTTGAGGGAAAGACACACTTGATTTCGTAAAATGTTCACTATACAATCCTGCTAGCTGCTCCTACCTGCTCCAAGTAATTTAATCATGACTAAGGCAAAGGCATTGATATTTTTTCTAGTAGCCACACTGGTTGCTGTTTCTGTCGGCAACACTCACGCGCAAGACTGCAGTATTTCTAAAAACGGGAGCGGATCTGAAAGTAGTTGCGAGATAAACGCCAGCTCCTCAGATGACATTAATCAGGGTAACGATTTGAGTGTACACAACGATATTGATATTAGTGCAAACACCGGAGGCAATAGCGAAGGGGGGAGCACTGGGGACGTAAACATTGACCTCAAGGTTAATACCCAGGGAAATGTCAACGTAGTAGGAGACTCGAAAGAAACTAATGGGAAGAGCGCCCCGACCCCGACCCCGACACCGATTTCCCCGTCAACGTCAACCGGACCTTCGGACGAAGCCGGCCCGGACGAAGGTGGGAGCGACGGAGAAAATGGACCGACTACGACCACTTCCGGAGACGGCGACGTTTTAGGTGCGGAAACGCTCGCGTCAACTGGGAGTAGCTTCGTGCTTTTTGACGAGCTAACAAAGACGCTTTTGTCCTATACCTCTGATATTTACGTGGACGGCCAGCTTTCCCCCAAATATACTTCTCGACCCAAGCGGATAGTCATTTCCGGAAGAGAGGTAGACGTTGCTGTTGGTGAAGCCAGTATTACAAACGGGAAGTGGGAAGTGGCCGACAGTATGGCTAACTTTTTGGACAAATCTTCAGTTCCTGGTGCAGGAGGAAATGTGGTCGTATATGCCCACAACAGGCCCGACCTTTTTGGCAACATCAGAAACGTGGACCTCGGAGAGGTGGTTGAAATTATGACGGAAGACGGCGAGATTCACCGGTACGCTGTTTCGGAGACAAAAATTGTCTCGCCCGAGACTGTATCTGACGTGTTGCCAACTTACCACGAGCAGTTGACTCTTTATACTTGTGCCGGAGAAAACGACGCGCATCGCTTCATAGTAAAGGCGCTTCCTCTGGGGAGCTGACTTTGGACGACACATTCAGGGACTGCTCAATGGTCCATTTACCGACTGCTGTTCGTGTGATCCTCAGGGCAACCCCACCCAGTTCGTTTGCTATCGCTCGCACATACGTTCCACTGGCGCAGCTAATTTCAATAGTGTAGGCGGCAAACGTTTGGGGCGTGGTGGGCAAAAACTTTTTCCACGAATTGATAATTACCTTTTGGCGAAACTCACCATTAACTCGTTTTATGACGCCCAGTCTCTCCTCTAGCTCCCTTTTTGTTACAGTCCTTTTTTTAATCACCTTAGTTTCGTAAATTTTAACCTTATGTCTCGGGACTTTAATTTGGCTAAGAAGTCCGTTTCTTGCCCACCAAAAAAGGGGATGTCCGCGAACTCGCCTTGAGCTGTAAGGAGGAAAGTGAACAATTTTCTCCCCCTTCAAATTTTTAATTTCTTTTTCTACATCGACATGGACATCAGCCATGTGAGGAATGCCCATAATGTCGTAGGTGTCTGTATGAATGCCAATTAAAACTTCAAATTCATAGCTTTTATTCAATTTTTCATATCCCTCGCGGTTTTTATTTTCCTCTCCAATGAGCACTAAAAGTACTCCGTCTGCCAAAGGATCCAACCGTCCTGCATAGCTAAGTGTACAACTTTCATACTCATGTGTATTTTTCAATTCTCTTATAACTTCTAAAGGGGTGAGACCTTTTGTTTTGTATATATTTAGTACCCTGTTCATATCATAGTCTGCTCGGGAGAAAGCGAAACAGGGTACTCATTGGGTGAAAAAATACTTCAATATAATTGAACTTTGGCACCAGTCGCCCAAAGTCTATGCGTGTTTCCTTTTTTTGGAGATTCACGACTTGTTGCTTTTCATAGTAGTCTTGACTGGAGAGCGTTACAGTATATGTTTTCCCTGGTACGACATTATGCAGTTCTCCTATTCGCCCTACTCCTTCTCTTATGTCAATGCCGCGAAAAAAGACTGAATTAGCGTCTGTGGCGGTTAAAGTAATGGTTGTACCGTCTACTTCGTCCGGTTGCTTGAACCAGCGCCTAACAGTAAACACCAGGCTGGGAGGAGGTACTATTTCAACGACAACGCTTTGCATGGAGACGACTTGACCGTTTTTGTTTAGTGAAAAAATAACTTCTTTATTTCCATATACTCCAAACGTGCCAATTGGTAGTGATAACTCTATTTCCTGGCCGGGAGCAGCTGTAGTGAGCCCCACTTGTGTGTTCAGGCTGGGAATATCCGAAACAATGTGGAGCTTATACTCGTCTGTCCAGATGCTTTGGCCTGTGTTTTTAAGTTTTATCAGAGCGTCGTAGGTTGAATTGAAAATGAGGGTGGTAGGAAACGTCTCACTGATAGTAAAACGCTCAATCTGGACCGGTTTTCCTTCAATTTTCAGAAATGACTGAGCAGTGTAAAAATGTTCGTTGGGCTCACCGGAAACGGGATTTATCCAGGAGAATTGGTTGAAGGGGCTGGTTTGGTAGTTTAGGATGAATGGAGTAACTGCGACGATATGTGTGTCGCTCCACGCGTTGTCGTACGCGTCGCGATAGTTTTCGGAAAGATTCTCACCCACCCACCCGGTCTCCGTTATAAAAATCGGGGTGTTTGTGGGCAGCCCGAATTGGGACAGAAAATCGCGCTCCCATTGATATCCTCTTATAGACGTTCGCCCCGTTGCGCTGCTCCTTCCGGAGAATCCGGGGTTTGGGTATGAATGAGAAGTCCATCCGTCAAATAGGGTAAAAATTTGATTGTCATACTCGTACATCTTCTGGAAATAGTCAGCGGCGTCCATGGTAGTTTCCCCATTAGGGGCAGCCAGGTCAAGTCCGGCTGGTAGCACGAAAAAGTCGTCCGAGCCTTCGCGCAATTTGTTTGCGTATTCTCGGACAACATCGGCATACTCGTGTGGCGCGATACTGCCACCCCATTCAGATGCGTGGTTTGGCTCGTTAAACAGGATGACATAGCGATTTTTAGTAGGCCAGTTGAGTCCGTCCAAGAATGCAGCCCAGTTAGTGGCCTCAGCTTTACTTGGCGTACGCCACCCGGCTTCGTTCATGCCCGTTGCTATCCTGACAATGGGTATAAGGCGCTGGCGGCGCATTTCGTCGAATGCCCGCTGCCACCTGGCGTGGTCACGCTCATCCTCGCGTACGACCAGGGTGACGTATCCCCACTGCCCACCGGAGCTATTTACCAGCTCGGCTGCCAAAGGAATGTCGCTTTCGTCAAAAATATGGATCCCGAAGCGGTTGTTTGGCACGGCAAGTGGGTCAACGACTGCTCTTGCTTCTGGCGGGACAAGCAGCAAAACAAATAGAAAAATAAAGCTTGCAGTAAAGTTTCTCATGCGATAGTATAACCATATATGGCATTTGAGCTTCCACAGCTTCCGTACGACAAGGCGGCACTAGAGCCGCATATAGACGCGCGAACCATGGAAATCCACCACGGTAAGCACCACGCGGGGTACGTAAAAAAGCTCAATGCGGCTCTCGCAGGGCATGGCAAATTTTTGGATATGCCGGTTGAAGACCTCCTGCGTGAAGTTGAAAGTGTGCCCGAGAGTATTCGCCAGACAGTCATCAACAATGGCGGCGGGCATGCAAATCACAGCCTTTTTTGGGAAATCATGAGTCCGGATGGAGGTGGCAAGCCCGGTGGAGATCTACTTCAGGCAATTGAGAAAAAGTGGGGGAGCTTTGACGCTTTTCAGGAGGAATTTAGCGAAAAAGCGGGGAGTATTTTTGGTAGCGGATGGGCATTTCTGGTCGTTGATGAAAGTGGAAGCTTAAGCTGCAAACGCCACAGCTTTCAAAATAATCCTTACATGTTTGGTAGCACCCCCGTTATGGGCCTGGATGTGTGGGAGCACGCGTATTACCTTAACTACCAAAACAGAAGGGCAGACTATATAGAGGCATGGTGGAACGTAGTTAATTGGTCTCAAGTTTCGGAGAACTTCTCTTTGGCCACGGGCTAAATGCTTCTTTTAGTCGACAAGCCAAAAGGAATGACCTCGCACGATGTGGTTGACGTGGTGCGGAGAGTAAAAAAGGTAAAAAAAGTGGGGCACGGAGGGACACTGGATCCGTTAGCAACGGGCCTTTTGATAGTCGGGGTTGGTCGCGAGCAAACAAAAAAGCTTGGGGATATTGCTAAAAATAAAAATAAAACTTATGATGCTGAAATTACTTTAGGAGAAACGCGCGAGACCGATGATGCCGAGGGGGCAGTTATAAGAAAGTATGATATTCTCACCCCTCCAACCGAGAGGGAACTTGAAAATACACTGAAGTCGTTTGTTGGCAAGCTCGACCAAGTTCCGCCGGCCTACTCGGCCATTAAAGTTCGCGGGAAACCTGCACACAGGCGAGCTCGTGCCGGTGAGCAGGTAACGCTCGGTTCGCGGAAAATAGAGATTTTAAGAATAAATTTGATTGAGTATCGTTATCCAAAACTTAAAATCGAGACTGAAGTATCAAGTGGTACATATATCCGCGCGCTTGCGCGGGACATCGGGGCAAGGCTCGGGACCGGAGCGTACTTGTCAGAGCTGCACCGCACCCAAATTGGTGAATACTCCATCGTGGATGCTCTGCAGTTAGATAAGCTACAATAGCCGCACATGGACATTGTTAGCGCTGTTATCTTGGGAGTAGTCCAGGGACTTACCGAGTTTTTGCCTGTTAGCTCAAGCGGGCATTTGGTGCTTTTTCAAGAGCTTCTTGGCTTTGAAGGCCCCCGCGCCCTTTTTAGTGTGATTGTTCACTTGGCAACAAGTGCTGCAGTCGTTGTATTTTTTCGCGAGAGACTAGTGGCGCTTGATCGCAACTTGATAGCCCTGCTCGTAATTGGATCAATCCCCGCGGGCATAGTCGGACTATTACTCGAGCCCGTAGTCGACGTTTTGTTTACCAGTACTCGTTTAGTTGGAGGTGCGCTTCTTTTGACCTCCGCTATTGTCTACTTTGTGGATGCTCCATTTGCCAGGCGTTCTAGGCTGTCACGCTTGGACGCGGTGATCATGGGGATAGCTCAAGCGATTGCTATTGTGCCTGGAATAAGTAGGTCCGGAATCACGATTTTGGCGGGGACCGGGAGCGGGGTAGACAGGAAGACTGTGGCGGAGTTTTCGTTCTTACTTTCTCTTCCCGCGGTCGTCGGTGCCAACGTGCTCAAGGTATCAAACGGCGGCCTTCCGGACGCAAATGCTCTCGTCCCGCTTGCGTCGGGATTTATAGCGGCATTTATTACGGGACTTTTAGCCATTGCGATAGTAATGAGGATTTTGGTCGAGCGCCGCTTCAAGGTTTTTTCAATTTATACGCTTACTATGGGAATAGCGGCATTAATTTTGGGATAAAGAGGAGTACCCCCACAGATACGGACATCAAGGCTGCTATTAGAACCATTGCAGCCGAGACATCTTTTGCAATTTTCGCCTGTGGCCTCACTTCGGGACTCACCAAATTAACAAGTGCTTCAATGGACGTGTTCAGCAGCTCCAGAACTATGACGAAGGTTGTCGTAAATAAAAGAAACAACCATTCAATTGTACTGAATCGCAGAAGTGCTGCTCCTGCAAGTACGACACTTGCAGCAAATATGTGAACTTGAAAGTTGGGCTCATTTCTGGCAGCCACTTTAAGGCCGGTGATGGCATACCTAAAGCTATGTGGGAGAGACCTAAAGCGGCTCATGTGTCATTGTATCTCAAAATTCGATGATGAAAAGTAATTAGATTATGTGTTAGGATGATTTGGCTTTAGTCATTATGGCTGCGAAAATACTGGTAGCAAAAAAGGTTACCCCAAGGTTTACCTTTGCAGTGCCAATTTTGGTGATAATATCTCTTGTCATGGCTGGCGAATCAGTTCGAAAAACGGTTGGCCCCAGGCCCGTCTTTGCCTGTGGGGTCGGGGCCGAGCTGGAGGGGAAGCTTGAGGAGAGCGATACCCTGGCCGTTTTTGAGGGAAAAAAGATTAAGTTGGCCGATGACTTGTTAGAGGGCGGTGGCGCGAAGGCCGTTCTGGCTCAAACTGACCCTTCTGAGCGTTGGATAGAAGTCGACCTTTCAGATCAGTACCTAAGGGCTTGGGACGGGAACCGGATTTTTGTTGAGACACCGGTTTCAACCGGACTCGCACAGACTCCCACTCCGACGGGTGAATTTCGCATTTGGATAAAGTTGCGCGCGACCAAAATGGAGGGTGGTGAGGGAAGGGGGTATTATTATTTGCCCAACGTACCTTATGTGATGTTTTTCGAAAACCCGGACGTGCCGGGACACTTGGGGTACGGGCTTCATGGAACTTACTGGCATAATGACTTTGGAAACCCCAGAAGCCACGGGTGTGTTAATTTGCCCACAGACATAGCGGAGCAAATCTTCGCTTGGGCTTCTTCGAGCCGCGAAAATGCCGGTACACGCATTGTCATACACGATTAATGTTTGAGACGCACATGGTCGTGACTTTTTTGGCGAGCTTTTTGGTGTGGTTTATGGTACTGGGGGTTTTTCTCCTTTGGTATTTACTACCAACTATGACCACTAAAAGGGTTGTTGCCATTGCTTTGGCCGTGTTAGTTTCCGGAGTGGCAGCTTACGCGCTTAAAAATGTAATTCCCACGTCCAGGCCGTTTCACGAAAACGGCCGCGACCCGCTCACCATAACTATTCCACAGGACGGCGCTTTTCCTTCTATTCACACAACTGTGGCTTTGGCGATCACGCTCCCGCTCTGGCGGGTTAGCAGAAGGATGGGGGCTATATACACAGTCATGGCAATTTTGGTGGCTGTCGGGCGCGTGCTTGCAAATGTACATTTTATCCAAGATATAATAGGGGGTGCCATACTAGGAGGTGTAATTGGTTGGAGTACCAGGGTACTTGACAGCTAGCACTAGAGCTAGTAGACTGCTAATTGTTTAAATGAGTACGATTCAAAAAGTCCAAACGGTTCCGGTCGTTGCCATTCGCGGGCCTGTCATGTTTCCCCATACGGACTCTATCCTTTCTTTTGGCCGGCCAAAGTCAGTTGCCGCAATAAACGCGGCTTTTCAGGAGAATAGAGTTCTCGCTGTTTTTACCCAGAAAGATGCCAAAGAAGACGATCCCAGTGAGGAAGGCCTTTACAAAGTAGGGACAGTCGCAACAATCACCCAGATGATGACGGCCGAAGGGGAAATTCACGCGATGGTGCACGGCCAAGCGCGCGTGCGTATGATAGAAACAATTGCGACTGAGCCATATATGGTTGCAAAAATTGTAGAGGTGAACGAAGTAGACAAGGAGGGCGAGAAAGTCGACAAAGTTGCCCGCCTGCTGGGGGACGCTTTTAAGAAAGCGATTAACATGGGCAAGGGGGTAGACGCGACTATGATTGTCCGCATCCTGTCCCGACAGACGGATCCGGTAGAGCTTGCCGACTCTGTGGCGTCTCTCCTGGACATCCAAACAAAGCAAAAGCAAGATCTTTTGGAAATGCTTTCGGTTGAAAAGCGACTGGAGAAAGTATTGGAGTATCTCAACCACGAGCTTTCGGTTATGGAGCTTGAGCGCTCGATTTCCACCAAGACACAAAGGCGGTTTGAGGATCAAATGAGGCGTGCCATGCTTCGCGAGAAAAAGCGCACAATAGAGCAGGAGTTGGGCGACGAGGAAGATGGCTCCCCAGAGAGCGAGGTGGGCGAGCTGAAGAAAAAAATAAAGGCGGCCAAAATGCCCAATGAGGTCGAAAAAAAGGCAAAAAAAGAGCTGAAGCGGCTGGGTCAGCTCTCTCCGCATAGTCCTGAAGGTGGGTATCTCAGAAACTATTTAGACTGGCTTGTAGAGATGCCTTGGTCCGTGCGCACAGACGCGAAGGTGTCGGTTTCCAGAGCAAACAAAATTTTAGACGAGGACCACTACGGGCTTGACAAGGCAAAAGAGCGAATACTGGAATATTTGTCTGTTATTAAGTTGAAAGAAAATAGTAAACGAAATAAGGCTGGAAAAAAGGCCGTCGACCATGCAAGTCCCACGATCCTCTGCTTTGTAGGCCCTCCCGGGGTGGGTAAGACTTCTATCGGAAAGTCCATTGCCAAGGCAACCGGCAGAAAGTTTGCGCGGGTTTCCCTCGGAGGTGTGCGCGATGAAGCGGAAATGCGTGGACACCGGCGTACTTATGTAGGGTCTCTTCCAGGCAGGATTATTCAAAACATTAAAACCGCCGGTTCGAAAAATCCGGTGTTTATGCTTGATGAGATAGACAAGCTAGGAGCCGATTACAGAGGCGACCCGGCGTCAGCCCTTCTTGAAATTTTGGACCCGGAGCAAAACAAGGAGTTTTCCGACCACTACCTGGAGGTGCCGTTTGACTTGTCTGAAGTAATGTTTATTTGCACTGCAAACGTATTAGACACCATACCCGCGCCACTGCGGGATCGCATGGAAATCATTAAGTTCGCAGGCTACATCGAGGAAGAAAAGTTCCACATAGCAAGGAAATATTTGTGGCCGAAGCAGCTGAGCGCAAACGGTCTTTCGGGAGAAAAGGTTTCGCTTTCCGACGAAGCCCTGCGGGAAGTTATTAAACACTATACCAGAGAGTCGGGAGTTAGGAACCTTGAGCGGAGCTTGGCTACAATTTCCAGAAAAATCGCACGTCAAATAGCTGAGAAAAAAAAGCCACCGGAGAGAATTTCAAAAAAAGATATCCACAAATACCTGGGCCCGATAAAGTATCGATCGCAAATAGCAGGCAGGCAGGACGAGGTGGGTATGTCTACAGGGCTTGCGTATACTCCGGTTGGAGGGGACATTTTGTTCATAGAGGTAGCATTAATGCCAGGGAAGGGCCGGCTCACTCTAACCGGGCAGCTGGGGGACGTCATGAAAGAGTCGGCGCGAGCGGCGTTTACCTGGACCAAGTCTCACTGGCGAGAGTTGGGGCTTAAGGAGGGTTTTGGGCGAAACATAGACGTACATATCCACGTTCCTGAAGGCGCGACGAAAAAAGATGGCCCTTCGGCAGGAGTTGCTATTTCAACGGCGCTCGTGTCGGCACTTACGGGGGTGCCTGTCAAGCGCGAAGTGGGAATGACCGGCGAGGTTACCCTGCGTGGGAGGGTGCTCGAAATAGGTGGAGTGAAAGAGAAAACGGTGGCCGGTCACAGAGCGGGGCTCAGAACAATTGTCATGCCGAAAGACAACAAAAAGGATTTGGAGGAGCTTCCGGATTACGTTAAAAAAGACATCAGGTTTGTCTTTGCAGAAAGGCTGGACGAGGTCTTCAGGACTGCTCTTACCGAATGGCCGGTGAGGAGTGAGAACGATCACGTTCCAATCGTTTCCCCATCCTACATAACCGCCGTCTAAAACCTCAGCCAGCCGAGGGTTTGGGCTACCCAGGCGAATGCTACGAGGTTGGCAATTAGGATGCTTGGCCTCTGAAGCACCGCCAGCCCGTTTGTCTTGTTCCCTCGCATGTCTCGCTCCCATGGGTATAGCGCAGAGAAAATCAGCCCGACCATAAAGATGGCTCCAAGCCAGGTCGGGAAAAGACCGTTCCAAATGGCCACACCAAGAGTCGCAAGAGCCCCCATTGTCGAGGCATACATGAGCATAGTTGCCGGGAGTTTCCCCAGTAGTATCGAAGTATTTTGAAGCCCAGCCTTTTTATCTGCTTCGAAGTCTTCAATTTGGTTGTAAAACTGGCCATAGGCAGAAAATAGCACAGCGCTTACGACAACCGCCCAGGCGATCCCTGGGGCATCGTGATAAATATAATACCCGTTCATGACGAGAAGCCCCCCGAGCATGAAAACGTGTGAAACTATGTCTACGACGGGTCTGGCCTTGAGGCGGAGAGGGTGGGAAGAGTAAAGGTAGGAAAGCGAAAGAGTGATACTTCCCCAAATGAGTGTCCACCAACTGCTTAAAGCGTAGAGGCCAAGCGCGAGCACGGCCACGACAAAGGAAGCGCTCTTCCCCTCTGAGCGGGAGACTATGCGAGCGCTAATAACGTTGTGGGAGCGCTTTTTCTTGTCCCGAGCGTCGTCTTCCGCATCGCAGAGATCGTTAATCATAAAAGCGAAAGATATGGCAAGTATGTTTGCCAGGATTACGGCCACTAGGCGGAAATCAACAGGGACTTCGGCTGTGCTGGCAGCCAGAAGCGCCCCGACTATCGTAAGGGGAACTGTAAACGGAACATGCTCCCGCCAACGGGTTAACTTGAGTATTCCACCAACCCTGCTCATCTCCATATGGTAGCAGTTTATCATTTCCAAGCCTAAAACCCCTCGAGGTGTCGTGAGGGATGAAGCTTTTCCAAGCGAAGTGAGGCAAACTGTAAGCTTGAAATGACAAAACCGTGACGTAAGGTCGTGGGAAGTTTATCATTTCTAAGCTTAAAACCCCGCGCGTTAGCGCGAGGGATGAAGCTTTCCGAACGAAGTGAGGCAAGCTTCAGGCTTGAAATGACAAAACCCCGACCGTAAGGTCGTGGGAAGTTTATAAGTTTTGTTGCATGACCATGGAAAGAAGGGCCATTCGCACAAACATCCCGTTTTCCATTTGCTCAAAGTAGACGGCTCTCGGGTCGTCATCCAATATATCGTGATCTGCCTTGGTTCCCATTTCTTGCTTGCGCGGAAGCGGGTGCATGAGGATAGCGTCCTGGTGGGCGAACTCCATGGTGTCCGGCGTTATGATAAAATCGTTTTTAATGGCCTCGTAGTCTTTAGGGTTTTCAAAGCGCTCCTCTTGTACGCGCGTCCAGTAAATAACGTCACTTTCCCGAAGCACGTCCGTAATATTGTTTGTACGGGTTACGGAAACTCCATTGCGTTCCACCAGTGTGGCTATGCTCTCCGGCATTTGTAGGGTATGAGGAGAAACAAGGTTAAGAGAGACCCTGTGGGCTCCATAATAAGCGATAAGCTTGGCCAGGGAGTGGACGGTGCGGCCGTGTTTTAGGTCTCCAACCATGGTTATTCTCAGGTCGTCGATGCTTCCTTTTTTGTCGATAATAGTAAATATGTCCAGCATTGCTTGGGTTGGGTGCTCGCCTATTCCGTCTCCGCCGCTTATGACAGTTGTACGTTTGTCAGGGAGTTTATTACTTAAGCGGTCCAAGTACTCAGCTGCGACATACGAAGACCCGACCTCCGGATGGCGCAGGACGACGATGTCCGCGTAGCACCCGGCTGCGCGTATCGTGTCCTGGAGATTTTCGCCCTTGTAGACGGAGGAGAATTGAATGCCATTACTGGCGGCGACAACGTCTCCGCCCAGCCTCTTCATCGCCGCTTGGAAAGACATGTCGGTTCTGGTGCTCGACTCAAAAAAAAGCGAAGCCATTACGCGGCCACTGGCTATGTTTGGTAAACTGGGATCACTTGCCCTTACCCTCTCTTTCATTCTCCTGGCAGTTTCGAAAAGCGCGTTTAGTGACCGGCTGCCGTTTTTTTCAAACTGATCGACGCTTATGATGTGTTTGCCCGTGAAGTCGCCGCCTATGATTTGTTCGGGAGTGTATGGAGGCAACAGCTCGGGTCGGTGTTGGTTTTTCTCAATGTCCGGTCTTCCCACTCAGATAAATTTAGCCCACTTTTTCCAAGTGTCAAACAGCTTTGTCTGACATTACCCCACTTTTGCTTCAGATGGACAGGATGGACAAGTTTTGTTGGGAGTTACATCAACTACCCATGGATGTAAGCCAACGCTCTGGCCTCGCCTTCACCCGCTTGCGGAAGTTTGGGTTTCGGTTGTGTTAAACTTGGCAACTACGTACAAAGTCCAATGCCACTCACTTTTCAAAAGTACCAGGAATTAGCCAGGAAGACTGCAGTTTACCCTAAACTTGGGAACAACTTCATTTATCCCACTTTAGGTTTAGCAGGGGAGGCTGGAGAGGTGGCGGAAAAGTTTAAAAAATTCTACGCGACAAAAACGGAAAAATTACTAAAAGCGAAAAGGAAGAACTAATGAAATGAAAAAACTTGGTTTGACGCTCAAATTGCCTACAAAGTTAGGTTGCAAAGCCCAATTTCTCCCAAAGGAGTTGAGTACGTATATGGTAAGTATTCGCCCCTAAAATTTACCCTTTTTTCGGTCTAATAGGGACTCTTGGCGCCAAAAAATTAAATTTGGTGACCCCACCGGGAGTCGAACCCGGGTTTCCAGGATGAGAACCTGGCGTCCTAGGCCACTAGACGATGGGGCCTCGCTTTGCTCGGTTCCATACGTCGTGCGTTTCGAATTATCGAAACTGTATCTTCGATACAGACAATGGGGCCTCGCGCGATATTATAGCTTATTTCTCAGCTGTTCCAAATATGTCCCGTCGAGAGACAATCTTTTTATGAACTCTTCGCTTGGCCGGAAGCGGTATTTTTCGATGTCGAGCTCGTAGTTTCTAGACACTTCAACTCCCTCTGTCAGGAGGAGCTGGCGCTGGTCTTCTGGGGTGTAAACGCTTCCTTTAATTGTTATCCTTCCCCTATTGTTAACCACACGCCACCAGGGGACTTTGCCCCTCCCGCCGTGCTTATTTAAAACCCACCCGACTTGTCTGGCCGCACGTGGGGCTCCGATATAGAGCGCTACTTGGCCATAGCTGACTACTGTACCCGGAGGGATCTTTGCAACCGTCTCTATCACTTTATCTATAAACCGCGACATTTGCCAATGCTAACACGCGGCGGTGATTGACAAAGCCACTAACTTGTCGTATACTTGGCGCAAGCAAACTTCAATGAAAGGGCATAAAACCTCTCCGATTGCATTTGCAGCAACCAGGCTTTATAAGGACTGAGCCGGGTGCGTAGAGCATCCCATATTTCGTGAGCCGGGGGAAGGTTTTGTTTAAAATTGAAGAGTATAATGTAGAAGTAAAGCTATATATATGAGTAAACCAATACAAGTTACACAAAAGGCACTGGAAGCTCTGAAAAAAGAGCTGAGTTTTTTGGTCGAGGAAAAAAGACCACAAGTGGTTGATAGGCTCGAGAACGCTCGCCAAGAAGGTGACCTTAAAGAAAACAGTGATTACCAGGCTGCGAAAGAAGCTCTGGAGTTTCTTGATGGAAAAATTGAGGAGCTTCGGCACGTTGTCGAAAATGCGGAAGTGATACAGGCAAACGGCAGCTCCGGCAATGTCGGTGTGGGGACTAGGGTGCAAGTAAAAGTGGGTAGCACCGAGCACGAGTTTGAAATTGTCGGTGAATGGGAGGCCGACCCTGCCGAGAAAAAAATAAGCCACACGTCCCCTCTTGGACAGGCCCTCTTAAACAAAAAGAAGGGGGATACGGTTGAGGTAGAAGCTCCTGCGGGCAGGGTTGTTTATGAAATTGTCTCCATCGCTTAAAGCTTTTATACTCGGGTATGGCCACTAAGAGCAGGCTCGAGGAAATCCGCAATATTAGGCTTCAGAAGCTTGACGATCTCCGCGGGATGGGAATAGACCCTTACCCAGCAAGGCTGAGAGAAGGGCGCCAAGAGATAAAGGCGGCAACCTCGGAAATGGGAAACGAAGCATCTTTGGCGGGGCGAATACTGGGCGTGAGGGGACACGGGAAGATTTACTTCATGGACATAGCCGACGAGAGTGGCAAAGTCCAGCTACTTTTCCAAAGGAAGGCGTTGCCGGATGGCTTTGGGCAGGTGGAGCTTTTTGACATTGGCGACTTCTTGTGGGCTCGGGGCAAGGTGTTTCAAACTGAGTCCGGCGAGACAACGGTGGATGTGGCGGACTTCCAGCTTCTTGCCAAGTCTATCCGTCCACTTCCCTCCTCGTGGCACGGCTTGAAAGACGTGGAGGAGCGCTACCGTAAAAGGTATCTGGACACCATGCTCAATCCGGAGGCAAAGGCACGTCTGCGGGCCAGAAGCAAGGTCATATCCGCGATGCGCGAGTTTCTGGACGAGCGCGGGTTTTTGGAGGTTGAGACCCCCACTCTCCAGCCGATTTATGGAGGCGGATTTGCCAGGCCTTTTGTGACCTACCATAACGCGCTTGAGGCTGACTTTTATTTGCGCATTTCAGACGAGATGTACCTCAAGCGTTTGATAGTAGGTGGGTTTGACAAGGTCTACGAGATAACTAAAGTTTTTCGCAATGAAGGTGTGGACCACGATCACAATCCTGAGTTTACCATGTTTGAGGCTCAAGTCGCTTATGAAGACTATATTTACGGGATGGACTTGACTGAGGAGATGCTCGAGCACGTAGCCAACGCCTCCTTTGGCGTAGATGAGTTTGAATACGAAGGACAAAGATTGAATTTCAAACGCCCGTGGAAGAGGACAAGTGTCGTCGAGGCAATTGAGGAGTATGCCGGTCTCAAGCCGCTTGAGTGGGGTAGCCTGTCGGAGGCCAAAGACGTGGTGAAGGCAGTAGTGGCCGGAGGCAAAGCGGACGAACTTGATAGAATGGGGTCAATTGGGGAGGTCATCGCTTTTGCTTTTGAGGAAATGGTTGAGGAAAAACTCATTCAACCCACGTTTGTATATGACTACCCCGTAGAGGTTTCTCCCTTGGCCAAAAAAAGCAAAGACCCGCGTTTTACCGAGAGGTTCGAGCTTTTTGCTTTTGGAATGGAGCTGGGGAATAACTACTCAGAGCTAAACGACCCGGTAGACCTTCGGCAGCGCTTCGTTGAGGAGAAAAAACGCGAGCAGGCTGGGTTTGACGAAGCTCACCAGACAGACGAAGACTACCTAGAGGCCATTGAGCACGGCTTCCCCCCCACCAGTGGGCTGGGAATTGGAATAGACCGGTTGGTGATGCTACTGACCGGCTCTCCAAACATTAAAGAGGTTATCGCTTTTCCAACCTTAAGGCCGAAACACACTAATGACAAGAAATGAAGCGCTAAATTTGCTTCATAAACACCTCAAAAATGAAAACCTGAGGCGGCACTGCTATGCGGTTGAGGCTGTAATGCGCGCGCTTGCCAAGCGTTTAAATGGAAACCCAGACAGCTGGGGCATTGCCGGGCTTCTCCACGATATGGACCATGAAACAACAAAGGACAGGCCAGGTGAACATACCCACAAAGCCCTTGAATGGCTGAAAAAATACGAGGTCGAGACTACTATTACCGATGCGATACTAGCGCACGGATGGGGATACGTAGACGGTAACCCAAAGCCAGAGGGTAAGATGCAGTGGGCGCTTTATTGCGCGGACGAGCTGACCGGGTTTATTGTAGCAGTGGCGCTTGTTAAGCCGGACAAAAAACTTTCCTCAGTAACTGTCGACTCTATTAAAAGCAAATGGGGCCAAAAAGCTTTTGCCCGAGGGGTACACCGCGAGCAAATTGAAATGTGCGAAAATACTCTAGGTGTGCCCCTTAATGAATTTATTGAAATTGCGCTAAACGCTATGCAGGAAATTCATGAAGACCTAGGGCTTTAGCTCTTTTAGTAAGTTTACCGCCTTTTCTTGCCTGTGCTTGAGGTTTAACTTCTTAAATCCTCGCAAAGCATAATCAGCTTTTTTCCGAGCCAAACTTTTATTCCTCTCCAATCTTAAAACCACGAGAGGTAGCTCGTGGATGAAGATTAGCCGAGAGCGCTAGCTCGAGGTCGTGCGTAGCACGCAGAGGGACAAGAATACCACGGGCGTAGCGTAGCGAAGTCCGTGGATTCTTATTGCCAAATTCTTTTAGTATCGTTGCATAGTGAAGCGCAAAAAGGTAGTGTTGGCCGGCACCTTTTAGATTTTTAATAGCTCCGCGAGCTCTTCACGCGACATTTTGTTATACTTGGCCATGCTTGACATTGAGTTTATCAGAAATAACCTAGACCTCGTCAAAAAGGGTACTAAAAATAAGGGGCACGACCCCAAGCTAGTCGAGCGTGTTTTGGGTCTTGATGAGAGGCGTAGGGCTCTCATAACACAGGTCCAAGAAGTGCGCGAGCTCCGAAATAAATACGCGAAAGAAAAAGATGTGGAAGGAGGCAAGCGAGTTAAGGAAGAGCTCAAGCAGCTCGTGCCTCAGCTTGAGGAGATAGAGATGGAGTACGTGGGTAAGCTTAGTGCCATACCAAATATCCCATCGGAGGACACACCTGTTGGTAGGGATGAAAGCAACAACAAAGTTATTAGAAGCTGGGGTGAGCCGCGGGAGTTTAGCTTTGAACCAAAGGACCACATGGACATGGGGGAGCGGCTGGGGATTATTGACACGGAGACATCGGCCAATGTAAGCGGAGCGCGCTTTGCCTACTTAAAAGGGGATGCCGTGCTTCTTCAGTTCGCTTTAATTCAATTTGCACTTGAAACACTGACCAATAGAGAAAAAGTTGCTGCTATTGGGGCGACAGTTGGCAACAAATATGAGGCACCGTTTGTTCCGGTTGTACCCCCTGTGATGATGAAGACAGAAGTGATGAAAAAAATGGATCGATTTGACCCGGCTGATGAGCGGTATGTTTTTGAAAAAGATAATATGGTTTTTGTAGGCAGCAGCGAGCATACAATTGGCCCCATGCACATGGGGAAAACGTTTTCGGAAAGTGAGCTACCGCTTCGGTATGTAGGCTACTCTACTTCGTTTCGCAGGGAAGCAGGGAGCTATGGACGTGATACCAAAGGAATATTTAGGCTGCATCAATTTGATAAGCTGGAGATGGAGAGCTTTGGTACGCCGAGCCAGGGGTTGGACGAGCACGAGCTGATGACGGCCGTGCAAGAGCACTTTATGCAGGCGCTGGAAATCCCCTACCAGGTGATGGTCGTTTCAACCGGAGATATGGGGAAGCCCAACCATAAACAAACTGATATCAACGCGTGGTTTCCGAGCCAGAAAAAGTATCGCGAGACCCACACGGCCGACTATATGACTGATTATCAAGCAAGAAGGCTAGGCACTCGCGTCAAAATGGGAGACAAAACAGAGTATGTTCACATGAACGACGCAACGGCCTTTGCGATTGGCCGAACTCTTATTGCCATAATGGAAAATTACCAACAGAAAGACGGGGTGGTCGTGGTCCCGGAGGTGTTGAGGAGCTACCTTGGGAAGAACAAAATAGTGCCTCCAGTAAAATAATATGGACAAGATAAAAATCACCGAGGAAGATTTGAAGGATTCGGATGGAGACATATCTGCCCGCGAAATGAAAAGAAAGACGCGGGAGAAAGAGGCTACCAGTCGGGCGCTTCGGAGGAGCATAACTCGCGGGATTGGCGCTTTGGCGATTGTTGCGACTGTTGGCTTCTTCGGCTGGCTGGTTTTTAGGCCAGGCCCGGAGAGGCCGGGTGAGGAGCAACCGATTGAGGGCAGGGCGCACTTGCCGCAGGGGACAGAGGTTGACTACCAGACAAACCCTCCCACTTCGGGCGACCACTACGCCCAACCGACTCCATGGGGAGTTTATCAGGAAGAACTTCTTGACGGAAATGTCGTACACGCCCTTGAGCACGGAGGGATTTGGATCTCGTACAAAGAGATTGACGAAGCGTCGGTCGGAACTCTTGAAAGAATTGGCAGAGACAACGGTGGAAGCGTTGTCGTAAGCCCGAGATCTGCCAACGACGCACCTATTGCCGTCGCCTCTTGGGGAAGGCTTATGAAGCTTGATACGGTGGATGAGGAGGCCATACGCGAATATATAATGCTCAATAAAAATAAATCTCCTGAGCAACTGGCTCTCTGAGGTTGACGTTACTTGTATATTGACACACTTATTGTGCTGGTCTATTTTATACGTACCCCCCCAGGGGGTAGGGCCATGAAAAAAGTACATAGCCACATAGATGAGACGACTAAAGAGGACATTTTGCGGCGACTTGCTATAGCCAAAGGACACCTCGACCGCGTTTACAAGATGCTTGAAGGCAACGCCTATTGCCCCGACGTCATCCACCAGTCACGGGCTGTCCAGGCTTCGCTCCAGCGGATAGATGAAATTGTTTTGGATAACCACCTCTCAAACTGTGTGCTGGGGGAGCACGAAAAGACCCTGACCAAAGAGCAAACCACCCAGGAAATAATGGAGGTTTTTAGAAAGAAAAAATGAGCAGAAATTTTCTCATAGCCTTGGCAATATTTGCTTCAACGGGCGCTGTCGGCCTATTTGCTGCGGGTCAAGGCACCACAACCGGTAGAGTTGCAACCGGAGCCATCGCAAACTCTCCGGCAACATTTCACGATTGGGGAGAAGTCCAAATAGGCGGTGGGACGCTTCGGGCGGAGTTTGAAATAGAAAACACAGGTACAGGTCTGCTTTTATTGCGGGATATTACAACATCTTGTATGTGCACAACCGCACGCCTGCGCCTTGGCGATGTTGTGTCTCCAGCCTTTGGTATGCACACCAAAAGCGATTTTGCGGCCAGCGTCTCCCCGGGGGAGAAAGCGTTCCTTGAAATAGAATTTGACCCTTCATACCACGGAATGTCGGGTCTGGGGTCTGTCCAGAGACAGGTACTCTTGGGAACAAATGAACCGTCCCAAGAGACGTTGAATTTTCTTTTGACAGCGTTTGTTAGAAATTAAAACGATCAAGCAAAAGTTACTGGTTTTAGCCTTTGTAGTCATACTGGTTTTGTCGGCAAAATATCAGTCGGGCGACGTTCCAACGCTGAGTTTTAGAGACCTGGTCGAGGCCGTAGTTCCGCCAGGGGGATTTGACTCGAAAGTGAAGTGGAGCGAGCTGGGGAGTAAGCTGGTAGATATTGGAGCCATAGATCCATCGAGGTTTGATATTGCCGTTCTTGGGGACGGGACGATCACGATAAACCCCGAAAATGCGCACTTTTGGGTAAATGCATTGTGGGCGCTGGGGCTTGCCCAAAGCTCACAAAAGTACACGAGGACGGGATGATGAACAATGAGTATAAGGAGAGCCTGGGTAATTTTGCCTCGACCGGGGGATGGACGCTCGGCTCGGTGGAAGCAACCGCCCTTTTTGGATCTGCGGAGCTACTGTCTCTAGACAGCTATCAACAGGATAAAGTGGCACATATCACGGCGAACATCCACCGTCCGTGCTGCGGCAACTCCGCGAGCTTTCCGGATTGCAACCACGGCATGGCGATATTGGGACTTGTTGAGCTGATGGTGGACCAGGGCTCAAGCGATGTGGAGATTTATGAAGCCGCCCTGGCTTATTATTTCAGCTCGGTACGCGGTGTAGACTGGGACAAAATCACTCCCCAGGAAGTCTTGGCGGCTGGCCACAGCTCGGCATTGGGTTATCAGAATATAAAAAACCAGATCGGCGAAGTACCAGACGCACGCTCGGCGGGTACGAGCTGTTCAGCGTAAAGGGGGTGAGCTTTATGAATTTATTGGCACATGCAGAGGATACATCCGACCCGACCGCTTTTGTAGGGCACCACCAAATGATGGGCTTTAGCCAGGCCGGTGGGTCTTTCTTTAATTATTACTTTGTACTATCGACGGCAACATGGGTACTTTTTATTATATTGCTTTTGGTCCTAATTCGCTATTTCTGGACAAAATCTGACGGAGGCAAAAAATAATGTTTTTCCAAATTAGCCTGATCGCAGCTTACATTGCGGGCATGGTGGCTCTTTTTGCACCGTGCTGTATTTCATATTTACTCCCTGCTTACCTGGGGAACATCTTTCGCGAAAGAAAGGCGGTGGTGGCGATGACCTTGGTTTATTCGTTGGGAATTTTCGTGGTTTTGGCACCCGTGGTACTGGGGGCCAGGGCTTTGTCGGCTCTGTTTTTTGAGCTCCACGACACCACATACGTTGTCGGCGGGG
>Ga0210057_1003398_pt1 | contig 21978 bp, 22 predicted proteins | sample CryGeyCG2114_010_2_FD_183968 | JGI IMG/M metagenome (GOLD analysis project Ga0210057, IMG submission 183968) | Groundwater microbial communities from aquifer - Crystal Geyser CG10_big_fil_rev_8/21/14_0.10 (SPAdes) (version 2) | ecosystem: Environmental > Aquatic > Deep subsurface > Groundwater ...
TAAGTCCAGCTGGCTAATTTTCTGGGGACGATACTTCAGATAGAAGACTGAATCAGACATGGTGATTTTCTAGTGATGGACTCCCAATAAATGTAATAGTCCATGCTCTACTAAACGGTCAATCTCTTTATCAACTAGAATATTATATTGACCAGCTTGTTTCCTGGCTTGAGGGTAAGATATCACAATATCTCCCAATCTTAAGGTTTCCTCTTTGGGAAAAATCTTTTTGCCTTCCAAAAGAGAAAAAGATAAAACATCAGTCGTCCCTTTTCTTTTTAAATATTTAGAGTTTAAACTGGCCATTTTCCGGTCACCAACTATTAAAACACTTAATTCTGCTTGTTTTTTAATCCCTTTATTTCTTAAAACCTGTCTTATTTTTTGTCTTATTCTTTTTCGATTAACTGGATAGCGAGAATCAGCCTGAATTAATATTTTAATCATCTGGGTCTTCTCTTATTCTTTCTTCTCATCTCAGTCAATTTTTCTTTTTTTAAGACAGAAGGTTTTTTGTAGAATTCTCTTTCTCTAATAGTGGTTAAAATTTGATCTTGCTGGACTTTTTTTTTAAATTTTCTAATTACTTGTCCTGCGTTATCACCGGGTTGGGCCTTAACAATTGTTGCCATTGTTTTAAAAAAGCCTACACCCCCTCTCCTAGGTTGAATAAAAAATTTTAATTAATAAATTTTCTATTTATATTATACCCTATTTTTAGATAATTTATAGTTTGTAGCCGATTTTTCTTAAAAAGTCCTTTCTTTTCTTAGTCTCGGACTTTTTTTCCACTCCTAAAGGGGAAAAACCATCAATTACTCCTAACACGGCCTTTCCTTTTTCTCCCTCAAAAAGAATCACTTCGACTGGATTAGCAGTGGCGCAAAAAATTTGACAGACTTCTTCTACCTGCTTAATCCGAGGCAAGAAATTAATCGGAAAACTGTCTTTCAAAAATATTAAAAAGCTGTGGCCAGCAGAAATTACTTTTAAATTTTCAGCGGCCAGTTTTTCCAAGGCTTTATCCGTCCCTGAAGTTCTAATCATCCTTGGACCTGAAGCTTCGGCAAAAGCTAAACCAAACTTAACCCCGGGAACGCAAGATACTAAAACTTCATGTAAATCTTCAACAGTTTTAATAAAATGGCTTTGGCCAAAAATAAGGTTTAAGTTTTGGGGGTTTTTTATTTTAATTGTTTTAAAACTCATTTTGTCTTCCTTTATTTAATTAAAGTAATAATAAATATAATTTATTAAAATTAAAGTTTTTCTAAAATTTCAATCACTTTGGTTAAACTTAAAGTTGATGGTTTCATTTTGGGGTTTTTAGTTGAGCCATTTAAAAGCATTTTTTTAGAAATGTGTAAAAACCAAGTGGCTTGAGGGTCAAGCTTTTTCAGTTCAACTTGAGCTTTAGTTAAGTCCACCTGACTGTCAGGCCGGGCTTTAATCCGAACGTGTTCAGTTTGACTATCTTTTTGAACTACTAAAATGTAGCCCTGTTTTTGACCCAGCTTTAAAATTTCATTGTTGCGGGAAAGACAGCCAATTGCTCTTCCCCAAGAGGTTTTGAACTGATAGCCTTTTTCCAAATCTTTGGCGGCTTTATCTTTGATTTTTAAACTACTATAAATTCCTTCTAAACCTTTTAAACCAAAATCAATTAATCCATCATCATTAACTTGACCGCTATTCTTTAAACCATCTAGAAGCTCATGAAGAAGAAAATTATACTGGTTAGCACTTGGTTCAGGCCACAAAACTTCGTTAAAATGGTCAATCTGCCTCACTACTTCAATTAATTGAATTAAGGGTTGATCACAAACAAGGTCTTTTCTTTTCTTCTTTAGCCAATTAAAGACAAGTTTAGCTGCACAAGTCTTTTCTTTCCTTTGATGGTGATCAAATTTACCCATCCCCGTATCCACATGAATAATATTTTCATCTTCATCTACCTTGTAATTTTTGTATGTCTGGCCAGCCGGGACAAATATAACTTCAGCCTCAGTAAAATCAGGATCAAATTTTTTTAAAAGCCAAACTGAAGTAATGGCATCCATATCTGGATTAAAATGAGTGACGATAATTTTATTCATCAAAAAGATTATATTGTCTTTTTAGGCTTTAAACAAGAGGAAAACTAAGGCTTTTTTACTTATAAAGAGGCTAGAATTTCCGCCGAAGATAAAAGTTTTATTTTTTTACTTTCTCTTTCTCTGTATTCAATTTTGTCCTTGGTTTTATCTGATATAACTAGTCTTATTGGAACTCCAAGCAAATCAGCTTCCGCTAGTTTTTCACCGGCAGAAACTTTTTCCCTATCATCCCAAATAACTTCTATTCCTTTACCCAAAAGCTCTTGATATACTCTCAAAGCTTTATTTTTAACTTTATTATCATCTCCTAAACTGACCAAGTGGATTTGAAAAGGAGAAACAGTTTTAGGCCAGACAATTCCCTTTTCATCATGATATTTTTCGACAATAACTCCTAAAAGCCGAGTCACCCCAATACCATAACAACCCATAATAGGATAAACTTTTTTTCCCTTTTCATCTAAAACATAAAAGTTAAAATCTTTTGAATATTTACTACCTAAGTCAAAAACATTGCCAACTTCTGAAGCCCTGGCTTTGATTAGTCTTCCAATCTGGCATTTAGGACATTTGTCGCCGGCCTTTGTTTTGGCAATATCCAAATTAATACAGTATTCGCATTTATCGCAGTAAAGAATATCATCTTCACCGGCCTTAGTTAACACCATAAACTCATAGGAAATTTTTTGGGAAAAATCTCCCCCTGAGGCTTCAGTTACTTTAGCCGTTAACCCGCAACGCTGAAAAACCTTAAGATAAGCTTTTTTAGCTTGCTTATAAAACTTTAAAAAGTCTGCTTGGTTCAAATCAAAACTATACATGTCTTTCATCCCAAATTCTTTACCTCTTAAAATACCGGACTTAGCTCTCAACTCATCCCGATATTTTGATTGGATTTGGTAAACATAAATGGGTAAATCTTTGTATGACCGAACATATTCTTTAACTAAAGGAGTAATTACTTCTTCATGGCTTTGGCCTAAAGCATAATCTTTACCAGTCCGACTTTTTATTTTAAATAAAACGTCAATCTTGTCCCAGCCAGAAGTAGTCTTCCAATTCTCTGCCGGATGCAAGGCAGGCAAATAAACTTCTTGGCCGCCAATAACGTCCATTTCTTCCCTAATAATATTTTCAATTTTTCTTAAAACTCTTAAACCTAAAGGTAAAAAACTATATACTCCGGCCATGAGTTTGGAAACAAAGCCCGCTTGAACTAAAAGCTTGGCATTAACAGTCACTTCATCTTTAGGAGCTTGTTTCCGGGTTCTGGTAAAAAGGTTTGAATATAACATAGATTTATTTTACTTTAAATACTCCTTTTAAAAAAGTAAAAGGAGTAAATTCTTTAAAAATCCTAGAAAAATCTCCAATTGTCACTAAAACCATTAAACCAAGAAGAAGAATAAAACCAACCAGGTTTATTTTCTGTTCTATTTTCTCTCTCTTTTCCTCTTTAATAATCCGACTTAAGAAAAGAAAAACTAAATGGCCCCCATCTAAGGCTGGAAAAGGAAGGAGGTTTAAAACGGCTAAATTAATAGAAAGAATACCGGTAAATTGAATTAAATCTAATATTCCTCTTTGAGCCGCTTGAGAGGTTAACTGGATTATTCCGACCGGCCCAGCCACTTGAGGGGTAATCCCGGAAAAAAGCTGACCAAACATAATGAAAATTCCCTGAAGAATCATTAGACTCCAGACTAAAGCTTCTTTAGTCCCGTGGAAAGCTGCTAAAAAAGGCATTTTCCACCAAGGATAAAAAACATTTTCTGTGTCAGAAACAATTACCCCTAGTCGTCCTTTTCCCTCCGGTGGATTGCTTCTGGGTTTTAAAACATAAAAGTCTTTTTCGGTTTCGATCACCACTTCTTCATTAGTTAAGACTTCATTACCTGACTCACTTTCTTTTACTTCTTTTTCTTCTAAAAGAAAAATAAATTTATCAACCCGGTTAACTTTTTCTCCGTCCAAAGAAAGAATGATGTCATTTGATTTTAAGCCGCTTTCCTTGGCTGGACTATTTTCCGCTACTTCAATAATTTTAATCTGACCGGTTTTTTGAGGAATACCCAATTTAGTATAAATAATACTAAAGGCTAAAATACCTAAAAGAAGGTTGCCAATAATCCCGGCCAACAAAACCAGGGCTCGCTTTTTTTTAGATTTAGAAAAAAAGGCTTTTTTAGCTTGGTTTTTATCAAGCTTTTTCCTTTCGCTAAGTTCTTGGCCTAAAAGACGAACAAACCCACCAAAAGGAATTAGATTGATAGAATAGATTGTCTCACCAATCTTTTTACCCAATAGCCGGGGCGGATAGCCAAAACCAAATTCCTCCACTTTAATTCCCGCTTTTTTCGCCGCTAAAAAATGACCCAATTCATGAACAAAGATTAAAAGAGAAATAACAATTAAAACAATAATAAATGAAGGTACCATTAATGAATTATAGAATAAATATTGCTAAAAATAATAATCAAAAAATAAAAAAAATAACCAACCTCCCAGTCCGCTATCGAATCTGTTTAAATTGTCATTAGTTCTTTTTCTTTTACTTCCCCTAAATCTTCTATTTTATCCAAAGTTTCATCAATCATTTTTTGAAGTTCGTCTAACCATATTTTAAGATCATCTTCAGATATATTAGCTTCTCCTTTAAGACCCTCTATTTCCCTTTTAAGCTCATTCCTTATTTGCCTTAACATTTTTCGGCATGATTCTAGTTTTTGATTAACCAGTTTAACCAAATCTTTTCTGGTTTCTTCACTTAAGGAAGGAATTTGAATTCTAATAAGCTCATTATCAATGATTGGATTAAGATTAATACCTGCTTTGGCAATCCCCTTGGCAATACTTTCTAAAATTGTTTTATCCCAGGGAGAAATAATAAGTGAGTGAGGGTCAGGTGCAGAAATGGAAGCTAATTCTTTTAAAGCCATCTTGCTTTGGTAGGCTTCAACTTGAAGATCTTCAATTAAACTGGGTTTGGCTCGGCCGGTTTTTACCCCTTTTAAATCATCCTCCAAAAGCTTTATCAAATCTCTAAATTGAGTTTCAGCTTTTTTTTGGATCTCCTCTATCATTTTTAAACTTCCAGTCTTTTTATCTCCTCTATCTTAACATTTTCACCGGTTTTAGCAATTACCTCTTTAACCAAATCTTTAATTTTTTTAGAGCTGTCTCTTATGTATTCTTGTTCTAAAAGGTTTTTAACAGTTTTAGGATCCATGGCTGCCGTCTGCATCGCTACTTCATGAGCCAAAGTTTTAATTTCTTTTGTATGAGCGACAAAATCAGTTTCGCAGCTTAAAGAAACCAAAGAAGCAATTGTGCCGCCTAAGTGAACATAAGCATCAACCAAACCGGCTTTAGTCTCTCTATCTTTTCTCTTATCAGCCAATTTTTCTCCTTTTTGCTTTAAAAGAAGTTTGGCTTTTTTCATATCTCCCTGGCTTTCTTCTAATGCTTGTCGGCAATCTATAATCCCAGCCTTAGTTTCTAGCCTTAGTTTTTTAATATTTTTTAAAAGATCTTGGCTCATTTTTTCTCCTGTTTATCTTTCATTGGTGTTTTTCCTCTTAAAGCTTTACCATCAGCGACCGCTTGAGCCATCTTTTCAACTATTAGTTTAATAGACCGGACCGCATCATCATTGGCCGGAATAGGATAATCAACCAAATCCGGATCCCCATTAGAATCAAGCATGGCAAAAACTTTAATGCCTTTTGATTTGGCTTCTTTAACGGCTGCTATTTCTCTTTTTTGATCAATGACAAACAAGGCTTGAGGATTGCCTTTTAAACCAATTAAACCTTCAAAAAAACGGCTTAACCGATTTATATCCCGGTCAATTAAAACATTTTCTTTTTTAGTATATTTTTCATATTCTCCCTTTTCCTTTTTTTCCTTCATCTCCACAAGCTTATCTAAGCTTTTCTTTATCTGGTCCCAATTGGTAATTGTTCCTCCCAGCCAACGGGAACAAATGTAAAAGGCGCCGGTTTTTTTAGCTTCCTCTTTAATAACTGCCTCAGCTTGACGTTTAGTGCCGATAAAAATAACTTCCCCGCCCTCTTTAACTAAATCTCTTAAGGCAATACAAGCTTCTTTTAGTTTAGCGGCTGTAATAGCTAAATCAAAAATATGAACCCCTTCTTTTTCTTTCCAAATAAATGAATCCATTTTAGGATTCCAACGTCTTTTTTGGTGGCCAAAATGACAACCAGCCTCTAAAAGGTCTTTTAATGGAATATCATAATTAGAATCAGTCTTTTTCATAAAATATTTCTCCTTATTCCTCCTTTAAGCAGAAGCCATCAGGAGAACTGCTTAAAGTGTGTATTTTAAAAACTATCTTAACATAACCTCAAGGGAAAAACAAGATTAGTTATAATCCAAGTTCAGCTAAGCTGGCCAAAATTTCTTCCTCTTCTTTAATACTAAAAAAACAGCCACCATACGGCCAGCCAGAATCAATGACTAACTCCTCATCCGTTATTACTATTTTTCTTACAGAATCTGGGTAAACATTAAAGCTTGCCACTCTAAAGGGAGGAGCATTATCTGTTTTATAGGCAACTGTAAAATCAGCCCTCTCCTCTTTGGAAGGGGTTTTTACCAGCACCCCCACTTGACTAGGGTGCAAACTCTGCATCTTACCATCTACTAATCTACCTTCAACTCTTTGATGATCAATCAAGGTCGCTTTCGCTCCTAATTTAATTTCTAGTATTTTTAAAACATCTTGTTCATTCATTTTAATCTCCCTCTTTTTATCTTATTAATAATTTTTCCTTATTAACCTATAATATTTTTATTTATTATATCATTTTATTTTAAAATAACAAGAAAGATTATTCTCTGGTAAGACTGAAGTTTTAAACGAATTTTACTCTTAATTACTATAGTAGAATTTTTCTTTTTTTAAGAATATTTATAATTTCCTTGTGAATATCCTGACGGCTTTTAAGCTTACCTTCCTTATCTAGACAATTTATTATTTCCCAGTGTTTGTATTTTTTCCCAAATTCCTGGTAGAGTTTGGATACTTTTCTTTGATAGTCTAAATCTTCTTCAATGTCTTTTTGCTTTCCTTTTTTGTATTTCTTGGTTTTTTTTATTATTAACTTATCACTTATTTCTGCCGGCATATAAAGATAAATAACTAAATTCTCTTTAGGCAAACGGTGTTCTTTGTACTCCATTGTATAAAGCCAATCAATAAATTTTTTTCTTTCCTTAAGACTTAATTTAACTCCCTGATGAACCAAGCTTGAGGTAACATAACGGTCACAAATAACCAAGTGACCGGCTTTTAACCAGTCTAAAATCTGATTTTTAGAGGTTAGTCTGTCTAAAGCATAAGCTAAAGAAGATAAATAAGGGCTAACGTCTTTTAAGCCCCCAAATTCACCGTTTAAAAACCGAGCGACTGTCTTGCCATGAAAAGAAGTGTAATAACGGGGAAAACTAATCTTACTAGTTTTATATTTATGTTTTTTTAAGTATTTAACCAGTAAATCTGTTTGGGTGGCTTTGCCTGACCCATTAGCGCCATCAATCACAATTAACTTCCCCTTTCTTTTTATTCTTTGTTTAAAATGGTCTAAATTAAACTTTAAAACTGTTTTTAAATTATCCTCATCATAGCTTTCTACATAAAGTTCAGGGTGGCCTTTAATCATCGGGGGCAAATGATCACCATTATCTTTGTAAAATAAAGCCAAGACCGGCTTTTGATGCTTTAAAGCATGCTCCATTAAAAAAGCTGTTCCCCAGGAAGGAGCGGTTACTTCAGCGATGATTAAATCAGCGGCTTCAATTTTTTTAGTTTCTGCCTGAAAAATCTTTTCTGGCTGAGAAATATCCTTTGGTTTTAGTTTAGAATCAACCACGTGTTCTGACAAAACCTGATGGCCAAGTTTTTTTGTCAGCCCAACAATCTGCTGATACTGAGGTAAATAGTCCCGACTTAAAGATATTGAAGCGGCAAAGTATATTTTCATTATCTAATTTATTTTGTTAAAAAAATTACTGACTAATTTTAACTATAGTTATTATAGTTATAGTATAGCTTAAAAAAGGCCTTCCATAAAAGGACCGCTGATAGAGGTATGAAAATCACTCCTGCTCCCGTTATTTTCTGTTATAATCAGCTGATTTTCTCCTAAACCATGTTCTAGCCAACTTTTAAAATCTGGTTGACGGGTAACATGCAAACACTCTTTGCCAACAGCAAAAGATTGGCGCTCGCCACCAAACTCATCTGGACGTAAATCATTTCTTCCTAAACGGACTTCCCATAAAGCATTAACAGCAAATACCCGACCAATTCTAGGTAAAATTTCCTCCCATAGACCGGCTCTTTTCCAGGCTTCAATCCAAGCATTAGTTGACCAATCAGCCTGACTTATTTGACAATCTATATTTAATCCCATCCCTGCCTCCACTATTACCCGACCAACGGGTTCACCGCTCTCCAGACTAGCGGCTTCAATTTTCTGAGTTGCTTCTACAATCGCCCTGCCCGTGGCTTCAAACAGTCGAGGACCAATATCAGGTTCTCTTTCAATAACAGTAAAAGGAAAGTGGTTTTCTCCATGAGCATGGTTATGGGGGTTAAAAAAACTTTTTTGATTCCACTCATGAAAATGATTACCCGCCTCTCTAAGACCTTCTTCTCCATGAGAATCAGTTGTTACTAAAGGAACAAAATAAACTACATCTGCTATCCTAACTGTTGTTCTCATCTTTGAAATAAGATTTTCAGCATAATTGGCTGCTTCTGTTTTTCCCCCGGAAAATGGACCGACAAAAAAATCAATAATTTTTTCTCTCATAATTTGTTGTCCAAAAACCACTGATTCATAATTTTATCAACCATTTTGGGTAATTCTAAAAAGTTATTTATCGTCCAGCCGTTTTTCCAGGACTTGACAAAATCAATCGACCACTGAGGCACATATTGGGCTTTAATCATCACAAAATCCATTCCCATCATTAAGGGCAGAATACCCGGTAAAGAAACCATATCCGCCACCACAATTATTCTTGACCCATCAGCCTGTTCTTTTTTAAGTTTTTTAAAATAGTCAGACCGACGAAGATCAATTGAATATTTCTTGTTAATAGGAATTGTCTGAATCTGACCATGTTTAGAGTGGTTAAAAAAATATTTCCAGTTAGGATCCATTTCATATTGCCGCGTATCACCAAAAATACTAATCTGATGCTTAAAACTATTAGGTTTAACATCAGTCCCAATATTTAACCGGGCTAAGTTTTTAGCCACTTTATCCCCTTTAGAACAAGTGAGAATATAGGGTTCAATTCCTTTGTCTTCAATAAATTGAATTAAAATTTCCTTGGTTTTTTCTCTAAATTGAGGGACAATCCCAAAAGTATGTTTATGAAAAAGGTAGTTAGTACAATCTACTATTGGACCATAATCTCCCTTAGGAAAAAATTTGGTCACTGCTTTAGTAAATTTTCTATTATCCCGAAGCATTGTTTGAGTAGAAACAGTGTTTAAAAGAAAAGCCCCTTCAACCGCATAGCAAGCTGGCAAACCATTTACTACCCAGGAAAACTTAGTCGGATTGTCAAGGATTTTTTGCTTAGTTTGCTCATAAATCTTAACTAGTTTAGCTTCCGGAAGATGAAGAATGTTTTCGGCTAAATCCTTAAGGGCTTTTTTAGCTAATTTAGCCACATCTCTTTCTTCATAAGTCAGAGTGCCGTCATAATCAATAATTACTTTAACTTTTTTACTAATCATTCAAAGAATTTATATTAATTAAATAAAATATTAAAAATAAAATATGTTAGTCCTATAAGAAATATAGGCAACATATTCTTTCATTTCAAGTCTCAGTTTCCATCTCCTGCCAGTTTAAACCAGTCAAATCAAAGGTCTGACGCAAATATTTTTCAGCCAGACTTATAAACTCAGCCGCTTCAGCCCTTTTTTCTAAAGCCTTATTAATTTCCCCCTTTTCCCTGGCTTTAGCGGCTTCTATTCCCGCCACTTTCGCTTGAACCATAGCCCGATAGTTTAAATAGAACCAAAAGCGAGGATTATTCTGTAAACTATTATTGCCAGTCATTTGTTGATAAACATCATCAATTATTTGAAACCAGGTAGAAAATTTTTGAGGCTTTAAATAATCAAAATATAGAGAAAAATAGGCTAAATCGGATAATAAATCATTAATCGTCCACTCATCTTCTAGAGCGGTTCCGCAAGAAAGAGTATAAGCAACTTCATCTTTTAATTTAAAAGAAATGGCATCTAAAATATAGCTTTTCCCCTCTTCTCCTACTTGACCGTCACCAACATTAATATTTAATATTTTAGGGTCACCATGGCCTTTTTTAATTTCTCCATTCAAAACTGCCTTAGAAAATTCCTCTTTTTTTTCAGCTAAAAAAAACCGGTTATTTTTGGCAATCTCCGTTACCTTAAAAGGATCAATTTCTTTATTAAGGAGGTTAATCATAAACTCAAAACTAAAAGCACTATCAGCAATAGAAGCAGCTTCCTCGGAAATATCCTTAGTCATTAACTTCCCAAAATCATCGTTTAGATGAGGCAGAGTTTGATGGCAACCAATAATTTTTTTAGCGGCATCTTGAACATGAATATCTTCTAAAAGACCATTTTGCAGCATAAAATCCATTCTCTGTTCAGGTTTAAACCTTTTCATTTTTAAAGCCCAAGCTACTCTTTCTCCCTTAATAAATGGTTCAGAAAAATCTATGGGTAATTCGGTGATAACCTTGTTTTGGCCCTCTTCATTAGGTAATAAAACTAAAATAAGCCCTTCATATATGTCTCCCGCTCCCATAGCTTGACCTTTTTTTAGCTCTTCTAAAAGATATTCTTTCCTTATTTTTGAATCATTAAGACCTTTTATTAAAGGATGGTCTAGCTGCCAGACTTTATAAACAAACTTTTGAGTAAATAAAAGTTCGCTGACTGAGGTTTCCAGACGTTCTTGAACTAAAAAATCTGGTGTTTGTAAAGTGTTTTTAATTTCTTGCTCTGCCATAAAAAACCTACCCTTCAAAGGTTTGGGCAGGTAATATTTAATTTTCTAATTAACTTATAATTGGTCCTTGTTGACCTAGATATTTAGCGTTCTTTTTTTTATTATACGGCACTTGGGCTTTGGAACTTAAGTTTTCAAAAGTCAAAGAGCAGATTCTAATTCCCGGAGCTAAAGCGACCGCCATTTTACCTAAATTACCCAGCTCTAAAACCACCTTCCCGTCCCAACCAGGGTCAAAAACTGAGGCGGTTGAATGAACCACAATCCCCAATCTTCCCAAGCTGCTCCGGCCTTCTAGCCGAGCTAAAATATCATCCCCCAAAATTATACTTTCTATAGTTGAGGCCAGAACAAACTCACCCGGCTGAATAATAAATGACTTCTGGGGAGCAATTTTAATTTCATGAGTCAACTGACTCAAAACTTCTTTATCTTTAGGATCAATAAAAGGCACTTGGGCATGATTAAAAACTAAAAAATGATTGCTTAATCTTAAATCAATTGAACATGAACCAAGTTGAGAAGATAAGTTAATTGAAGGTTTTATCTTAATTCTTTTTTCTGCTAGTGCTTTTTTAATATCAATGTCTGATAGAGCCATAAGCTATATCATTTAAACCAGTTTTCTTGCCCCTGTGTCAAGTAGGAAAAAGTTATTAGACTCCAAAATAAAAGTCTTGAACTTCTTTTCAAATTAAATTCCATCCCTGTCTTCAAGGAGTAAAAAAGAAGTGAAAAATTAAAAAAATTTAAATTTTAATTTAAACCAAAATGATCACTTTGTAATTCGTTATAACCAGTCCTACTTGGATTTTCCATCCAATCATTTAAATGTCTGGAAACATATTCAGCTGACTCATGTAATATAAGACCGACAACTACTTTAGTATTTTCATAATCCTCTGGCTGAATTTCAACAGAAGAATCACCACTTAAAAAATCAAATGCTCTTTTAACACCATTTAAAACATCTTTGGCTTCTTCCTGGTCAACTTCCATTCCATTTTGAACAATTCCCATTATTTTATCATGAGCCTCAACGCTTCGTTTTCTCTGAAGGGCTAAATCTGCTAATTCTTCTTCTGGCATCTTGGAAATTTCAGAAACGGCATCAAATACTTTTTTACACCAGTCAACAAGCCATAAATTAACACCTCTTTTTTGTGAATTCCAATCAATCCCATCTACCATTTCATAAGCATCTAGCCAAAGACCCATTTTGGCTAAAATTGAGTTACGTCCATAATCAGCATTTATTCTTTTTAATCTATATAATCTATACCCCATAAGCTCATGTTCAGATACTTTAGGAGAGATTTCTGCTCCTGGAGATGGTGATTGAGAATTAGCTTCAATTATTGCACTCATATTTCTCCCTTCATTATACTAATTTGTTACTCTTATACCTAAAAACCCCTATATTGTCAATATCTATTTCAAAAATAGCATTTAAAACTTTTAAGAAACTATTTTTTCCCAGGGAAAACCTTTTCTCCCAAAATGACCATAAGCAGCTGTTTTCTGGTAAATTGGTTTTAAAAGATTTAAACCCTTAACTATTCCCAGGACTGACAAGTCTAAGACTGACCAGGCAAAATCCTCAATTTGTTTTTGGCTCTTTTTCCCTGTCCCAAAAGTTTCCACTGCTTTAGCAATCGGATCCTTATGACCAATTACATAAGAAACTTGGACTTCACATCGGTCGGCTAAGTTAGCAGCCACTATATTTTTAGCAATAAATCTGGCTCCATAAGCACCGGTTCGGTCCACTTTAGTCGGGCACTTGCCGGAAAAACAACCGCCCCCAACTCTGGCCATTCCCCCATAAGAATCAACCACAATTTTCCTACCTGTCTCTCCCATATCTGAATAGGGTCCTCCAATCTCCCAATCACCAGTTCCATTAACAATTAATTTACTTAATTTAATATTTTTTTGGCTGTATTTTTTTAAAACCGGCGTCACTACTTTTTTGAAAAGATCATTTTTTAACTGATCTTTCTTTATTTTAGGGTCATGAGGGACGGCTAAAACAACTGATTCAACTGCCACTGGCCGACCTTTGTTATAACTAACCACGACCTGGCTTTTCCCATCCGGCCGCAAATATGGTAAAGCTTTGGTTTTAACTTCATCCATTTTTCTAGTTAAATCATGGGCCAACATTATGGGTAAAGGCATTAATTCTTTAGTCTCCTTGCAAGCATAGCCAAACATCATTCCCTGATCTCCGGCGCCGCCAATATCTACTCCCTTTGAGATGTCAGCTGACTGCTGGTGAACTAAAACATCTACTTTAGCGGTTTTGTAATCAAAGTTATAGATTTTTCTGGTGTAACCTAAGTCTTTAACTACTTTTCTAGCTATTTTTTCGAAGTTTGGCCGAGCTTTGGTTTTTACTTCTCCGGAAACTATTATCCTGTTTGTAGTCACCAAACACTCGACTCCAGTATGAGAATATTTATCTACCCTTAAACATGCATCTAAAACCGCGTCTGAAATTTGATCGCAGATTTTATCCGGATGGCCAGCACAAACAGATTCAGAAGTAAAATACTTATAGTTCATTAAAATCTCCTTAAATAAAATAATTAATATTATAAAAACAAAAAAACTCCCTCAAAAGGAAGTTTTAAAACTTTTTCCTCATTGAGGCTTATCTTCTTAATTAAATTTTAAGAAATGGCACCTTAAAAATTGAAAGGTTGCCGATCTGATAAAAGCTTTATCAGATACTCTGGATAAGTTAAATTTTTAAGTTACAAATATAAATATTAGAAAAAAAAATTATTCTTGTCAAGGCTTAATTTTTAAAAATGGGCTTTTATTTTTTAAGCTCCAAAAAACTATATCTATATCCCCCTGATTCTTTTTTGTCTTCTTTAATAGCTTTTTTAAATCTTGAATAGTCGGGGAAAAAAGTGTCAGCCTTAAATTTTCCCTTGACTATTGTTAGATATAATTTGTCGGCTAGTTTTATTCCTTTTTCATAAATCTGACCCCCGCCGCTAATAAAAATTTCCGTCTTCTCTTTTTCTTTTGCCAATTGAATTGCCTGCTTAATTGAATGAACCACAAAACAATCTTTATAGATAACTTGATAATCTTTATTCCTGGTAATAATAATAATAATTCTTTTTGGCAATGGCTGATCCCCTTTTTTATAAAATTTCAAAAGGGAATCAAAAGTCTTCCGGCCCATTATTATTACATGACCTAGAGTCTTTTTTTTAAAATAGATAAAATCTTCTTTAATATGCCAGGGAATTTTACCTTGATAACCTAATTCCCTGTTTTCACCAATAGCCGCAATTAAACTAATAATTGGTTTTTTTGGGGTTGTAAATTGAGTCATTTAAAAATTCTAAAATCCTCCAACGGGGGTTAAGGAAGCTTTAATTGATGGATGAAAACGATAATTTTCTATTTTAACATCGTCAAACTTGAAATCATCAATGTTTTTTATTTTAGGATTGAGTTTTAATTTTGGAAAAGGATAAGGTTTTCTTTTAAGCTGCTCTCTCACTTGTTTAAAATGGTCTTCATAAATATGAACATCTCCAAATGTATGGACAAAAGTGCCTGGTTCATAACCTATTACCTGAGCCAGCATACAAGTCAATAAAGCATAGCTGGCAATATTAAAAGGGACTCCTAAAAATACATCGGCAGATCGCTGGTAAAGCTGTAAGTTAAGCTTACCACCATGTAAAACAATGTGAAAAAGAGTGTGGCAGGGAGCAATTGCCACTGACTCATTTCTTTCTTTGGCCATTTCATAAATATGGCCGGCATTCCAGGAAGAAACAAGAAAATGTTTTTTTTGAGGAAGTTTTTTCATTTTATTAATTACCCACCCCAACTGATCAATTTCTCTCCCGTCTCCGGCTGGCCAGCGGCGCCATTGAACCCCGTAAACCGGTCCAATATCTCCCCATTTTTTACAAAACTTGCTATCGGTTTTCATTTTATCCATAAAGTCTATAAACTCCATTTTTTTTACTTTTCCCCGCTCCATTTGATATTTGTAATTTTTATAAGGATAGTCATCCCAAATATGAACATTGTTATCAATTAAATATTTAACATTAGAACTGCCTGAAAGAAACCATATCAACTCATGAACAATTCCCCTAAAATATGTTTTTTTGGTAGTCAGTAAAGGAAAACCCCGGGAAAGATCCCATCGAAGCTGACGGCCAAAAACGCTTTTTAAACCGACGCCGGTGCTGTGTGATTTTTTCCAAACTCCGTTTTTTAGAATATCCTGAAGTAGTTCAAGGTACTGATATTCTGGATGTTTTGGTCTAGCCATACCCTCCTATTTTATATTCTTTAGTTAGGCTGTCAACTGTTAGTTTTATCTTATCATGCTTTTTTATTTTCCCCTTTAAAATATCATCAGCAATTAAAGATTCAATCTTATCAGCCAGAAGTCTTTTTAAAGGCCGGGCGCCAAACTCTAAACTGTAGCCCTCCTGGGCTAAAAGAGGATAAACAATTGGATCAAAATAAAGATAAATGTCTTTTTTTAAAAGCCTTTGGCTTAATTTATTAAGTTGAAGTTTAACAATCTTAACAACATGGTCTTTTTGCAAAGGCTTAAAAACAACCACGGAATCAAAACGGTTTAAAAGCTCGGGTGAGAAAATATTTTTTTTAAGAATATATTCAACAATTTCTTTTTCCGTAATCCCCTGTTTAACTTTTTCTCTTATAAATTCAGCCCCGGCATTTGAAGTGCAAACAATAATCATGTTTTTAAAAGAGATTTTCCGGCCATAATTGTCTTTAATATAGCCTTCATCAAATACTGGCAAAAAAAGGTTTAATGTTTGACTGTCAGCTTTTTCAAATTCATCGAGTAGCAAAACCGTATAGGGATTTTCCCGGCATTCTTTGAAAAAAAGCTCAAGTTTTAAAGGCTGGGACATGTCAAAACGAACCATTTTCTTAATGTCTCCAAAAAAGGTTTGGGCTAAAGTTTTAGCGGTTTCTGTTTTACCTACCCCCGTCGGACCTAAAAACAAAAATGAACCAACTGGTTTTTGTTCTTCGCTCACTCCGGTTCTGGTTCTTTTCATCGCTTTAACTAAAGCTTGAACAGCTTGATTTTGATTAACTAAACGCTGATGGAAATTATGCTCCAGGTTTTTTAAACGCTCTATTTCTTTTTCAACCAAAGCGCCGACTGGAACTTTGGTTTTTTGAGAAATTAGTTGATCAACATCACTTTTTCTGACTACTTTCTTTTTAAGATGAACACTTTCCGCTATCACTTGGTCTAAAAGATCAATTGCTTTTTCAGGAAAAGGAATGTGACTCATAAACCGATCTGACTGATCGATAATTTCTTTTAAAGCTTCATAAGTCATCATTGTTTTCCGACCTCGTTCAAAATCAGGCAGAATTTTTTCTAAAATATTTAAAGCTTCCTCTTTTGAAGGTGGAAAAACTTCTACTCTTTCAAAATATTTTAAAATTCTTTCATTGGGAAATATTTTTTCTTCATAGGCTCTGGGAGTAGTAATTCCAATAAGCTGAATTTTTGTAGACTCCGCCATCTGAGCAATAACTGAGGTTAAATCAATTCCCTCCTGGGAAGAAAGATATTTATCAATTTGAGGAATAACCAAAATTATATTGCCAGCTTTTTCTGCTTCCTTTAAAATCAGAGAAAAGCGGGCCTTGGCTTCCATGGAAAAAACCGCTCTTCCTAAAATTAGGTTCATATCTAAAAGCAAAACTCTTTTGTAAAAAAGATGGGAATCAATTCGCTGTTCTTTAATTGCCTTGGCTAAGCCTAAAATTATAGTTTTCTTCCCCACTCCTGGTTCACCAACTAAAAAGCAGTTGTTTTGAGCTTTCCTTACCAAAACCGCTTCCAGCTGAGAAATTTCTTTTTCTCGACCAACTAAATGATGGGAAAAAGATGAAGGAAAAAATAAATCCTGACTGTATTTATCAAGAGAAGGGGTATAACCAAAAGCTAAATTGGTTCCAAAGGAAGAAATTTTAAATAGGTTTTCTTTTCTCCAAAACTGAAGCTTAGTCCGTTTAATTTCTTGTAAACCAAAACACCACTTAATTACTTTTTTTAAATCATCTTCAGGAATTTTTAAAAGTTCTTCTTTGGTAGCTATTCCCAAACGGGGAAAAATGAACTTTTTACCATATTTTTTAATTAGGTCTTCCTGAGAATAAGATCTTTTTTTAGTAAAAAGGTAAATAAAAAGAGTTAAAGGGCTTAAAAAGGGCCAAAGCAAAACCAAGGGCAAAAAAAGAATAAAAAAGAAGAGGCTGAATAAAATTCCCCAGATAATTAAAAGGATTCGGATTACAAAACCAATCACAATGGAAATTAAATTAAAACTTAAGCGGTAAAAAAATTCTTTTAAAGAAAATCCTGGTGTATTTTTAACTATCGCTATTCTTCTCCAAGGCGAAAAAAGAGTTTTAAAAAGAAGCTTAACCGAGAAAAGATGGAGCCCAAAAGAAATGAGGTTAAACCAAGCTCTCAACACTTCTTTGCAACCTTTAATATAATGCCAGGACAGGAAGGCTAATATCATATACTATTAATATAGCAAGAAAAAGATTAAATTAAAATATCTTTAAAGGATTAATTTTAAATTTTTATACTCTAGTATTTTTTAGTTTTCTTAAAATATAAAAATTTTAAAAACTTTGGGGATTGAAAACCTTGCGGTCTAAAAATTCCTGTCTTTTACCTTTGTTCCAAAGTTTAACGGATCTAAAATAACCGACTATTCTTGAGTAAACTTCAGTTTGGCTGCCACAGGTCGGACAAGTAAAGCGCTTTCCTTTAATCCGGCCGTGCTTCTGGCAGATGGAAAAGGTCGGGGTTAAAGTAAAATAAGGCAGTTTAGTCTCGAAAGCTATTTTTTTTATTAAACCCCGGGCTTCCTGCCAGCTAATTTCTTCACCTAAAAATGTATGAAAGATTGATCCCCCGGTGTACAAAGATTGAAGATCATCTTGATGAAGCAAAGCCTCAGCAATATCATCAGTCTTTTCGACTGCCAGTTGAGTTGAATTAGTTAAATATGGGGTTTTCCTCGTGCCTGAGACTTTGACTTTAGGATAATATTTTCTATCTAGAAGGGCAAACCTGTAGGCGGTGCTTTCCGCCGGAGTAGCTTCTAGGTTATACAAGTAACCGGTTTCTTTTTGAAATTTCACTAGTTTTTTTCTCATAAATTGAAGAATTTCTATGGAAAAAAGCTTGCCTTCAGGTTCAGAAATTGGAACCTCCAAAAGGTTTAAACAGGCCTCATTGGCCCCACAAAGCCCAATGGTAGAAAAATAGTTTCTAAAACTACCCAAATAGACCCGAGTATAAGGCATTAAGCCATCTTTTAAATTTTTGTTTGCTTCTTTTCTTTTGATTTCTAAAGATTTTTTGGCCAGCTCCATATATTTTTCTAAAAGTTTAAAAAAATCCTGCTTCCCGTTTTTTTTGGAGGCCAAATAGGCTAAGCGATTAACATTAATTGTCACCACTCCGATTGAACCAGTACTATCTCCCTTGCCCCACATACTCCCAGGCTGATTCATTAACTGGTTTAAATTAAGGTTTAAGCGACAACACATCGCTCTAATAGAATTAGGATCAAGGTCTGAACCAATATAGTTTTGAAAATAAGGAATTCCAAAACGGGCAGTCACTTTAAAAAGAAGTTTAGCCAGGGAAGAATCCCAATCAAAATCCTTAGTTAAATTGTAAGTGGGAATGGGAAAAGTAAAAATTCTGCCTGAATCATCGCCCTCCAGCATAACTTCTAAAAAAGCCTTATTTATCATGGCCATTTCTTTTTGATAGTCTGAATAAGTGGTTTTTTGCTCTTTACCGCCTAAAATTACCCTTTTTTTAGCTAAGTCCTTAGGCGGCTTAATATCAAAAGTAAAGTTAACAAATGGCATTTCAAAACCCCATCTGGAAGGGACATTTAAAGAAAACACCAGACGCTGCATTTCCTGTTTAACTTCTTCAAAACTAAGTTTGTCTTCCCTAATAAAAGGAGCTAAATATGTGTCCACTGAAGAAAAAGCTTGAGCGCCAGCAAATTCTTGATAAGAACAGCGCAAAAAATTAATCATGTGAAGAATAGCAGTGTCCAGGTGATAAGCTGGCCTAGAATCAACTTGAAAAGGCAGGTTGCCAAAGCCCTGAAGCAAAAGATTTTCTAGGCTCCACCCAGCACAATAACCAATTAAACCATGAGTCAGGTCATGAATATGAAAAAACCCTTTTTCATGAGCTTCTCTGATTTCATCAGAATAAATAGTATTTAAAACATAATTGGCAATCACTGAACCCGCGGTATGCAATACTAAGCCTGAAAAAGAATAATTAGAATTAGAATTAACATTAGCCTTCCAGCCATTTTGCATTAAATAATCAGAAACTGTTTTTTCAATATCCAGCTTATGATTATCTATTCTTTCAATTGAGATATCTGGAGCAAAAGCTAACTCATCTTGTTTCATAAGAACTAACAATATTTAAATAAAAAAGTAGATTTTTTAATAAAAGAAAGACAGCTAACTGTCCCCTTTCACGAAATCACTTATTTCTATTTAATACAATTTGTGAAACACTTGTCAAGTAGAAGTTTTTTCAGTTTTAACCGGTTTTCTCCAGGAAGCCCATTTACACTTTGGCCAGCCAACACAGCCAAAAAATCTTCTGCCGGTTCTAGTTCTTCTGATAGTTATTTCTTTACCGCATTCCGGGCATTTTACCCCCTCTATTTTTTCAAGATAATGGTCTTTCCATTTACAGTCTGGAAACCTGGAACAGGATAAAAACTTACCAAACCTGCCTATTCTAATCACTTGCTCACCTTTTTTACAATCCGGACATTTTTTCCCTATTTTCTCTGTCGGTATTTTTTCTCTTTTAGCAGTTTTAGATACTTTGACAAGTTTTTTAGCAAAGGGGGTATAAAATTTTTTAATTACTGCCTGCCACTTTTTCTCTCCATGGGAAACATCATCTAATTCATCTTCCATTTCGGCGGTAAAAGGAATTTCCACAATTTCTTCAAAATGTTTAACAATAAAGCTATTAACTGTTGTGCCGACAATGGTAGGGTGAAAATGAGCTTCTTTCTTTTCAACATATTGCCTTAATTGAATAACCGAAACAATTGGAGCATAAGTACTGGGCCGACCAATCCCTTTATTTTCTAAAATTCTTATCAAAGAGGCTTCAGTATAGCGGGGTGGGGCCTGGCTTTCCTTTTCCAAAGTATTATATTGAAAATCTTCAAGCTTATCGCCTTCCTTTAACTCTGGTAAATACTTATCTTTCAAAAGGCTGGGGTAAAGCTTTAAAAAACCGTCAAAAAGGTTTCTGACTCCAATAGCTTTAAGAAGATAGGGACCGGCCTTAACCGTCACTCGGCTTTGTTTTAACTTAGCGGACGCCATTTGACTAGCTAAAGTCCTTTTATAAATTAAATTATAAATATTTGATTCCCCCCCTCCTAATTTATTTTTCAGATTTTCCTCTGATCTTTCAATCTTAGTTGGTCTTATGGCCTCATGAGCTTCCTGAGCTAATTTTGATTTACCCTTAAACACTCTGGAAGTAGAAGGTAAATATTTATCCCCGTATTTTTCCTTAATAAAAGCTCTGATTTTAGCAAGAGCACTAGAGGCTAAAACGGTTGAATCAGTTCGGTGATAAGTAATTAAACCTTTTTCATAAAGCTTTTGGGCTAAACTCATTGTTCTTTTGGCTGAATAGGAAAATCTATGGCTGGCTGACTGTTGGAGGGTACTGGTAATAAAAGGCGGCTGAGGTTGGCGCTCACTCTCATTTTCTTTGACTTCTAGAACAATAAAGGCTTGTTTTTTTAAGTCAGTAATAATATTTTTGGCTTTAGCTAAAGAATCAATCGTTCCCTGAGTATAAATATAGGGACCAGTAAATAAATCAATTTTGTGGCTTTTTTCATATTTTTGACTATTTTTAGAGTCTAACAAAGATTTAAAACTGTCTTTTTTAGTCTTTCCTAATAAAACTTCAATTTGCCAGTGTTTTTTTTCCTCAAATTTATCAATTTCTTTTTCTCTTTCTACAATAAGCCTGACGGCGACTGATTGAACCCGGCCAGCTGACAAACCCCTCCTTATTTTCTGCCATAAAAGAGGTGACAATTTATAGCCGACTAAACGGTCTAAAACTCGGCGAGCCTGCTGGGAGTCAACTAAAGACCGATTTATTTTTCCGGGTTTTGCCAAAGCTTTAGTAATTGCTTCTTTGGTAATTTCATGAAAACTGATCCGGGAAACTTTGTCTTCAAGCTTTTTATCCAAAATCTTTTTAATGTGGTAGGCAATCGCTTCTCCTTCTCTATCTGGATCAGTGGCTAAGATTATCTCCTTGCTTTTCAAAGCGGCTTTTTTTAACTTAGAAATTGCCTCTTCCTTACCCTCAACCTGAACATAATCAGGTTTAAAATTATTATCAAGCTCTACTCCCAGTTTTTTTTTGGGTAAATCTCTTAAATGACCCATAGAAGCCATAATTTCATAGTCTTTCCCCAGGTAGCGGGATAAAGTCTTGGCCTTGGTAGGTGATTCAACAATTATAAGTTTCATAAATTTAACCTTAAACTTAAATCTAAGCCTTTGTCAAGTAAATGTACTCGTTCACTACCTTAGTGACACATTGCCTCCATGATTCTTTAAGTAATTTTGATAGTACTCATTGGGTGTTAAATAATCAAGGGCCTGGTGAGGTCTAATGTAATTGTAGGTATACTCCCACCTCTCCAATTGTTTGTTATGTTCAATAAGAG
>Ga0210057_1003400_pt1 | contig 21956 bp, 20 predicted proteins | sample CryGeyCG2114_010_2_FD_183968 | JGI IMG/M metagenome (GOLD analysis project Ga0210057, IMG submission 183968) | Groundwater microbial communities from aquifer - Crystal Geyser CG10_big_fil_rev_8/21/14_0.10 (SPAdes) (version 2) | ecosystem: Environmental > Aquatic > Deep subsurface > Groundwater ...
AACCCACGCAGGCGCAGTATAAGTTATGAAATACGCATTCGAGAATTTTGTGTGGGTTATAGCATAAATGAAAAATAGAGGCGTGCCAATAGAAAATAAACCATTTAGAATAACAAAAAATAATTCTTTTTTATCCTTAATAATCTCATGCTTTACTTTTTTCAAATCAGCAATAAAGTAAACTGAAATCACCCTGAAAAGAAGAATCACCCAAAGAATCAAGGTGAATTCAAGGCCATGGTCAATGAAAATCGTGTAACCTATTGCACTTACAGCCCAAATGAAACAGGCAATTATAAGGCCAATTACCGCAAATTTTTCTGACACCTAAAATGAAAGTTCAAATGAGTTAATAAATTTCACTTTACTGAATTCAGAGAATGTGCCCCATCTTTTTGCGCTTTGTTTCCAGATATTTTTTGTTATGGGAATTTTCTTTTGTTTTAATTGGAACCTGTTCAACAATTTCAATTCCAAAAGCAGTAAGACCCTTCAGTTTTTTTGGATTGTTGGTAAGAATTCTTATTGTTGTTAATCCAATGTCCTTCAGGATTTGTGCCCCAACCCCGAAATCCCTTTTATCAGAATCGAATCCAAGCGCAAGGTTAGCTTCAACAGTATCTTTTCCTTTTTCCTGCAACTCATAAGCCTTAAGCTTGTTCATCAACCCAATGCCCCTACCTTCATGATGAGGAATGTAAAGCAAAACCCCAAGACCCTCCTTTTCAATTAATTCCATTGACTTCTCAAGTTGATTGCCGCAATCACACCTCATTGAATGAAAAACATCACCCGTAAGGCACGCACTATGAACCCTTACAAGCACATTCTTTTTGCCAAAAACATTTCCCTTTACAAGCGCAACATAATCATTTTCATTTATTACATCCCTGTAACCAAAAACATTAAACTCACCAAAATCAGTCGGCAGTTTTACCGAAGCAATTCTCTTTACCTGAACACCCAAATCAAGCCTATGGGTTATGAGACTTTTTACAGTAACAATTTTCAAAGAATTTTTTTGAGCAAACAAAACAAGCTCAGGAAGCCTCGCCATAGAACCATCCTCGTTCATTATCTCACAAATAACACCCACTTTTTTTAAACAAGCAATTTCAAGCAAATCAACAGAAGCCTCTGTATGCCCTGCCCTTTCCAAAACACCGCCGTCCCTTGCAACCAATGGAAAGACATGCCCAGGTCTGTAAAGCGAATTAGGTTGTGAAGAATCATCCAGAATAGTTTTGATTGTAAGAAGCCTGTCCTGAATGCTGATTCCAGTACCTCCCTTAGCAGCATCAACAGAAACCGTGAAAGGAGTGTCAAACCTGTCCCTGTTGCAGGTCATTTTCGGCAAATCAAGCTGAAGAGCCTTTTGAGAGGTTATAGGAACACAAATAAGCCCCCTTGCTTCCCTGGACATGAAATTAATAGACTCTTTAGTGGCCTTTTCAGCCGCAATAAGCAAATCCCCCTCATTCTCCCTGGATTCGTCATCCACAACAACAACCATTTCACCCAGCTTAAGGGCATCTGCAGCCTCTTCAACAGAATTGAATTTAAAACCCATTAACACACCCATATAATGAAAACAACCCAAGATTTACTTAAAAATGTTATTCTAATCAAAAATGAGTACCTAATCGCCCATTAAAATATAATGCATATTTAAATATGAATTAGTATGAATTAATACATACCAATACAGGAGTGATTTTTTTGTATGAAACCATAAGCACAGTAGGCGAAAGAGGACAGATAACAATCTCAAAAGACATCCGTGAAAAAGAAGGCTTAAAACCAAAAGACAAGGTCATTGTAAAAATGGAAAACGGAAAAATAACCATAGAAAAAATGTTCAGCAAAAAGGAAAAAGAAAAACTCCTAATTGAAGGATATAAAAAAATGGCAAAACACGATGAAGAGTTAGAAGACGAAATGAAATACACCAGTAAAGAAACGGATGCGATGCTGGATGATTATTAAGCGTGGCGATGTTGTTTTAACTAACTTAGAACCGGTAAAAGGTTCAGAACAAGGAAAAACAAGACCTTGTCTTATAATTCAAAACGATATTGGAAACAAAATAAGTCCAATAACAATTGTCGCCGCAATAACGTCCAAAACAGAAAAAGAATACCCATTTACAACTTATATTAAGAAAGGCGACGGAAACCTTTTGAAAGATAGCTTAGTACTATGCAACCACATCAGAAGCATTTCTATTAAAGACAGGGCACTAAAAAAAATCGGAACCCTAAAACCAAACACAATGAAAAAAATAGACGAAGCCCTGAAAACAAGTTTGGGTCTGGAATAGTTATTATGGATAAGATACACTTTAGCAGGCCACCAACACTAAAAGAAATTGAAACCGCATTAAAACAAGGCACACGCGAAATATACATTTCACAAAGCTCATCCGAAAGAATGAGCAAAAGAACCCAAAAAAAAATCAAGGAATCAGGAATAACAATCAACATTGAAAAGGTCGCAGGAAGACCAATCAACATGAGCCTGCAAAAAATTCTGGAAATCGTTGAATTACACAAGGATCACAGAACCTACAGGGAAATAGAACAAATAACAGGAATACCAAAAAGCACAGTACACTACATCATCAAATACGCACAAAGACAAAAAATAAAAAAAGGGAAAAAGATTGTTTACCTCTAAACAAAAAGTTTTTCTTTTTTCTCAGTTTTTTCAACAATCAACTTAACACGCTTTTCCTTTGTTTCAGAAAGTTTTGCACGCAATACCCACCGAAAGCAGGTTTTTTTGTAGGAATTTGGAAAAGCATCAAAATTCTTTTCCGCATCTTTATTTTTTGCAATCACTTTTTTCAGAACAATCGGCATTTCCGGGTTTTTCGGAATGCCCTTATCAATCAACGGTTTCTTTTTCCCGTCCTCAAAAAATTTTAAACCTTCAGGAGTCATTCTCCCTTCTTTAATCATCCGCTCTCCAATCCTTATTGTATTGGAGCTCCACCTGCTGTTCTTGTTCCTTTTCACAAAACACTGCCGATACCTTTCAGCATCAAGCCGTTTTATAGTTGTATCAATCCACTCGAAACAAATAGCCTCTTCCATTGCCTGCGCATTGTTCAAATAAGGTTTACCTGTGTGCTTTTTGAATTTAATCAGATAAACCTTGGTTTCCTTGCCATCATTTTTCTTTAACCACTTTCTCCATTCCCCTCTAGTGCCGGCATAAACCTCAGGAACCTGTTCATAAGACATAAAAAAATTATTTGTAAAGAATCTCAACCTTGCATACACCATCAAGTTTCTTTTTGAACTCCTCAGGATCAGCTTTTGCCCCATCAATAACATTGTAATGCATTGGAACACAAATTTTTGGCATAATTATTTTCGCAGCAGAAACCGCCTCATCAAGAGACATTACAAAAGTCCCAGAAATTGGCAAAAAAGCAACATCTATTTCACTCAATTCGCGCATCTCAGGAATCAAATCAGTATCACCGGCAAAATAAACTTTTTTGTCATCGAATTCAATAACAAAACCAATCCCCTTTCCTTTCGGATGGAAAGACTTGCCTATATTATAAGCCTCAACACCAGTAATTTTAACACCTTTAACCTCAATTGTCTCGCCAACATGCGCAGTCCTCACATCCCCCTCAAGGCGGGAACAACAAAGCTCATTTGTAACAAAAACCGTGTCACTTTTCCTAATCAAATTAATTTTCTCAATAGAAAGATGATCATAATGCTCATGGCTTATAAAAATAATATCGGCCTTTTTGGATGTATCCTTTAAAACAAAAGGATCAATGTAAATAACCAAATCCCTGTAAGTTAAACAAACCGTGGAATGCCCAAGACAATTAATCTGAGCATCACCTACTTTTAATGCCATAAAATAACCTTTGTAAAGAAAGGCATTTAAAAGGGTTTTTCCAAAACCCCTTACTGATAGGAACCTGAAGGAGCAACATAACCACAATCCGCTTTACAGGCAAGGGCATTTTCCCCAAGCCAAGTTTCACAAACCGCATTTCCGCAAACAGCATATTTCTTTTCGGTCTTTTCCTGCCAACCAAGTTTTTCCAGGCCTTCCTTAAAATTCAAATCTACATTTGCATTCAGAATTGTCCCATCACTACAACTACAAGCTCTGCATACAAAAGTATATTCCACAACAGAAAATATGCTGCTTAAATCAATTCCACCCACATCCGAATAGTAACTATTAACAAAATCTTCCCTTGTGCCTTTCAGTTTATTTTCCAAAGCCCATTGCTCCCAAGGATTTAAACCACACTGAATAGGTTCATAATACATTTCAGCAATCTGGCCATCGAAAGGCAGGATTGTTCTTTCAAAACTTGTTGAAGAACATGCTTCATCTTTAATGGTTGCATTATAAGTCCAATTACTGAACTCCACAGGATAATTACAGGTCGTCAAAGCAGTACACAAATAAGAATTACTATCCATAACACAATTTTCAGAAACAATTTCACAAGAAGTCTGTTGGGTTACACCTTGACCTTCCCTTGCAAGCCACCCAATATTTGCAACAGTGCCCTCATCCGCCTTCCTGTAAACAACCTTCAACTTAGCATCAAAAGGATATGCCTTTTCTATTGCAGAAACCTGCGAAGTGCATAAAGAGGCCGGAAGAATATCAAACTCTTTTACAACTGAATTAGGCACAACACACATTTCATCAGAATAATAATTAAATTCAAGCCTATACTCTCCCGGAGGCGAAGGCGTTTTATTGCCAAAAGAATCAAACCTGTTCTGATCCCAGGAAAAATCCAAAAGCGAATTCACATCAATGGAATTATCAACGTACTGACACACCCCATCATTCGAAGCACCATAAGATTCAGGCGAATAATATACCTGCATCCAACCCATACGAGTGTCCTCATAAACCACAAACCTGTCTACCGAATCCTTTACATGAGCACCCTCATTAAGATCCACTGTTGCGCCTACAGCAGAACCCAAGGCGAAATTTGAATCCATTTCAATTAAAGGAACAACAGGCGGAATTATTTCCAAACAAAAACCAGAACTACAAATAAAAGAATCCTGACATTCAAATATTACCTGCTCAATATCCTCATAACCGCAAGACGCACTTAGCGTTCCTGCATTAAGACAAAAGTTATGCCTGTAAGTCTGCGAAATATTCAAATCAGTTGAACAGAAAGGTAAATCAATATAATCGTCTATTCCGCAATCCGAATCAATAAAACACAAAGCATTATTATCCAAAACACTAATACTGAAAAACAAGCTATCTGAAAGATTTCCATCAGAAACAATTAAAGTAAAATTATAATCACCCGCATCACCATCAATTGTTTGCCACAGGAACGAATTTCCATCCAGTATAAAACCATTGGAATCCGCCGGAGGATTGAGGTTTAGTGAAATATTCAAATCATCCCCATCAGAATCAAATGCATTGAAATCAATTTGCACTATATCGCCTTCACTGAAAGTGTTATTGTCCATTGTTGCTGTTAGTAAAGGAGGAGTATTAATGTGAATTATGTTTAACCTGAAGGTTTCCTCGCTTGAAAGCTCCCCGTCGGATGCAATTATCGTTATATTATATATTCCAACATCTTCTTTTTTAGGAGTGAATGATATAATACCTGTATATTTTGAGTGTATTCTTTCTCCCACAGTAAATCCATTGTTACTTATATTGGCATTGCGGCACGTTGCGTTCGTTGATCTGCATACTTGCACATCATCACTGTATGTTCCTTGTGACCTAAAGTCAAGCCATAGTTCATTCATGTTTGTCATTAACGTGTGGTTTTCAGTGCCTCTGCTGTTATTGTTCAGGAACATTTCCCATGTGCCACTTGGAGTTCTTGTCAGCATGATTTCAGTTTCAACAGAATCAGGCACATCTCCGTTCTGTCCTGTTATAAGATTAACATTGTTTCCGATACCATCATGGTACCTAAAGTATGGTTTTCCGCTAGAAGCGTCTATGTAAAGGTCGTATCCTGGTTCGGTGTTCATGTTGTGTGTTTCCCCGGTTCCGGCAACGATGACAAATATATTTCCGGTTCCATGCCTATTTATGGCGAAATTCCATGTTGTGTATGCTTCGTTGAGGTTTATTGGCAGCGAAGTGTATATTTTGCCGTCAGTTCCTGCCTGGTTGTAATCAAGGTTTCCGTTTGCGGCACTCCACGTTCCTGATTCAACATTCCATGCTGGGGAATTTGTATAATCCATATCTGAGAAGTCATCTGAAAATACAGTTTCCCCCTGCACAATTAGTTCTGTTGAATGGTCTTCTGAATTTGAATCATTGCCATAATACATGAAAACGCATTCCTCTGTTTCGGCTGAACCTGAATTGAGGTCAAATACTGCGTCCTCATTTTCCCAGGAAACCTTCATATGCGACAATCTTTCAGTTTCAATACAATTGGTGAAAATAACCGAATTGCCATCATGAACACTTGCATCAAAAAAATTGCCAAAATCGATTATTGTTTCAGAATTGAAACGCAATTCCAGTAATTTTTCATTGCCACCATCCACCAAATCAAGTTTTCTTTTCCAATTAAAATCCACATCAAACCAGGTTTGGTTCACAGCATATGCCCTTTCACCATAAGCAGTATCAAGAACCAAGCCAATGTTGTTAACATCAAATAAATGAGTGTCATCCGAAAATGCTATTACATCACCCTCAAAGTCAAACGCATTTATTTCCAAAGCAAATGGCTCTCCAGCCAAAGCATACTGGTCAGCAATAGGCTCTATAACAGGGGCAGTATTATTATGCACATCAAATTCCACCGAAATACCATCAAACTCTACTATTCCCTCAGAATCCCCAAAAACAGATACTGGAACAAGAACATCCCCTTCCTCCACAGGCAATGAAGCAAGATAAGAATTCAACTCCTCAGTAATATCAATTTCCTTATCAAAACCATTCCCAGAAAAAAACCAAACCGGAACAGAACCAATATTAATTGAAACATCTTTTGGATTTCCAAAAGTTTCAACACACAAATCAGTTGAATACAGCCTCGGAGTAATTCCCGGATGGGTTGTATTAAAAACAGCCTTCCAATTGAAAGCCCTTTCAGAATCAAGAATACTGAAATTCTCACTCTCACCTACTTCAACAGGAACCCAAGTTTCCCCGTCATTTGTCACAAAATAATCAATTGACATTCCGAAAAGATCCTCGCTTGCAGAAAAATTGACATCCTTCACAAACCAATCAACATCACCCAAATAATACTCACTCCCTGACTGAAACTGATTGACATAAATTTCGTGGGCAGGACTACCTGGATCGCCAATTCCCGCCCACGAACCATAAGCATGATTATAAACCGAAGAAAAACTCCCCGTCTGGAACGATAAAGGACCATCTTCCCAAGTACAAAAATAATTCATATTCGGATCAGAAGTTGGCTGTTTAAACCCAATCTCAATCCAATCAATAGTACGGTTAACCCAATTCTTAAAATTCCCGCTTGAAGTTCCCCCTCTTGAAGCAGCGCATCCTGCATTAACCTGTATAAAAGAACCAGCTGGACCGGAATTAGAACCTGCAACAACAACCTTCCCTCTGCTCAAAACACCCGCAGCAGTAGCCTGTGGCGTCCTTATAGGAGGAAAATTTTCCAGCATATCCGAAGTACCATAATTTGAACTCGCAAGAACCTCGCCCCTGAAATGCGCACCTACAAAAGAAGTTCCATTCGCAAAAACATACTTTTCAGCAAAACCATCAGCATGGTTAAAATAATCCACCGTATTAAAACACTGGTTCACTTTCGAATCAGCCTTAACCCTTATTGACGCATTATCAACAATTGCTTTTCTCGGAATTTCTATAAAAACAATTTTTTCCCCTTCTTCCTCAAACCTCAAAACCTTACTCCCAGAACCATCACTAAACGAATCCCCCAATTCACAAACACCATAAAACCTGTTATTATCCTCATAAGAACAATAAGATGTGAAAGTTCCCGCATTGTTGCACACCGGAACCTTTTCCTCCGCATACAGCAAGCCATCAGTACAGGCCCTTGCTTTTACAGTCAAAGTTTCACCGCAATCATAATTGAACGAACATTCAACTTTCGGAGGACCAACCTCAACAGTAATGTTTTTTGTTGTTTCTTCAATTCCATCAAACGCAATTATTGTAACTTCATGAATACCTTCATCCAAATCAGTTGTGTTCCAGACACTTGAAACAGAAAACGGCTCCGAAACAGAATAATCTATTTCATCAGCATCAGGGTCGCTTATAGAATAATCAAGCGCCACAGAATCGAAAGCATCTGCAAAAATATAAGAAGGTGCAGAAATTACAGGCGCATTATTGCCTTCAAAACCATTCGCGGCAATCTTTGACCTGTTTTCATAAGAAACCTCAACAACCATTTCATAATCCTTTTCAAATCCGCTCAAATTCGGAACCTGTATTGTTTTAGACGAATCACCTTTCAATATAGACATTGGCAATTCTCCAGAATCAAGAACACTTTCACCATCAGTAAGAACATACTTCAAAACAGCATCAATCGGCGCATTGCTTTTATTCTCAAAAAAAACCTTGTTGTACGCTGTGCCCCTCGCGGAAACAGGGAAAGACCTGTAAATACCATTTACATGAAATACCGCATACGTCTTGTAATACCTGCCTATTGCATTTGTATTAGAACGTGACTGTGAAGCAGAAAGCAAATCAAAATAATTTCCAGATACGGAATCAGCTGAATCTATGATTTTAAGGTAAATTTCACCTGATGTGCTCATTGCATTTCCTGTCTGAGTTGAATAAGATTTTGCAAAAAAATCAAACCCAAGATTATTGGTATCCCAACCAGAAAGATTAATTACACCTGAATTTCCATCACTTCTGCTCCAAAAAATTTCAGAATCACCTTGCTTTTCAAGCGTAATTAATTGCCCTGAAAAATCTTTCTTCAAAGTTAAACCATTACTCATCTCGGAAATCTGCGATTCGAGTTTTACCTCACCAAGATCAATAACCAAAGGCAAATCATCCAGCGAAAATCTCGATTCAAAACCATTTTTAGAAACAACTTTCCCAGAAACATCCCCATGATGACCAATACCTGAAGAACTTGAATAAGATGAACTTGAAATATTTAAAGAACCACCACCAGTATTAACCGAAATACTAGGCGTTGTCCCATTAGCAGAATAATTCGTCAGAACATCCCACTTATAATCCAAGGGAGCTGATTCAAAATCATCAAAAAAGTCCCTCGAACCATCAAAAGCCAAACCAACCTTTAACTTATCAACCTTAACCTTGAAATTTGTTCTTGTTTTTTCCTCACCGAACTGCTCGAACACCAAATCATAATCATAAAAACCCTCAACAGAAGCCGCCTCAAAAGACAAAAACTCATCCTTATTTTCCCCCGAACCTAAATTCACCGCTTTTTCAGCAACAATTGTATTACCATCCAATAATTTCAAATTTCCCTGTGCCTGATTAGGCGTAATGTTTTCTAAAGAAATCCCAACATCAACAATAGCCCCAGGCAAAAATTCTTCATCAACAACCCTTGATTTAATCAAAACAGGAGAATAAGGAGAATAATCAACCTTAACCTCAACATTCCTATACAACCTGAAAATCCCCGCCTCACAATCAACAACCTCAACAGGATTAATAGTTGCGACCAACAGTTTTTTGTCCTCAACATACAAATCAGAAAATTCTGTGTTTGCAAAAGAATTATTATCCGAACAAAACCTATCAACAAAACCACCCTCACCATTACTCGGCAAATTCCTTAAAGTTAAAGTAATTGGATTTGAATAAGAAACAACCTCAACATTGCTCACAATAGTAGCCAAAGGAAAAGGAATTTCCGCAACCGCATAAGGCAAAGCCAAAGCACCCAAAGAATAATCCCTAATAGTTTCATTCACATCCAACAAATCAAAATCATTCTCAGTTATTACCTCATAATCAGAAAAATCAAAAGAGAGATTCCTTGTTAAAACACTTTCAGATTCACCATCATTCAAAACCATCAAAACACTCTGAGGCGAAGAAGACTCAAAAGGAAAAACATTATACTCAGCAAAATTGCCGCATAAGCGTTCTAATTCATAATCTTCTTTTTTTCCGTCAACTTTAGTATAAGGAAGACCCGATAAGTAGTAATCTGAAATAACAGAATTGTTTCCGGAGATATTAGAAATTTTCAAATTATTTCTGGCATTTCTAAATCTATCTCCTAAAGTATTAAATTGATAATAATTATTTTTACCAAAACTTCGTTCTTCTAAAGCTAATGAACAAACAATAGATTTTACTAATGAAGGATTCCTGATTCCATTAGTAGAAATTAAAGCTGAAGCTTTTCCTGCTAACTGACTAACAAAAGAATCATTTTTGGCCATATACGGCAAATATGTTCCGGAAAATTCAACGTCAGAAATAACTAAAGCCCCATTATCAATGGCATTACCTAAATTAAAACCAGAAACTTTCTTTGGAATTCCTCCTTTCGACGTTTGCCCATCATGAACATATAACTGATCCCCTAATTCATCTCCCCTTGATTGAACAATTAAAAGTTTAGTGCTTGAAACCGGATTATCTTCAACTGTTTTAAAATCCCAAGAATCAAAAGAGTGAACATTATTAGGACCATAAACCTCCCCCAAAACGGCATTCAATAAATCCGCATCACTTAAAGGTATGGCATATCCATTCCCAGAACCCGGTTGTGCAAAATAATCATCAGTATAATAATTAGCCCCTGAAATGTCTAAATCACCAGTCTCCAAAGCAGCACTCAAATCATCCAAACTATCACCCTGAATCCTGCCAACTGAAGCAGTCTCAAAATTAACAGCTAAAGCAAAAGAGGAAAATAAAATCAAAACACAAAATAAGAAACCATACCTCATAAATCCACCTTCAATAAAAATTACTGATTAACTCCCACCCAAATGCACTAAACAAAAAAGAAAACAAGACATTCAACATAAAATTCAATAAAAGCCAGACAATAAACACACCAAATTTAGAAGTTTTATGGAAAAAAGCAAAACCCTCAAGAACCGCCATCAAACCCTTGAAAAATAAAAACAACCCAACCAACAATACCAACAACATAACTGCCATAGCAAGTTGCAAGCTAATTAAACTAACCAAATAAATCAAAAACGAAGTTGCAAAAAACAAAACACCCAACAAATAAAGATATAACTGCGCATACAAAGCAACTTGGAAAGACTCCTCCAATTTTCCCTTCCCGCCAAACAAAACAAGAGCAAAATGCAACAACCCATAAAACACAACAAAACTAACTGCAAAAAGCACAGGAATAAAAACCATTGCAAAAATATTACCCGCCAAAGAAATGAACCCTGAAAGCAATAAAAGAAAAATCACAGGAATAGGGACAGCAAACTTAATTGTATCTACTAATTTCTCTTTTTTGACACCATTAAAGAAATTAACCCTATCAAAAAGAAAATTTTTAAATTTAGTAAAAAAAACAACACCTAAACTCATTTGTATTCCCCCTCAAGAATTTTCTCTAATTCTTTTTTCTGTTCAAGCAGTTTTTTATATTGTTTAAGATTTCTGAATTCTGGCCTTATCCCAACGAGTTTTTTTGTTAACCGGTTAATGTAGTCAATGAACCCCTCAGCAACATCCCTCTTTTTTACAATAAATTTTTGCTCTAATTTATTTTTCTTTTCAAACCACTCTTGTTCAGTCAAATCTTTATAAACTCCGTTGACCTTGGCAATATGTCCACCAACATCATTAAATTCGCCCCAATTTGTTTCATACCAAATTTCAAAATTATCATTACCACTATTTTTAAAATACGACTTCCCGCCTTGTGTAGGAGGATCACCTATAACTAATTCTTTATTGTTTTTCAAAATTGCTAAAAAACCATCTAAAAACAAAGTTAATTCACTGAAATCCGATGACGAAAAAGGGATTGAATTTTGTTTAATATGTATTGTAGGCCATACTGAAGTTTCCCATAACTCAAAATTTTGAGTCCCTTTTCTCAACTCTTCTTCATCATAGATTTTTTTAGATTTCTTTTCATCAGCATAATGATAAGGAAACTTAAAATCTACCCAAAATTTCTTATTTTTCATCTTTTCACCTTACTCTGGCCATTTAATAACGTTTACCCCACTTTCAGGAAAACTTGTCACTATTTGACCATAATCATCTTGATTTTTAGAAATCCACACCCTTACTTCATCAACTCCATATTTGTCTCTAATTAATTGAGGTGTTTCATACGCTATTGTCCATTTTGTACCGGTTTCACTTACAATATTTCCTTTTTTTGCTGCATCCATAGTCAAATCAAAAAGCACAGGAATAAAAACCATTGCAAAAACATTACCTGCCAAAGAAATGAACCCTGAAAGCAATAAAAGAAAAATCACAGGAATATGGACAGCAAACTTAATTGTATCTACTAATTTCTCTTTTTTGACACCTTTAAAGAAATTAACCCTATCAAAAAGAAAATTTTTAAATTTAGTATAAAAAACAACACCTAAACTCATTTGTATTCCCCCTTAACAAATTTCTCAAGTTCAGACTTTTGATTAATCAACTTATTATATTCTTTAATATCTTTAATCCCAGGTTGAATTTCAAATAATTCTTTTATAAGCTTTCCAAGAAAATTATTAAATTCTATAACTAAATCTTTTTTGTCAACAATAAACTCTTTTTCTAAAATATTCTTCTCGGCTAACCACTCTTCAGGGGTTAAATCCTTATATTCACCATTAACATAGCCGCCATGCTTTCCGAAACCTTGATAATCTTGAAAAGGAATCTTATACCAAAACAAAATATTATGTTTACCTCTGATTTTAAAATAAGACTTATACCCTTGGCCTGTTGTTTCATAGCCAATTGCTACATTTTTTTTATTTTTTAATAAATCTAAAAACTGATCAAAAAATTCTGTTAAATCTAATACTGAGCAAGGCGCAAACGATGCATTTTCACCGCCTACAAACAATTTTACCCACACACCTACATCCATCAGATAAAACTCTTCAGAATTTTTAGGATGCCCTTCAAGTAATCTTTTATCAGTTATTTCATAATCCACCTGAATCCCATTTCCCATACATTTATCCCCCTACCATTCTCTCCAATTAACTCCTTTTGTTGGAAACCCTGTAACTATTTGACCATAGTCAACTTCATTTTTTGAAATCCAAACTCTAACTTCGTCAATACCATATTTATCCCGAATTTTCTGAGGCGTTTCATAAACAAGTGCAGACATCATTAATTACCTCCAGATTGAAGATTCTCCAGTTTATTTTTGTTCTTTAAAATTTTCTCCCCTAAAACAGTATCAGAAAAAGACATCCCGGTTTTTTGAAACTCTTCGACAAAAAAATCTACTGCACGCAACAAAGAATTTACAAAATCATTCTTATCAAAAACAAGTTTTTTAAAAACCTTATTTTTTGCATAATCGATAAAATGAACTTCAATCTTATGGCCTTTATAAAATAATTCAAATTCTTCCAAAGTACCTAAACGATATTTATTAGATTTCATATTTTTAACAGCTTCAATAGTTGCAATTAATAAACTGTTTAAATCCCCTGCAATGAATTCACCATATTCGCTATCATCTCCAAAAAAATAAATCCCCCCAAAAATATCATGAATTGAAACCCATTTTTTTTGTCTTAACAAATTTAATTTCTTTTTTTCTATTTTGATCTTTATTACATCCATTTGTTCACCCAATAAGTTCAAAATCTTTTAAGTTCTTATTCCATCTCCAAACAGATCCTCCATCCACAGGGAAAGCAGTTTCCACTCTACCTGTTGAAGAATCTACCCAAACTTCCATATTGCGAACTCCATACTTATCTACTTTTTTTCGATACACCAATAAATCTTTACTACTATCGTAAACAGGATTTGATTTTAAAGTCTCATCAACTAATCCTTCAATTTGATTTTCTTTCATATTATTAGGTAACTCTTTGATTTTAATTGTGCCATCCGGCAATTCTACTCTTATTGTTTGACCCCCCGGAAGGAAAGATGTTGTTTTACTGGGTAAACCTTCAGCCCCAAACCAATGTCTATTTTTTATATGTCTTAACCTTTCCTTAATCAGCACAGCAAAGTTGTCTATTTTGTTTATTGTGTTCCCGAACAAGTCTTTTGTTACTGAGTTTTGTTTTGCATTAAATGCCTTAACTAATTGATTGTCTCCACCTGCTTCAATTAAATCTCTTTTATCCGAAGGAAGCTTACTAAAATAATCCCCTGTTTTATCAACTAATATTTTGCTTTTGCCATCAATTATTTCTTTTCCTGTAGCCTTAATGGTCAATTGAGCTACTTCCTCAGCACCATCCTTCCCTAATTTACTGAATTTCCTTCCGAATCGCTCAAATAATTCCTCTGCCCACGCACCACCAAACCGTCCAACAGAACGGGCAAAAAACACATTATCCATATGTTTTGCAAACACTTTTGCCCACTTTGTAGATAAAGCAGGAAGCACAATGGAAATTCCCCCTCCAACCGAACACCAAATACCATTATCACTACCCTCTTCCAAGCCCGCAAGCTCCCTCACAAAATGACCGCAGGATTTTCCAACTTCACAAACATCCCCAACAACATCAATGCCAGGAATATATCCTAACATACTGCAAGTATCAAGCCCATCATTAAAAAATTCAGCAAAAGTATAATCTTGAGAACGCATCAAATCATACTTAAGCATGTTCGCAGCCAACTGAACAGACCTAGAATCATCCGAATATACAATCAAAACATCAGAATTGTGCTTTATTATGTCCCCCCATGGATTTCTATCTACAATAAAAGTATTTTCACCAGTTTCCTGATAATTCCTAACACACCTAATAGCTTGATTGGTTTCTTTAGTGCCAATCAAAACAGCAGTTCTGCCAACCAATGGATGGCCTAAATAAGAATTACAACTTATTTTACTCTCATTAAACTCAAAAATATTATTTTGAGAAGTACCATACTTTTGCTGAATAACCTGTTTAAAATAATCAATATCTTCCCTCAACTCAGAAGAAACAAAACTAGGAATAACTATTGCAACTTGCTCATATTTATTAAAAAAAACATTAGAGTCAGAAAATGACTTAGAAGAAGTAGGAACGAATAACCTATCACCAAATATAGTATACTCTTTCTTCTCACTCAAAAACCCTGCAGGAAATACACCTTCATACCTAACATCAACATCCCTATACAAAGGCACAACAAAATCATCACCCACAATAGTAACATGCTTGCAGTATTCTATCGGGCACCTGGACTTTACAAATGATGAAACCCCCTGCACGTACTCATTCACACCCGCAACAGTCACATTATTCAAAGTTTCATTATACTCACCCCAACTAACCCAAGGCCTTTGTGGCAAAACACCATAATAGTCACTCAAATCATAAACAACACCCTGCACGTCAAAGGATTTGAGGTAAAGATTCCGCATATTAGCATCCACCCTTACATCATTGTTTGGAAACCTCTGTTTCAATGCAACCGAATCGGTTACAAAAATTGTTTGAGGCAAGGCAACATTGATTATTCTTGTTGACCACGAATTGCTTTTTGACAAAACAAACCTGAATGGTTTCCTTGCCGCATTCTCACTAACAACATAATCACAATAATTATCCCCAAGGGAAAGCACTTTGGTTCCAGGCTCGCATTCAGTACCTGATGCAATAAAAACATTGCTGTCAAACTCAAGGTTCACCGAATTGTTTTCAAGCTTTGAAAAAAAATTAACCTTTAATTTATCCCCTGGACGCTTATAAATCGGCAACCCTTTGGGCGTTTTTTCCACTTCAATACCAAAATTTGAAGAAGTACTGTCACAATAAGCGTAAGAATCATTCTCCTCGATACAGGATCCAGTCCCACAGGACTCATAATTCAACTTATAAGCGCTTTCAGCAGAATTAAAATAACATAATTCAACATTCCCAGTAACTACATTACAGGAACTTTTACCAGCATCTTCAGGAGCACACTCATCCCTTCCTTTCTGGATACAAGCAACACCATCAAAATCACTACAAATCAAACCATATTTTGCGCATTCAGCCTTGACCCTATTTGGTTCAGCAACATACTGGCACTGGCTATTTGTTGTACCGGCATCCAAACAGGTTCCAATTTTATAATCCTGAAGCACATTCGCATCAAGCGCAGAACACGAAAGCTGACCAACCCACCCATCAGCACAATCCAAATCAGAATAACACGCAACACCCGTATTGATGCAAGCATAATTATTGGATTCATCCAAACCACACGCGGATAACCCTGAACATTCCTCATAAACCTGCCATTCATCAAACTCAACAGCACCATCACAAGAACCGGAATTCCCAGAACAATACTTATCAGAGTATCTCACAAAAACATCTGCCCCAGTACCATTGCCATTAGGACAACCAAATTCAGAAGCAACCTGTTGCTCACAAACAGTTGAACTTGATTTAGGAATATTCAAACCCAAATCACAGCAAACACCATTAGTACAACCAGGAACAACCTCAAAAATATTGGACGTTGTCCTGCTAATGACTTCCGGCTGCCTCGAACAGGAATAACTTGAGGACGGATAACACGCACCATCATACTGCTGACCAGAACATTCCTCCCACGGATTATTGGTTACATTATAATAACCAAAAGGCGCATTTACTGGAACAGTGTAATAAAAATTTACCATTTTTCCATTAGATATTATATCAAATGCTTGGGGCGCAGTATCACACGAATAAGAACCTGAATCTAACTCAAGAGAACCATAATAAGTCCCAGGGTGATCATACTCATAATAAGTGGTACTCAATTTCACTGTGGAACCCCTGCCCAGTTTGCTTACTTTTTTTCCATCAATGGTGGCATTCACTGCAGTGGATGCCAGCAAAAATTCAATCTGAAAATCACCAAGAGCCGAATTATAATCGGTTGTGCCCTCAACAACATCCAAAGTAATTTCATGAACAATAATCTGATCCCCGACAGCAAGAACCAGTTCACCAAAATGGGTTCCTAAACCCATTTGCTTTTGATTCGCATACAATTGCAGATAAGACTCATTCCCAATTGAAATTTCCTGGGGATAGGAAACGTTAAGCCATTCAGGCGCAATATAATCCCTTACAACCTGAACTTTACCTGTATTGTTGAACAACCTGATTTTTTTGGAGAAATTTTCATCTTCCAAACCAATTGTAATATTAGTAGGATTCGGGGTAAATGTGACAAGGTTTGATTCAATCAAATCAATTTCATTCAGCGCGGCATTAACATCAATCAAACCAAAACCATACAAACCATCCCTGCCCTTAACCCCAAGATCTTTTGAAGTAGTTGACAAAAGGAACCTTACATTTGCAGGCGACATGAAAGGATCTTTTTCCAAAAGCAAAGCAATTGCCCCGGAAGCAATCGCCGCACTTGCAGATGTTCCTGTTGCACTTTTAACCCCGCCATTTAACCAGGAACTTGATACATTTTCCCCAGGTGCAACAAAATCAGGCTTCACCCCATAATCCAAAACATGACCCCTTGATGAAAACTCTGAAAACAAATTATTTTCATCAACAGAGCCAACAGTAATTACGCTTGAAGAAGAACCAGGGTAAGTCAAACCGGCATAACCGCCACAAGAAAAATCCGGGTTTTCATAACCACAATTACCTGAAGAAGTTACAATAATAACACCAAGTGATTCCGCATCCTGCAGAACCATTTCAAGAGGAGAATCTTCAAAATCACCTATAGCACCAAAACTCAAATTAATTACCCTAGCACCATCATTTGTTTCCGGATTCCCATCAGGGTTAATTGAAAAGGCAATTGCCTCAATTATAGAAGAAAGATAACCCGAACCATCTGAATCCAGTGCTTTTGCATTAATCAATAAGGCCTCAGGCGCAACACCATTAAACTGCCCCCCTGCCGAGGCAGAGCCCGCAATTATTCCCGCAACATGTGTCCCATGCCCGCTCAAATCATTTGCAGTACCTTCACCTGAAAAATCGGCCTCTGCAACAACCCTGCCCGCAAACATTGGATGCTGTGAATCAATTCCAGTATCAACAACCGCAACCCTTATACCCGAACCCGAAAAACCGGAAAAATATGCATCGGAGACATTTGCCTGTTCTTTTGAATCAATCAGCAGAGCTTTTACAGGAACATCCTCAAAAACAAAATTGACATTACCCATAGAAGCCAAATTCAGAATCATGTTTTCAGGAACCTTTGCAACAATAACATTCCCGATTTTTGAAACAAATTCATTGGTACCACCCAGCGCATTTACTCCTGAAGCAACACCAGATAGGGAACCGTCAGCTGAAGAGACAATAACCCTCCGCATTTTTGAGGAATTGAATGAAAAATCACCCAAAACCTTTGCCATGGCAAAATCCTTCTCCAAAGAACCAAGAGGCAATGAAATGTCATTGGAACCGGAGTACAATACAGAACCTTCCCCTAATGAAATATCCTCGGAAGTTTTTTGGCAGCCAAAACAGGAATCTTTCAGCAACTGGGATTTTTTCTCCAAAAAGAAAGGCAAATCACCCTGCTCAATACCAAAAGACTTTTCGGAAAGGGCAAAACTACTTAAAACTAGCAAGAATACAACTAGTACAACTAACTTCAATTTCACCCCAAAAAACCCCCTAAAATAATATTTGGCAACAATAAGCTAAAAAAAAGGAAACCCACTTTCACTGCACATCCCCCAAAATCATTACTTTCTTTGATTCAGTTTTTAATTTTCGGCTAATTGATATCCCTCTTTACAATTTATTGTTCCATTTTTACATAAAGTTATTTGAGTTTTCCAAGCGCGCAATTTATTATTTAAGCACCAATCAACATGACTATCCGGCACATTATTACAATAGTCCGAATTATCTTCAAGAGCCGCAAAATAAGCATAACACTCTGCATTGTATAATAGATAATCTGTTGATTTATCAGGATTAATTTCTTGACATAAATTAACATTATTTTTTACTCGGGCATAAACAAACTTGCACCTAGCAGATGAAACATCTCCTAAAAATTCAGAGTTTTTTATTTTTTCATTTTCATGAATTTTATCACATAACCTTATATCCGAATTACTAATGGCGTAATCCGCATAACAGTCCAAAGTGTCTAATTGCAAATCATTTAAATCACAATTAAAAGATTTTGTGGGTTGTATAGTATTTTTAGTATTTTCAACAGCATTGTCTTGATTGCCATTTTGTTGAGAAACACAACCTAAAAGAAACAAACCCAATACAAGCAAAACAATAGCCGGTCTAAGTTGTTTTAACTCTTGTTTTATGACACCCGCTTTATTCATTTAATCCCCACTTTTAGTGAACAAAAAATTCACTATACAGAACCCTGGTCTGAGCATTAATATACCTTCGGTTGATTGCCAATCAACCAAATGGTTGATTTTTGAATTACTGCAATACCGCCCAAAAACACCAAAAAAACAATTATTTTACTGCCCAAAAACAGTATAAATTTTTAAATGTGGTTAAGAAAAGCAATATAATGCATATAATAGACAATTTAATAAATATCTTTTACTGTCCAAAAACATACGAATTAACAAAAAAAATAGTGGAACAATAATTCTACTCAAAAAAAAACCTGAAATTGCACAATCAGGCAAGCAGTTAATTAAAAGCAAAACATTAAATATTTCACTTATTATACTTAAATAAGGTGATTTTGTGGTGAATATGACTCTTGCTATATCGGCCGAACTGCACAAGAAAATCAGAAAACACCCTGAAATAAAATGGAGTGAAGTTGCAAGACAGGCCATAGAGCATAAAGCGGCAATAACAGAAACTGAAAAGGATCCCTGGAGAAAATATGCATTAAAGCACGCTCTTGAGGACTGGGATGAGGCAGATGAACTTATCGAATATTGAGCAAGGCGAACTGGTTGTCGCGGACATAATCTTTGCAGAACAGGATGCAAAAAAACGGAGGCTTGCACTCGTAATCAGTGGCACCGAATACAACAGAACATCAACCGACATTATTGTGCTTAAAGTAACCTCAAGTGCAAGAACATCAAAATACCACATAAGACTGACAAATGACTCAACTATAAAAAAAGCCCTGAAAAAAAACAGCAAAATAGTGGCGGATTTTCCTGTAACAATCACAAAGCAAAAAATACTCTCCAGGCCAGACAGGATAACCAAAGAAAAACTACAGGAAACCAAAGAACGCATGGAAAAACTATACAACATATAACTGCTACATAATTATTGTTTCTGTTTGGCATACCAAAAAATTAAATAAGCGGAAAATCCTAGATTCTTCTATGGATGAATGGGAAAGGCGCAAACTGGATATGATTAGGCGCGGCCACAAGAACAGAGTTGAATACCTTGAATCATTGAAAGAAAAAGTATTGCCTTCCCAGATAAAAAGGATTCAGCAAAATGATAAGAGTGTGAAAAAGGATCTTGTGCTGGCTCATTGGATGGATTGGGATACGCTTTATGAGTGGAGCCAGACACTAAAAGTTAATGCAAAGGGTGCAGACTGCATTCTCTGCGATAAGGAAATGCCGAACGGCATGACAATAAATGATAAATTTGTCTGCGAGAATTGTTTTCTAAAAATAAAAAATATGGAATGATTAAAATGGAAGATGTGATGAAACCAACGGAAAAACTAAGAAAAATGCTCCTTGAAGAAGAATTAAAACTGAGAAAAAAACAACCTGAACACTGGGCAAAAACCAAGTACAGGAAATACGCAAAGCCATATACTGATGAGGAGCTTGAAAAAATCAAGGAACTGGATGATAAAAGAAAAACAGACCGGAAAGAAAAGAAAGCCACGGCAAAACAAGAAATGAAAAAAATATCAAATAAAACAAAAAAAGAAAATCCGAAAAAAAGCAAAGGGAAAAAAAGAACTAAAAAACAATCCGTGAAAAAACAGGCAAAATCTAAAAGCAAAAAAAAATAATAAAAATATAAATATGTGCATACACGTATTACAAATAAGGTGTTTTTTATGGCTAATATGACTCTTGCAATACCGGACAAATTGTACAAACAAATGAAAGAACATAAAGAGCTTAAGTGGAGCGAAGTTGCAAGAAAAGCATTTGAGGAAAAAATGGATGCGCTTGAATTGGCGGATGATCTGGAAAGCATAAGAATAGCGAGAAAAGAACACAGAGAAGGAAAAACAATAAGCGAGCAGAATCTAGCTAAAAAACTTGGCATAAAAATATGAGTTATGAATTGCTATTTTCAGAAGATGCAAAAAAAACAAATTTCAAAGCTGGATAAGACTACTTCAGAAATACGGAGTTATTTATTCAATAGAAAAACAAGGGATTCTTATTGCAAAAATAAAACACAGAAAAATTGTTTACACTTTCTAAGCGTACTCTTTTACCTGCATTGATTTATTTTTGGAAACTGATTTCTGAACAAGCTCAACACATTTCTCAAGGTGTTTTTTTACTGTTGAGCCGGAACCATTGAATCCTGCAGCACCCGCATGTCCTCCACCTTCTCCTTGAAAGAATTTTTCAAGCGGATTGAAAACATCGCGTGCAAGATCAAATCTGTTCCTTCCAAGCCACCTGTTATTTACCCTGCCTGAAATCCTGATTTTTTTGTCAGCATAACCACAGAATGTAACATCGGCACCAATTCTAATTAGAGCGGAAGCCGCTTCTGCCTCAAATGAACCGACCTCTGATGTTGCGATAATTGAATCACCAACACGGTAAATCCTAACACGCTTTGCGGCTTTTAATGCAGCAATTTTTTCAGAAAAATCCTTTTCAGTTCTGAACAAGGCAACTAATTCAGAGTAAGGCA
>Ga0210057_1003402_pt1 | contig 21947 bp, 31 predicted proteins | sample CryGeyCG2114_010_2_FD_183968 | JGI IMG/M metagenome (GOLD analysis project Ga0210057, IMG submission 183968) | Groundwater microbial communities from aquifer - Crystal Geyser CG10_big_fil_rev_8/21/14_0.10 (SPAdes) (version 2) | ecosystem: Environmental > Aquatic > Deep subsurface > Groundwater ...
TAGTCTTTTAAGAAACCGTTTAATTTTTCTAGCTAACTTCACCTCTCTTTTCATCTTATTTCACCTCGAAATAAGATAGTCCCTTTAGTAGATTAATTTTACTAAGGGGACATTTTCAACAGAGCCTATTCTCCATTGTCATAATATTTTTACTCATTTTTACAAATTATATAGTTTTATGGCCCCGATGGGATTTGAACCCACGACACCTGGATTAAAAGTCCAGTGCTCTACCAGACTGAGCTACGGAGCCATCTAACAAGTTTAGAATAAATCAGTTTAAAAAATCTTTGTATAATTTTGCTTCATCCCAAATTAAATTTTTTTGTGAGATTTTGTTTGTAATTTACTTGCCCACCCAAATTGAATCCCACTAATCTGGGAGGAGCCTCTACCTTCGAGGTTGGGGGGAGGGAAGAGGGAAAGAAAAACTGATTAATATTTTGCTGCTTCGCAGATTAATGCTCACAAATTATGCGACACAGAGAGCTGGAATTTTGTTCGAACGAATAAATTAATCCAAATTTTTTTAATAATATTTTTTTATAGAAGATGTTGATAATCTTGAATATATGCGATAAAATTTAATCCGATACGAGCGTAAAGATACCCCGCCCTTTAGGGCGAGGAGTATCTCATCCTAATACCAAACAAAATCTCTATTATAAATAAATTAATTTTTGTAATATGGGATGAAGCTGTATAATTTGATTTAGGCGTACGCTGGTTCAGGCATAGAAATAGGTTTCTTTGAAAGAACATCTCCCAATTTTTGTCTAAAGCCATACTTGACTCTATCCGTTTCACTTACTGCTCCAACATTTTTCAAGAATCTATTTTTAGCTTCATACATAACTCGTTTTTTAACGATACGCTCGAACAATCCATTTTCAATCGCCGGTCCAATTACTGGAATAAGATAATCTATAGGTTTCATAAGTGCCCACTTTAAACTTCCATACCAATCCCCGGATTTTTTCATATACCTATAAACTGCCGGAATTTCAGCAAGGGTCTTTGCTCCAAACAAGATATAAGATGCCGCAGAAAAATTACTGAACGGCGCTTTTGATACAAGTGAATAAATATCATTTGCAAACGCTGCCGCCATAGCAGGTTTCGTTACAACTTTTCTTATTCCGTGAAGTTCTGTATCATATTTTTGTATACTTGAATCGACATACTCTTCAAGTTTACTCACCCTTATTTGTTTTTCTTTTTCAGAAAGATTTTCAAAGTAAGAACCTAAATCTTTTCTTAAACCTAAGACCATATTATCTCGCGACGGACCATTTCCAATATAATCTCTTGTCCTCCGGATTGCATTGTGAAAAAAACTTTCTTTATCAGGATCTATTCTATCTTCCAGCCCCATTTTAACTCCTTGATTTAGAAACTGCGTGAGCAATTATATCTTGATATCCTACAACTCCAATAAGCTTCCCTTTTCTTGTTACTGGGCAAACAAAAGTCTTAAGTTGATTCATTATCTTTAACGCATCTTCAAGTTTTTCATCTTCTTCAACACTTTTAACTTTAGAAATCATAAACTCTTTTACTTTTGTTTTTCTAGAATCTTTTCCAGATGTAATGAATTTCACAAGATCCACCGTCGTCAAAATTCCAACCAATTTGTTTTGTTTATCAACCACAAGCATTCGTCTTAATTTTTTCTTTTGAAATTCAGCAGAGACCTTAAAAATTGTTTCATCTGGTGAACATGTATTTGGTTTTATCAACTTTATTTCCATATAACCATATATATTCATTATTTATAAAACTTCTTTTTTGAGACGAAATAAATTAAGGAGATGAATAAACCGAGAATTATTATTGAGTTTATTATCGGCAGAGAACCACCAACATTTTCTTTTATGACATTACCAGTCATTCTATTATTAAAAATAAATCCCCCCGCTAAAAAAAATAAAATTAAACCTACCGAAACTTTTTCTTCTAATCCATTCCTTCTTTGTGATGCCTCTTTTTGTGTAACCAACGCATCAACATTATCTTCCAAATATCTTCTTGTCTCTTTTTCAACATCTAACCTTCTTCCAGGAATAAATCTTCTTCCAACTTTACTCCCTTTACTTGCTCCATATAGTCCAATGAGCGCACCAAGACCCTCGGCAATTAACTTCCCAAAATAATCTGCACTATCTCTATTCAAATTATATTTTTCTCCGATCTCGACAAGGCGTTTATATTCCGGGCTGCCTTCTCTTATTTCTCCTGTTTGCAAATTTCTCATTCCTCGAGTTAAATCATAGAGTTCATTTGTTTCATTCAAATATTTATCCAGCCTCTGCGCATCTTTTTGATTTATTGTTTCAAGCGTCGACACAGAACTAGCTATTTTTTTTGTCAGATCTTCAATCTCTCTTTTATTCAAACTTTTCATCTTATCTGCATTTTCAGCAATTTGTAAAAGAGAATTATAATTAGTTTCATATTCTTTTGAAAGTCTACTGTCAATTTCTTCTTGCGATTGGAATGGACGGGACATCAAACTATTTAATTTCTTTCTCAAGTTCCCGAATTCGCTTTCATCCACAGTCTCGAATCCAGGCGCATTATGCATATATCTGCCGAAGCCCTCAGCAATATTTCTCATTTCACTTATTCTTTCTTTATTACTATCAATATTCTTTTTATGCTGATTTAACAATTCACGTAAATTTTCAAAATACTCACTATCAGATTTCACGAACTGTCTCTGCGCTTTTTCTATTTCATCGCTGTCTTTCCTTCCGGTAATTAAATCCTTTAAGTGCAATGCTTCTTCACCAACCCGTTTTGCCGATTCCCCAGAAAAATAAATCACCGATGCAGTTTTTTCAACAGGTTCTTTGAATGGAGTGTAAAGCCCAAGTCCCACGCCTAATCCAACTAATCCGCCCGCTATTGCTCCTCTCCAATTTTTTCTTTTTGATTTATCTCTTCTTAAAATATGACTCCCATATTCGTATAATCTTTTCATTTCTTTATCGATTAGGTCATTATTTTCTTTAAGAACTTGATTTCTCTGCTTTCTAACTTCTTCAGATTCTGCACTCAACTTTTTGTGGTGCTCTTCACCCATCATATCTGACGTCAAGAAGTATTTTTTAACACTATCCCTAACACCAATACTTGGTCCTCTTTTTCTCATTAAAACAGAGGGATTACATTATTTTTAAAATTATGTTTAAAATATTTTGAAGAAATTTCATTTTCAGTTCAAGAACTTCCCTAGTTTATCTTCAAAATCATCTGCCGACATTACTCCAATGAATTCTTCAACAACCTTTCCATCTTTGAATAATTTGAAATTCGGTATAGAAAAAATCTGAAATTTTTTTGCTAAATCTTCATGATCATCAACATTGACTTTTCCAACCTTCATTTTCCCTTCAAATTTTTCAGAAAGCTCTTCAATGACCGGAGCCATCATAAGACAAGGCATACACCAATCTGCAAAGAAATCAATTAGGACATATCCTTCTTTGATATATTCTTCAAATTCTCCATTCGATAATTCTGGGACGCTATGGTTTTGTGCCATTTTACTTGATCTGTTTTGATCTCCTTGTTGGTCATTCCACCCCTAATCATATTGTTTAAGAAATTACTGAATTTATAAGGTTTTCTAAAGTTTTAAATCGAATAAAAATATTTTTTCAACGGTTCAAGAGCAATACGACTCCAACTCTCAACAACAACATTTTGAGCATTGCAGAGTTCCTCAAGTTTATCAACACTTAACATAATTCCCTGTTGCATTTCATCATCTCTTTTACTCGCGCTTCCATTAATCTCAATTAAATATAAAATTCCGATATGGACGCTCCCAATACTATCTCTATCATCGTTAATATATCCAAGAGGAAAAACATTTTGAATTTCTCCTTCTATGATTATCTCTTCCTGTAATTCCCTAAGCCGGCTTTCAATCAAAGGATTTTTACTTCCATTCATTGAATCAATAGGTTCGATATGTCCTCCAACTCCCCAGCTCCATTTTCCTTGAAGTCTTCTGTCAGAATATTTCTTATCATCACTCGCTCTTTGAAAAGTGTAAACTTCTTTTGTGGATGTATTGACGACCATCATATAACCTATTGGTTGTTTGTATCGAGTATCAAGCTCTGCGTTTCCATTTGGATGATCCTTAGGTTCTTCAGTAGAGCCTCTTCTCATAGTCAAGATATTATCTAGAATTCTTTCTTCATAATCAAATTCTTCTTTACTTTTAAACCCCTGAAACTCTTTATCTTCCTCAAAAAGTTTTTCTCTTTCAACGACGTAGATTATTGAATCTGATTTTCCCATCTTAACCGCATCTTGAGAATCCGCAATCACAGATTTCACATCCCTCCTTTATCATAAGTTGTCCTCCTCCACAACTGGGACAAAAATTCCCACTTTTCTTGCTTTTAGGCTTTTTACCATTTGTCTGGGAATTAGGATTATCAGTTAAATCGAGAGTTCCATTTCCTTCAAGAGCATGCCGAAGAACATTTTGCATTTTACTTTCTTGGTTCATTGCCATTACCAATCCTTTTGCAATAGCATCTGGAAGAGACTTTATTTTACTCTCTCCAATACCGACTTGACTTTTCCCACCGATATTAGATTGAGATGCCACAATATACTCAACAGGAATTCCTCCCTTAATTGCTAAAGAAAGTAGTCTTCCGTATCCTTCTGCGATTGCTGATAAATCTTCGTCTCCCCTTCCAATATCAACAAAACTTTCGTAAGGTGCAATATCTCTTCCTAACTCATCCTTTTCATAATTTAATCGAATATAAGCAGCTTTACCAAAAGGCGTTTGAACTTTCTCTTGAGGTCCAGCAACTATCTCCGGTCGAGGTTTATCCAATCTTTCTATAATCAAATCTCTCAATGATCTTCTCTCATTTCTCTCTGGAGTTTTTTCCCCTTTAACTTTTAGAGGTTGATCTTTTCTTGTTCCATCTCTATAAAATGTAATTCCTTTAATTCCTAAATCATACGCCATCAAAAATGCTCTTTCAACATCTTCAACCGTTGCATTATTTCTAAAATTTGTTGTCTTGCTTATAGCATCATCAACATGTCTTTGAACAACTGCTTCCATATATAGATGATCTTCTGGAGAAATATCATATGTCGTCACAAAAATTTTCTTAATTTTATTAAGATTATTTAGACGAGCTTCAAAATTACTATCAGATTCATTCTTTCCTTTTACTAATTCAAATTCTTGAAGTGAGCCTTTTCCTCCATTGAAGTCAGAAATATAACAATGGAATCTTTTTTTCTCTTCAGAATCAAGGAAAAAAGAATATTTCTCTAATTTCTCTTCTAAGACAGGATTGAACATATCGACTCGAGTTCCTTGAACAGTAGTTCGTGAATAAGCCAATGCATATTCAGGTTCCATTCCTCCAGTGGTTTGGGCAGCAAAACCCGTTGTTCCCGTCGGCGCAATAGTCCTCACAATAGCATTACGTTTCTTCGCGCCATTCCGATGATGACTATATTCAAAATTAGGGAATGCGCCAAATTTACTGGCTTTATCATAAGACGCTTTATCTGTTTCATCTTCCCAAACTTTCAAGATATCATCCACAAAATCTCTTGCTTCTTGTGAGTTATAAGGAAGTTCAAGTTTATACAATAAATTAGCAAGTCCCATAAATCCCACGCCAATTTTTCTATTGCTCTTTTGTGTTTGTTCAATAAGAGGAAGCGTAAATGCATTTTGATCAATTGCATTGTCCAATATTTCATAAATTAATCTGGAACTTTCCAAGAATTTCTCAGTATCAAAATTATATCCCGATGGAGAGTTAGCATCCTCTATAACCATCTTCTCTAAACTTACATGTCCAAGAACACAAGCCTCGTATGGTAACAACGGTTTTTCTCCACATGGATTTGTAGCCTCCATAACACCCACACCAATAGGAAGATTTATTGGCCTGCCATCTATATCTTTTTCAGAAATAAATTCTTCAACTAACAATTCTAAAGGTTTATTTATGTCTCGTTTTTGTATTTCAGAAATTATCTCTCTTGATTTTGGTGACGATTGATCTAACAAAAATTCTTTATAATTTCTTGGATGAGTTGGATTTTGATCATTGATAGTTCCGTTTATTATCATTCCAGGCTCGCCATTATACCACGCTCCGTAAGAAAGATGATGCATAACTTTTTTAGCATCAATATAAACTATCCCATCTTCCCCAATTTTTCCTATGATTCTATACTCTTCACTCATCCCCTCACCAAGCCATGGACTAAGAACATCAATCCCATTCTCTGCAAGTTCCATTGAAATCTTTGCTTTCGAATTTCCTTTACTTACTTCAATAGTCTGTTGTAGTTGTTTAGCGGTATAAAATTCAGGAATATGTGGTCTAAGTTTAGGATTATGATGTGGATTTTTTAAAGGATAAAATCTTTCTTCTCCATCAGATTTTACTGCCTCCATAAACGGGTGATAAATTGCAACAGAAATGTTAGCAGCGGGAATTTCTCCATCTTGTCTTTTAGAATAAATAAACCTCATGATATCTGGATGATTATAATCCAACATGAACATATTAGCCCCCTCTCTTTTACCGCCCTGATTCATAGTTTTTCCTAAAACATTTGAGTATGTCGCCATAAATGATACGGGCCCGTCGGTATTTCCTCCTGTTCCATGAATAGTTTCATTTGCAGGTCTTAAGTTAGAGAAATTAAATCCCGTACCTCCTATAGATGCTTGGATATCAGCAGCATTCGGCAATGTTTCTCTAAGAATACTATCTCTAGAATCGTAAATAGGCAGAACAAAACAAGCGAATAGTTGTTCTCTGATTCTTTTTTCTTGCTCAAGCTCATTTATTAAATCTGCACTGGCGTTTTCTCCAGCTCTTTCTGAAATATAATTAGATATTAATTTATGTCCTCCATTTGCCATATAGGGTGTATTTGGAAAAATTTCTCTTCTTTCAAATCTTTCAAAAATGTCCTTAACAGTTTCTTCATAATCTAATGATGGATCATTATCAACAATCCCCTTCGCTGCAAGCATTGCTGCTCTATAAAAAATAATTTCGGGAGTCTCTACATATTTTTTTGTTGAAGCATCTTTCTTACCCCATTTATCCGCGACAATTTTATAATGTTGTGCAGGCATTCTTTGATTTTTTAAACCGTGGTATGTCGCTTCCTGAACGTATTCCGGCAAAAATTGTAACTTTGACATAACTTTTTCAGCGTCATAGATTCTAAGATGTTCTTCAGTATGATCATCTTTAACTGTCACGACTTCAAAATTTTGCACTAATGAAAATAATTCTTCGTATCTACCTGGAACAAAATAAGTGTCAGGAATTCTTGATTTAAATGATCCAGGATAACTCGCAACAACTTTCTCTACCATATTATCTCTCCATCTCCTTTAATTGTTTTTTAAAATCTTGAATATCTGTAAAATCTTTGTATACTGATGCAAATCTAACGTAAGCGACTTTGTCTAATCTTTCCATTTTTTTCATGACTAAATCACCGATCGTAGAACTACGAACCTCTTTTTTTCCTGCCGCCATTTTTCTTAAATTATCTTCAACCTCATTTATCATTTTATCAATTCTCTCTTTAGGTACGGGCCTTTTTTCAAACGCCGTTGTAATCCCCCTTTCTAATTTTTGTCTATCAAATCTCTCGCGTCTTCCATCTTTCTTTATGATATAAAATTCACTTTTTTCTATGATCTCATAGGTTGTGAATCTCTTTTCACACGCGAGACATTCTCTTCGCCTTCTTATTCCACCAGGAGATTTCCTTTTATCAGTTACTTTTGAAGAATCGTTCGCACAATAAGGACAATCCATTTTTTCCTCCTTTACTCTGTGCAAACCACTTATCACAAGAAGCGAATATACAATATATTGTATATTATTTTCCTGAGTTTACCATAAGTTGTATTTTGCAAAAACGAAAGAAATGAAATGTATTTAAACTTTTATAACCTCTTTAGAGTTAAAAAAATAAATTATTTCAAACTTTTTCCTTAAAAAAGTTTTTTTGTGTTTTTGGAGGATTAATCGGAAAGCTGAAAAAAAATGTCGTTCCCTTGCCTTCACTGCTTTCATATCTTATCTTCCCTCCTTGGCTCTCAACAATACCTTTAGAAATAGCAAGCCCAAGTCCAACACCATTATGATCCCGATAAATTGTTTGTTCTCCTTGAAAGAAGGGTTCAAAAATTTTATCTTGAATTGATTTCTTTATTCCAATGCCTTCGTCTTGAATAATAAATTCAATAAAATTATCTTTTAGAATAGAATCTATAGTGATCATTGATTTTTCAGGAGAAAATTTTTTCGCGTTTTCTAAAATGTTTCTAAAAACTTGTGAAATCCTTTCTGGATCTCCCTCGACGGTTATATTTTTTATTTTTGAGACGATTTTTATTTTTTTGCTTGGAGAAAAACTTTCCATTTCTTTTATGATGATCTCAACAAGAGATTTAACTTCAACCTTTTTATATTCGAATTTAAGTCGCGATGCTTCAATTCTTGAAATATCGAGAAAATCGACGAGAATTTTATCTAAACGATTTGCATTTCTAAGCGCGATGTTCAACGATTCTTTTTGTTTTATGTTGAGTTTTCCATAATAACCTCCGAGTGTCATCTGAAGCTGAGCTTTCATGGGTGTCATGGGACTACGCAGTTCATGTGAAGTTATGGAGAGTAAATCTGTTTTTGCTTTATCAATTTCATTCTGTCTTCTTTTCGTTTCAACGAGTGCTTCAACCATCTTATTGAATGATTCTCCAAGTTCTTCAATTTCATCATCGGTTTTTATTTTGACGCGAACATCAAGGTTCCCTTTTTCTAATTCTTTTGTTGCTTCATTTAATTGCCTTAATGGCTTTACAATGGTCCTTGAAATAAACATACTCGAAATAATAGCGATAATGAAAGCTAATCCACTCGAGATAAAAATCACTTCAGTCAGATGAGAACTTAAGACATAAAAAAATCCGAAAGATGCTAAAATTAAAGTTCCAAATACTATCACTATAAAACCAAGAAGAATTTTTTTATCGAGTGCTCCTAAACTATTGTCCATTGATTTTTTATAAGCACTCGTCTTTTTTACCATCTTAATCGAAGTTGACTTCTTTAAAATTTCCAACGAGTGGTATTAATGATTTTACATAATCTGCCTCGCTGTCTTTTTTTTGAACAATTAAATTGGTTATGATATGTTTTGAGCCGCTGTATACTAAAACGTCGTGGACTATCTTCATCATCTCCTTTTCTTCAAAATAGATATGGAGTGTTGATAGAGAATCTATAATTAGAGCGTCACATTTCTCCTTTTTTAAGACGTCAATAACTGAGCCAACGACTTTTTTTGAATCGTCAATTTTTATATAGGAGACATTTTTACGCGCTTTCGTATTTCCTAATCGTGGACTGATCATATCGATGATGATCAACTTCTGGGTATCGATTCCATTTTCTTTACAGAATTCTATCACGCTTTCGGCGGTTTTGTTGAGGCTAATATAGCAGACTTTATTGAGCGTCATGAGAATCGTCTTGAGAAGTTTTCTAATATCAAAAAGATAATTATTTTCATCTAAAGAATACATAAAATTGAGGTCCATAATCAAGCTTTCATAATCTTTTTAATTTTTGAGATAAGATCGTCAACATCAAAGGGTTTTTGGATGAAACCGACGACATTCTTTTCTTTGGTAAGTTTTTCTTTTTCTGCTTCCGTTGTTTTGACGACCGAGAGATATGCAACTTTTAAAGGCGATAATTTTGGAATGATATCTCGTACCGGCGTTCCTGGCATCATGATATCCATGAGGATCAAATCAGGAGTAGAAGATTTTGTCTTTATTTTTTTAAGGCAATCATCGGCATTTAAGGCAGTATTGACTTTAAAACCATTTTTTAGAAGAATCTCTTTAACTGTGTTTCGAATATCTTCTTCATCATCTACAATCATAATTGTTTTGCTTGATTTCATCTTCTCTTTTATAGAATTCATAAGAATACTTCCATTAAAAACTTTTCTTTAACTTGGGCACCATCCCAAATTAAATTTTTTTGTGAGATTTTGTTTGTAATTTACTTGCCCACTTAATCGGGAGGAGCCTCTACCTTCGAGGTTGGGGGGAGGGAAGAGGGAAAGAAAAACTGATTAATATTTTGCTGCTTCGCAGATTAATGCTCACAAATTATGCGACACAGAGAGCTGGAATTTTGTTCGAACGAATAAATTAATCCAAATTTTTTTAATAATATTTTTTTATAGAAGATGTTGATAATCTTGAATATATGCGATAAAATTTAATCCGATACGAGCGTAAAGATACCCCGCCCTTTAGGGCGAGGAGGACCTCATCCTAATACCAAACAAAATCTTTATTAAAATAAATTAATTTTTGTAATATGGGATGAAGCCTTTAACTTGTATTTGCTCAAGAATATTTAAGAAAACAAAGATATCTCAAAAGATTTTGAAGTAAATTCAAAATCTTTTGCATATTTTCATTGCGAAGCATTGCTGAGCAATTATTTTAATTCTTAGATGTTCCTTCGATTAAAGATTTAATGGCGTAATAACTTCCACCAAAAACAATGATTCCCGGAATTAATGTTATTCCTAATGCAGGAATTAGCGTCGCTGCTCCTACAGTTCCAATCACTCCCGCTCCAGCACTCTCGAGCATTTCACTGATTGAAGAAACTCTTTTTGTAACATTTTTTTGAAGAGCATCTATTTGCATAATATATCTTCCATTCTTGAAAACTTTGACTTTTCTTTCTTCTTCACTTACAAGAATTGAAACATTATTATTCTTCGAAGCTGTTATCGCAGCAGCATGTCTTGTACCATAGCCCAAAAATGGAGACGTCTTCTTAATCAGAACACCATAATCAACTAATTCCCCTTTAGGACTTATTATCATAGCACCGTCAATGACTGCCAACCCTTTTAATAATTTTTCTGCTCCATTTTGGAATACATTTACCTTTTTTATTTTATGTTTTATTAGATGTGCATAAGAAACTTTTTCACCAATGACAAATAGAGCTCCCTCACCATGTTTTGCAATTTCAATAGCAATCTTAAGAATTACATCCTCAACTCTTTTAACTACTTCTTCTGGTTTCTTACCCTTAGTCTTCGCATTCATTTTCTTTATTTTCGATTTTGGCATTTTTTCGTTTAAAGCATCTCATTTTTACATGATTAACAAAACGAAAAAGTTTTTATATCTTTTGTTTGGTGAAAAATTCTAAAATTGAGGCTAAAACTTCATCATTTCTTTTTTTTCAACAAACCATTTGACGAACGCCGGAATAATTCCCGTAATGGTATAATTTTTATACATCATAATTCCATTGTATTTACCTATACTTATTACCATTATTTTTGGTGTAGACACATATTTTTTCAACTCTTTATTTTTTTCAACTCTTTTAATGTTTTTTACAACAATTTTTGCCTGCATCTCCGCATTTTGGGCAGTTTTCTCTTCAGCTATAGAATTTATGTCTCCGGCAGAAAATATATTCTTAAAATCATTTATTTGTAAATTTTCATTGACAATTATCAAATCTCTCTTATCTAAAGATTTATCCAGATGTTTTTTCATGAACTCATAATTTGGAATAATACCTGTGCATATAAAACAAATATCAGATTTTATTTTTGTTCCTTTATCCGTAATATAAATTTCTTTGTTATTTTTCACAACTTTTTCTTTGAATAATATTTTAACATTTCTTTTTTCTAAGACTTTTTTTGAATAAACTTGAGATTTAACACTCATCCTTTCCATCAAAACTTCATTTGAATGAACGATAGTAACTTCTTTATCCTTATAATTTTGAGAAATTTCTCCGGCTATTTCAACTCCAACCAATCCTCCCCCCACAATTAAAACATTCTTTGAATCTTCCAATATTTTGTTAAATTCTAAAAGATGTTCTCCTCTAACGGGCAATACTAAATTTTTTTCCTTAAACGGTTGACTATATGTAGATCCAGAACATATAACTAAATAATCATATTTGATTTTTTTAGTCTTGCTTTCATGTTTAACTTCAATCTCTTTATTATCTGGAATAATATCCGTTAAATCTCCGATGATAATTTCAGAATTTTTTAAGTAATCTTTATGATATTTTTGTATCTTCTTTAAATGTTCTGGAGCAGAAAGGACTTTAACAATAGAAGGAGTAAATTCAAAATAATCTTTATTGTCTACTAAAGTTACTTGGAAATCTTTATCTTTGTCAAACTTCCTTGAGATATGGCTTCCTGCAAAACCCCCGCCAATCACTACTATTTTTTTTACCATAAAATAACTATAAGTTGTAAGTTTAAAAATGAATTGAGAAAAATAAAAATAAAGATTATATTTTAATGGAAAAATTCTTTTCCAAAGATTGCTCTTTCAAGAGATAATTTTCCAGATCCTTTAGCAATAATTACTAAGAATGCTGCAAGGTATAACATTGCAAGCTCTCCACCATTGGTTAATGGATTGATTTTTAAAGCGCCATTCATTATACCTGTATGAGAAACCACCCATGCTCCAATCATATCAATAGCCCCAAAAAATGCAGCTATACATGAAAAGAATCCAAGTAAGATAAATAATCCTGCTACTAACTCAATTACTCCTGCTAATCCAAATAGAGACATTAATTGAACTGGTCCTTTATCACTAAACCAACCGAATAATTTCATACCTCCATGAAGTAAAAATCCTAACCCAACAAGAATTCTAAATATTGGATAAAGAGTAGGTTCTAAATTGTACTTTTTCATATTTTCCTCCTTACAATTATATAAAGTTTAATAAATTTATAGAATTACATTACTTTTTATAGTTTACTATTGTTAACAAAATTATCCCATTTCAACAAATTCACTCTTCACTTGTTTCAAAGAAGTCAACGAAAACATTTTAGAAATCCCATATTTTTTTATTGCTTCTTTAGCCCAAATATAATATTCATCTACATCTTTTGTTCTAAGTTTAATAAGCAATTCATAATCTCCAGTGACAATATCTACACTTTCCACTTTATCGTCCTTTGCAATTCTTTTTGAAATTTCTTCAGGATTGCCATAATTTTCTTTTGTTAAGTTTGCAAGAATATAACTGCAATGACCTTCATCAATTTTTTTATAATCAAATACGGCTTTGTATGTTTTTATTTTCCCCTCCCTCTCTAATTTTTTTATGTTATAATGAAGGGTTGTCGACGGTTCTTTTAATTTTATAGCGAGCCTAGCTATTTGAGGTGTGCAAAATCCACTTTTAAACAGATTAATGAGTTTTGGCGTTATATCTTTCATTTTTCAATTCTCCCATCCTAAATAGATAATGACTTTTGGAGGCATAAAAACAAAATTAGTATTCTGTTTTCAAATAATGCTTTTTCTAAATTGACTTAAGAGATGTAACTTTTGGATTTTTATCCTTGGTGACAGCTTATAATAAAAACTCGGAGGATCTATTCGATCCTCCGAGGTGTCACCTCTAAAGTCAAAAATATGAGCTCAACGGAAAAGTAAGGCTCATCTTGATGACTAATGTAATTGAATAATATTCAACTATTTATAAATATTTCGGTTAATATTCGTATAATCTACGAATAAATATAATAAGTTTACTCTCTCCATGTATATATGAAATCGAATATTATGCAAATTAGATTGAAAGAAGAAAGGAAAAAAATAGACAAAATAGATAGGAATCTAATTATTCTTCTAGATCAGCAAGCAGAAATTGCATTAAGAGTCGGAAAAATAAAAACTCAAAATAATTTTGCAATTCAAGATCTTTCTAGAGAAAAACAAGTTTTAGAAAAAACAAGCTTAGCAAGAAACAAATTATTCGTAGAAAATATTTTCAAGATATTTATTCATGAATCTAAAATCATGCAGGATAATTTAAAATGAAAATAGGAATAATCGGTTTTGGGAACTTTGGGAAATTTATGGCTAGTCATCTAAAAAATAAATCATATATTATTGTTACAGATATTATAGATAAAAAAGAAGAAGCTGAACAAATAGGAGTTGAATTTGGATCTCTTGAAGAGGTTCTTAAACAAAAAATTATTATTTTATCTGTTGAGATGGAAAATCTTCGAGATACTTTGCATAGTATTAAAGATAAAATTTCTCCAGGAACTTTAGTTTTAGATGTTTGCTCCCTTAAATTATTCTCATCAAAATTAATGGAAGATCTCCTTCCTAAAAACATAGAGATTATTGGAACTCATCCATTATTTGGACCGCAATCAGCAAAAGATTTAATTGAAGGAATGAAAATAGCAATTTGTAACATAAGATCAAATAAAATTGATGATGTAAAGATATTTTGCGAATCATTAGGTTTAGATGTAATCATTTGTTCTCCAGAAGAACACGATAGACAAATGGCTGTCTCTCAATCTTTAACACATTTTATCGGACACGTTGCAAAAAATATTGATCTTTGTAGAGTAGACTTAAGCACAAAAACTTTTGACGATTTAATGAATGTAATTGAAATAATGAAAAACGATACTCCTGCACTTTTTGAAAATATGCAGACAATGAATCCATTCGCAAAGAATATGCGTTCTATATTTGTTGACGAAACTATTAAGTTAAATAAAAGATTATCTCATCTTTCGACTTAGAACAAAATCTCTTTAAACATCATTTTCTAATTATCATCATGTTTCAACCTTCCAAACTCCATTTCATGCCAGCCGGAATTCCCCCAGATACTCCAGATAGAAATGCAATCACTGGAACAAATTACTTAAGAAAACTAAATCTCGACGGTATGGAACTAGAATTTGTCCAGCAAGTTTATCTTAAAGAAGATACCGCAAAATTAGTAAGACAAGCTGCCAAAGAAGATTTATTATTAACCGCTCACGGAAGTTTTTTTATAAATCTCAATTCACTTGAAAAAGAAAAAATCGGCGCTTCGCGCGCTAGAATTCTTCAAGCAGCAAAAATGTTAAATTACGCTGGAGGCTATTCCGTAACTTTTCACGCCGCTTTTTATTTAAAACAAGATCCAATTCTAGTCTATAAACAAGTTAAAGAACAGCTTCAAAGAATAATCCAAGAATTAAAAGACGATGGCAATAAAGTCTGGATTCGCCCCGAAACGACGGGAAAACCAACGCAGTTCGGAACACTTGGCGAAATTTTAAAACTTTCTTGCGAACTTGATCAAGTCATGCCTTGTGTTGATTTCTCTCATCTTCATGCGCGAAACAATGGTGGAATGAACAGCGAAAAAGATTTTAGAGAAATTTTAAATGATATTGAAAAGGCCCTCGGAAAATATGGACTTAATAATATGCATATTCATCTTTCAGGAATTGTCTACGGAGAAAAAGGAGAGAAACATCACGTTAATCTCGAAGATAAAATGTGCGACATGAAATATAAAGAATTATTAAAAGTCCTTAAAGAATACAAAGTGAAAGGCGCGCTCGTCTGTGAATCACCAAACACTGACATCGACGCGAGGATGCTCAAGAAAATTTATGAAGAATTGTGATAATAGAAACATTTAAATATTTCAACGTATTTACGTTTTTACACATAACATGGTAAGTATAACACTTTCAGTTCCCGAAGAAATTAGACATATTATGAGAAAATCTCCTGAAGTTAATTGGAGTGCCATAGTAAGAAGATCTATAATGGAAAAAGCTCAACAACTTTCACTAAAAGAAAAATTACTCAAGGATCTTAAAAAAGAAAAAGATTTTATTGACTGGAGTGTTGATTTAGGGAAAAGAGCAAAAAAATGGAGGCTAAGGTCTCTCAATGGAACTGATAATAGATAATAATGTAATTTTCTCTCTTATGAAACTAGATTCAACTAATTCTTTTGTTTTCTCATTTCTAAATGGAGAGTTTATAGCTCCTTCATTTATTTTAAAAGAATTTGAAAAACATAAAAATGAATGTTTTATAAAATCAAAATTATCTCGTAAAGAATTTGATCAAAGGAAAAAAGAAGTTTTGAGTAAAATACAGATTATTGAGTTAAAAGAATATAAGAATTTTTTTAAAAGAGCTGTAGATATTTCTCCTGATAAAGATGATGTTCCTTATTTTGCTTTAGCATTAAAAATAAATTGTCCCATTTGGAGTAATGATAAACAGTTAAAAGAACAATCTGTAGTTAAAGTATTATCAACAGAAGATATTATTATGTCTTTATTTGGTTGAAGAAGTTTTATGATGATTTGTAGAGATTATCTATTCTTCTCAAACTTCCACATAAAATCAAAATAACTTTTGTAAGCTTTTGCTGCAGCTTCATTTTCTATAACAATAGCTTCAGGTTCTTCAGTCCAAATAATAATTGCAATTTTATTTCTATAAATATTTGTTACAGCTGAACTTTCATTTATATTAGGAAGATATTTGTGATTTGCTCTTTTCACATCAATGTCTTCTCTGTCTTTTCTCTCAAGCATAAATGTGTTAATGTTCTTTTCTTTTTTCATTCTTAAAAATTGAAGAGCAAATTCAGGCATTCTTTCAGAAAATTGTCCTTCACTTCCAAAAACATAATTATCTTTTCCTGTTCTTATAATATCATAAAAAACACTTCTTACTCCCTTCAACCCCCTAAATAATCTAACTTGACCTTCTGCTTTTCCACTCTTATGTCTTTCTTGCAATTTATCTATAATTTTTTTTACATCTTCTTCTTGTTCTTTAATATAATCTAAAATTCTTTTTGGCCCAGTTGCTTGAAACCATTTAACTTCTCCTATTAAAACATAACTTACCATTCCTTTTTCTAGTAATAATTTAAGTGCATTATATGCACTTGATCTGTCAATTTTTGCTAGCTTTGATATCTTTCCAGCCTTCATAGAACCATAATCATTCAAAACAAGATAAACTTTAATTTCATTCTCTGAAAAACCAATCTTTCTTAATGTTTCTCTTATTTCCTCTATTTTCATATTTAAAAAAAGAGTCATCTCTTTTTATTTCTTTTTGTTGTGGATTTTTGATCTACAGTTTAAAGTCCTGTTAAATTTTCTATTGTATTTGCCCCATAATTTTTTCCAATTAATTCTGCATCACTTAATGCCTGTTTATGAAGTCTATCTCTTGCTTTATCATAGTCTTTTGCAATTCCAATATTGTAATATGTTGGAACTATTGTTTCATCTGTGCATCTTTTCATAAGGTACATTGAGTCAATTTCAGTTGCATAAAGACTCCAACGTCTGTTGGTGATATTTGATCTATATCCTTCTGGTATGTTGAACTCTCTGGTAACAGTAAATTCAAGAGGTGTGTCACTATCTTTTCTTTCCTTGAATCTCACTCTTATGGGTTTTGATCCTTGTGATTTCATTCTATTTTACCTCCATTTAATTCTATCTCATCCTTGCTAGGCAAGGTTAGTTGTGTGTTTTGTGATTCCATTCTAAAAGATAATCTCAGATTTTCTAAATAAATATTTGTTGTAGAATATTCTTCAACAGTATTTTATATACTTGTTTTTCTGTTTTATTTTAACTAAACACGCGGGAGGAAAAATAAAGCGATAAAACATAAAGAATGGAATACAAAAAAATAAAAGGTTATGAAATCCACCCAGGAGCAGACCTCAGAGGACTTGATCTAGGAGGATATAATCTTGAGGGTGCAGACCTTAGGGGAGCTGATCTTAAAAATGCAAATCTTCGAAGTGCATGCCTTCATGGAACAGACTTTCGAGGAGCGAATCTTGAAGATGCAAGCCTTAGAAGAGCAAGCATTTCAGGATTTTTCACAGGGGGAGCAAACTTTAGAGGAGCGAATCTTAAAGGAGTAAATTTTGAGAATGCAACAGGACTGGAAGAATCAGAATTAGAATCAAAACTCCAAGAGATAATTACTAGAATAAAATAAGAATGAATTAACTTTATCCTCCTAGAAATAGGAGGCTTTTTCCCTTTTTATCTTAAGTAAATAATCAAATAACTTATTATGCTTAAGAATATAGATATAATTAAGGTCCAACCAGAAATCTTCAACATTTTAAACTTATAAGGTAGAATATTTTCTGCTAAAGAATAAATTTGATTTGCATAAGCTTCTACAATTCTTTCATTATCAAAAGGAAGATTTTTCAGGGCTTTATTATAACTACTTCTTGAATAGAACTTAGTTATATTTTTGTAATAAAAAACATCTTCCTTTATCCTTTGTTTTTTTGAGAATATTCTCAATTTAGGTAAAATAATCATCATGGAAAGTATTGAAGAGATGAAACAACCAACTAAAAGAATATATATGGCAAATTTGATAAGGATTTGTTTATTAAAGTTCCTTAATCTATTAATTTATTCAAAATAAAAATTAAAATAAGTGTGCTGGCTCCAAAAATAAAATTTGATTTTGAAATAAGTTGAGAATCTAAATTTACATTAAATTCAAGAATTGTTGGCCAAATTCTTCCATTAAATTCCACCCTCTTTTCATTCATAATAAAATATTATTTCAAAGATATTTAAATTCTTCTAAAATTAATGTTCATGCCCGCAACAATCATGTTCATGATCATCAAAATCATATCGTTCATTATGACTTGTTTCCTGCAAATCAATTATTTGTCCTTCTAAGTTTCTTTTTCTATCAAGGTCATTTAGTAGATTACTAAATCCTTCTCTTTCTTCTTCATCAGTTAATGTTACCGGTTTATTCTTTTCAATATCTTCTCTCCATTTTGTACAAAATCCTAATCCTATCATCGTTGTAATTAAACCTCCAACAATAAAGCCAACTCCGGTATATATCTCACGTCTTTCTTCATAATTTCTTTCAGAAAAAGTCGCACCATCTTTTTCCGGAGGTAGATTATATAATCCATAACCAGTTCCAGCTAAACCTAACGCAATCAAAGCATTTCCATAATAAACTTTATTTCTCGTTCTCATATGATTCTCTTGTTTGTTATTTCCGAGCATAAATATAAAATCCTAAAAGCATAAATGGAATTGCCCCTAAACTTATCAATGCACGATTTGTTATAGACGAGTTATATCTATCGACTTCATCTTGAAATGGTTTTATATTTTGATTAATTCTTTCTTTTTCATCAATCAATCTACCATGCTCAATATTCTCAGAGGCAACGAATTCCGCAGAATAATCACCTCGTTTAGAAATAAATTCCTCGAGAGTTTCAATTGATTCATCAAGTTTATCTCTTTCTATGAACAAATTAGTTTGTCCTTTAATATATCTAATCTCAGATAAATCTTTTTGTATTAAACCGATTTCAGTATAACTTATTCCAAAACCAGAAACAATTATTCCAACCGATGCAATTATTTTACCGAGTGATGACATAATCATTTCGTGTCACCCTATTATTTAACCTTTATCGTAATCTATTTATACTTTCAAAGAATCCTATATTAATGTTAAATCAAAAAGCTCCGCACTTTTCAGAATTAAAGAAATACCTTGATTCCAAAAAATATAATTTTCTCGTACTTTACTTCTATCCTAAAGATAATACTCCTAGTTGCACAAAAGAGGCATGTTCTATAAGAGACAACTTCGCCGAATTAGAAAAATCAAAAATAAAGATTATCGGTGTTTCTCCAGATTCTTCTGAATCACACGATAAATTCAAGACAAAATATGAATTGCCTTTCCAATTAATTCCAGATGAAGACAAATCACTCGCGACTTCTTACGGGGTTTGGGGCGAAAAGTCTATGTATGGAAGAAAATATTTCGGTATCTTAAGAAAAACGTTTATTATAGATTCATCCGGAAAAATAATAAGAGTAATAGATAAAGTTGACACGGCTAATCATGCAAATCAAATCTTAGATGAAATGAAAAATAACAAAATCTTTTAGAGTTTATTCATGAGGAATAAGTCGTTTTAATGTTGCCGAGTAAATGAAATTGAAATCTCTAATTTCTTTTTTGGTCATATTACTCATTTTTTATTAAGTCTCCTTTTTTAGAACCTGAGATTAATATTACGGGTGATTGTTCAACTTTTAAAACAATGCCTCTATTAAGAATTTCCAATAAGTTTTTAGCCGGAACAAGTTTATAGCATTTATGATAAAAATCCTCAGCAACTAAGACTCCCAAGGCTCCATCTCCCCCTCCTAAATGCATTAAAGGTTTTATGAAGTTTCTTCCATCTCCAGTCAGTGCTACACATACTTCTTCAGGAGACAATTCATTTTTCCCAACATATAAGACATACTCATTCATTTCCATTCCCAAAAATTAATTAAAGAGCTTAATAAGTGTTATTGTAATAAAATGGGAAGAATTAAAACCAAAAAACAGGAAGATAAATTAGACTTCGTTAAGTCCTCAGACAACATCCAAGAAGTCATAACAAAATATCCCGGCATCGAAATCATCTTTACAGCCTACGGCCTTCATTGCACAAATTGCATGGCGTCAGGTTTTGACACGCTCGAAAAAGGCGCACAGCTTCACGGTTTTGATTCTGAAACGTTTGAGATGATGCTTCGCGATGCGAATTTGACTGCAAAGGAAATAGCGTATGAAGATTGAAGCTTAAAGAGTATACTCCATTTCAATAAACCTTATAATCTCTAAACACTTCAACTTATTATGGATAAAAGAGAAAGACCCGTCCGAAACGCTATAACCCTTTTGTCAATTGCATTATTAATAATTTTATTTTTATTTATTTTAATATTCTATGTCTATTATGATCAGATATTTTATTCTAAAACTTCTCCATCAAAACAAAATTCATATTCCACAAGATCATACAACGACAAATCACAAAACTGTGTAAATTTATTGGTTCCATATACTGAAAGAGAAACTTACATGGAAAAAGTTCCAGCATATTCTTTATTTAATGCAGGTCATTACAACAATGATAATTTAAATTACAAAGTCATTGTCAACCAAGAAAGTATGCCTGAAAATTCGCGCTACATTACTGAACTAATTACAATTAAAATTGAGAATAGAGATAATGACGATGGCTACTTTGATATTAGCGTTGTCTTTTCTCCAGAAAATGAAAACAAGATTACAAAACACAAATCAAAATTCATAAGAGAAGACGAATCTGAAAAGTTTGAATTTGAATACAGGCACGATAAAGATCAACATGTCGGATGGGTCTATAATATTGATTCTCAGTCAGAATACAAATTTAGATCAGAATCCTCGCCATATCCATATTCCAATATTTTTTACAAAAACGATTACGTCTATGATTATAACAATTGTTTCCATGGATATTGCAAGCCAACTCAAGTTCTATCCTATAGAGAAGTTCCAAGAGTCAGGATGGTCACAAAATACAAAACAGTTACACAATGTAATTAACTTATATAATATTAATTTTTCATAGAACAAAGGTTACATTCTTTTGGAAGTTTATTATTATGTATTTTATGAAGTGCGCATAATACTTTATTTTTCTTCAAAGAATAACAAAGTTCATAAATATTTTTCAATGAATTTTTTCGATCATCATTGATTTTCTTTGCGTATAAATTTATGATTTTCAGATCACTCGAATTAAATTTAAGTTCATTTCCTCTTTTATTCCTAATATATTGAGAAACTGCAGATTCAGTAAGTCCTAATAGATTGGCAATCTCTTTTTGGCTCATCCCATAATCTTTTAAAAAAATTTTCGCCAGTTCTTTTCGTAAAGCAGGAATCAGATACCATACTTCTATCTCTTGTGGCATAACTTGTTTCATATTCAAAATAAATATTTTAAGTATATAAGCCTTTCATTATGGAAGGCTCTGTTGAAAATCTCTAATTACGAAGCATTAAATTGTGACAGATTGCCTTACAATAAATTTCAGATTTAATTGAACTCGAACTTTTTCCAAGAACATAACTCCCATACTTCCTTTTTGTTGCCC
>Ga0210057_1003403_pt1 | contig 21945 bp, 16 predicted proteins | sample CryGeyCG2114_010_2_FD_183968 | JGI IMG/M metagenome (GOLD analysis project Ga0210057, IMG submission 183968) | Groundwater microbial communities from aquifer - Crystal Geyser CG10_big_fil_rev_8/21/14_0.10 (SPAdes) (version 2) | ecosystem: Environmental > Aquatic > Deep subsurface > Groundwater ...
TAATATCTGAGAAAAAGAAGTGTCATTTTCGCAAGAAAACACTCTTTTTCTCACTAGAGCTTTCCCATTCGGATTCTGGATTCTGTCCAGGATTTATGCGACCGTGCCGTCGCCGCCTCGGAGATGAACACCGAGGATGATGCCTGTGCTTGCGCAGGAAAACCCCATTCTGCTCGTTTTTCTTCTGGTAGGATACCTCCCCTTCGGGAGATAGGGGGGTACGGCACTGCCGGAGACCATTTTTGTAAACAGTGCCGGAGGTAGGATACCTCCCCTTCGGGAGATAGGGGGGTACGGCACTGAAAACAACAATACCGACAAATGCGATGACGTAGGATACCTCCCCTTCGGGATATAGGGGGGTACGGCACAAATGTAGTCCCGTTTTTTAAACGGTTTCGGTAGGATACCTCCCCTTCGGGAGATAGGGGATACGGCATAGGACCTTTCGGCTGGATTCAAACTTCCTTCGGCACTTTCACAAGTCTGACTTGTGAATTGTCGCTGTAGGATACCTCCCCCCTTTCGGGAGATTTGGAAAGCTCAAACAACTGACACCCGCCGCTTACAACGGCGGGTTTTGTTTAAAGTGAAAGAGGGCACTATGGCACTCTCTTTGTCCCCTTCATAATAGCTTCTCTTCGCTCCTTTTTCTTTTTTGAGGCAACAAATCCATCATATCCAGCAATCAGTGCACATGCACCTCCCAAAATTATAATGCCCTTCACTATTAGAGACGGTGGCTCTAAAATGTACAGGGCGTATACCGCCGCCCCCGTGCCGACAACCACTGACGTGAGTGTCAAATAGAGTCTATGAAAAACGGCAACCAAAAAGGTTGCTAAGACACAAATAACAAGACAAAACGCAATGTACTGACCAAGCGTTGGAGCCAGAATGGCTTCGTTCTGCATTGTCCTATCCTTTCTTAAGTTCTCTTTCTCGGGCAAATGTACAAGAAATTTTCACAATTGCAAATTATTCCTCTACCAGCCCAAGACGATAAATATCAAAAGAATTCTCACCCTCAAACATATCCGAAGGATTCGGAAGATACACACGCTTTCTGCTAATTTCTTTAGTGGCATCGTTTATAAGACGCTCAAATACAACAAACTCATCGGTGCACTTCGCAAAATCGATAATGTGCTTTTTCATTTGAGGAGAGCCGTCTTTATTTTTCGTCTTTTTACATTCTTGAAAAACAAACCGCCGGACTGGTCTATTAAACTCACTTCGCACCGCGTAGTAATTAAAAAGCGCCTGTATGATAAAAAGCGTCTTGTGTGCACCGTACGAACTAAAGCTATTTACAAACTTATGATCCACAATATCTAGGGCTCCTTTTTCCACGCGTGATTCCACCACTAAATCAGAAATGGCTTTTATAGGCAGGGCTAGTCCTTCTACTTCCGCGACGCTACTTACCTCAATACCAAGTACTTTGTGTCTTGGCGGCCGTGCAAGATAAAACCCAATTGCGCGCTCGTATTCTTTTTCGATTTGTTTTCGCTTTTTCTTTTTAGCTAGCTTGCTTTTTGCTTTCCCAAAATTAATCTCAAAATCGGGGATGTTCCGTACATATTCAAAACCCAAATCAATCGCCCCTACTTTATCAATCCCGCCGTAAAAATGCTGTAGTGCTACATGTCCTGCGCGCCCTACAATCGCCGAGGGCGACGAAGGAGTATCGTAAATTTTCTCAAAATAGCGCTTGTACCACGCTAGCGGGTTACTTAAAAACGACATGAGCGACGAATGGCTCCAATGTTCAATTGGGGGCGCCTGTTCCATGTGGCAATTTTATCACGAAAAAAATAGGAGTTGACAAACCATAGTGACGTGTTATTTTCTGAATATATGAATCAATGTCGTTCATACATGAATACGCCAATTTGCGGGAAAGCGTTTGTCGCGCTTCCTGTCTGTGTTTGTGTTTGGCCGAAGGTTCTCTAAATTCTCCTCAGTATATTTGAAAACTCCTGCCAAACAGAAGCTGGAATTTTTGTTTGGCTAGATCTTTAAAAAGGAGTGGAAAATGACGAAAAGACGAATAGTATTTCTCCCAGGGAAAAAAGTTAATCTTTGCCTTCTGGAACGTAAGGATATCCGTCAAATTACACACTGGATAAACGATTCTGACGTGACTCAGTATCTCGTGTCGTATCGTCCGATGCTTGCGGAGGAAGAAGAGGGGTGGTACGAGAAACTCGTTGGTAGTGAAAAGAACTTCGTGTTTAGATTGGAGTCAAATGACAGTGATCGCACCTTCTTCGGCACCATGGGTATCCACGGAATAGATTACCGACAAGGAACGGCAGGTACTGGGGCCTTGATTGGCAACCCATCTTATCGCGGGAAATGGTTTGGAACAGATGCAAAGATGACTCTCCTTTACTGGGCATTTACAGAGTTAAATCTGCGTAAGGTTTGCTCGCACGTTTTAGCTACAAATCCGCGGAGTAAACGCTACCTTGAGAAAACTGGCTACAGAGAGGTCGGTTGCTACAGGAAACATGTGCTTCATAAAGGGGAATTCGTCGACGAATACATAATGGAGGTTTTTAAGGAGGACTTCTTGAAAATCTGGCGTTTGTACAATAAACGCTAACAAAACATGACGCCGCGCAATGCGCGGCGTCTTTTTATTATTTTTTTTTATTATCAGAAGCTCGCATATTCTTTTTTTCACGGCCGTGAAAAAAAGAATATTGAAATGCGAGTAATCTAGTAGTTTCGGAGCTGTTTTGCGTGCTCGTGCAGACGAATACGCTCAAGTGCTTTTGCCTCAATCTGCCTGATTCGCTCACGAGTAACTCCAAATTCTCGCCCCACCTCTTCAAGTGTGTAGCACACCCCGTCTTCAGTTAGGCCGTGGCGAAGTTCCAGAATTTTTCGCTCTTTCGGCGATAGCTCATCCAAAACCTCTTGAATCTGCTCAGAAAGAATTTTGCGCGACGCTTCCATATCAGGAGACTCAATACCCTCATCTGCAATAAAGTTTCCGAGCGTTGACTTATCTTCATCATCGCCTACCGGACTCTCAAGCGAAACGGTGTCTTGGCTAATCTTCTGAATAGTGTACACCTTGTCTAGATCAATACCCATTTCCGTTGCTATCTCTTCTGGAACCGGTTCGCGCCCTAAATGCTGTGACAATTCACGCACCTTTTGTTTATATTTCGCAATCGTTTCTACCATATGGACGGGAATTCGAATGGTCCGTGATTGATCCGCTAAAGAGCGCGTAATTGCTTGTCTAATCCACCAAGTAGCATAAGTTGAAAACTTGAAACCTCGCGTCCAGTCAAATTTATCAACCGCCTTGAATAGACCCAAATTTCCCTCTTGAATGAGATCAAGAAGGGTAAGGTCTGGAGAGCGTCCAACGTATTTCTTAGCGATTGAAACGACTAGTCGCAGGTTTGATCTGGCAAGGATATTCCTCGCTTCCTCTTCTCCCCTCTCAATGCGCTTTGCAAGTTCTTTTTCTTCATCAGCTGTCAGAAGAGGATACTGCCCAATTTCTCTTAGATAAATTTGTATTGAATCATGACCGGCGTCAGATCTTTTGTGATGAAGTTTTTTCTTTTCCAAGATCTGGTTTGCTGTGTTGTCTAGCATATTGCCACTTTCCAATATATCAATTCCTTCTGCACCCAATTGTTCGTATAAGTCTTCAAGCAACGAAACATTCTGTTCTACAGATGGAAACTCTCTTATAATTTCGTCATAAGTAACGTACCCCCTCTCTCGCCCCATAAGCATAAGAGACTCAGTCTTCTCTTCCATTGGTGAAAGTTTTTTTCTTGATCTAGATTTAACAACTTGTTTTTGGGGCGCTTTCTTAATTGTTTTTTTAGCTACTTTCTTTTTTTGCGTTTTCTTTGTTTTCTTACTAATGTTTTTCTTTGCAACTTTTTTAACCCTCGCCCCCCTAACAGCTTTCTTTCTTGCGGACTTTCTAACAGCCTTCCCGCCTGAGCTAGAGCTCCGGCGAGCACGCTTTTTCGGAGTTTTTTTCACAGACCTTTTTTTTGTTGTTTTCTTTTTTAAAGCCATATATACACACGAGAATCCGCCGCGATCTTGCGGCGTATCTTTTAGGTACGCGAGATTCTATACCTTCTTTTGCAACTCTGCAAGTCTATCTGTGTATATCTTGTGAATTTCTTTTAATTGAGTCTCTTTTTCCTGGTCTCCAACGTCTTCGGCAATACGTATTTGGGTGGTTGTTTCGTTCAGCTTTTTCTTGATCGTGTCTTCTTCAATAATCCGCAAAAATTCTTCTACCGATTTTCCAAGGGCATTATCATTTGAATAAATAGACTCAACTGCAAATAGTATTTTTTCTTTCTCTTCTTTTGGCAGGTTGTTCAATACAGATGCCATCTCTTTACCAATTATTTCAAAAAACCTCTTTTGAACATCTCTTGAATTTATTTTAGAGTTTTTGATATCTTTCTGCCATAAAATAATTCCCCAAAGCTGCCTTACTCTCGGGGGTACTAGAATTTCTCCACGTTTATCTTCTTCATGCTTTTTATGAGAAATGTGCTCCTCCTTATAATCTTTATCTTCAGTTGGAATTTTATTAAGTGCTTCGTCTATAGCTGACTCTGAAACGCCCAGCCTTTGTGCTACTGTATTTTTGAAAGTTTCTCTGTCTATTGGGTTTTCTGTACTGTTTAAAAAGGGGAATACTATTCTTTCAACATATTTTTGAAATGACCTTTTGTCTTTAGAGCTTTTCTCAAGAGTGTCTAGCAAAAATGTAATTATGTGTTTTGAGTGTTTTATTATTTTTCTCCATTCATCCTTTCCGTGTTTTTGAATAACGTCAGATGGATCCATGCCACTTTTCAACTGTGCAACCTTAACCTCCATTCCCGCCCCAAGCGCAATCTTCGCGCTTTTGGTAGCGGCGGCAACACCGGCCGTGTCGGCATCGAGCGCAACTAGAATGTTGTCTGACATCCTTTTCAGTAGCGTGACGTGTTGCAGGGTCAGCGACGTTCCCGAAACAGCAACGGTATTGCCCCATCCTGCCTGATGGCTAGCTATAAGGTCCATTTGCCCCTCTACAAGTATCGAAAAGTTCAACTTGCGTATGTGCTGTCTTGCCCTATCGTATCCGTACAAAATATTCGATTTTCTAAATAATGGAGTCTCCGGGCTATTTATATATTTCGCTGGCTGAATTTCTCTCTTTTCCTTCGCTAGGACATCGGATGTCCTAGTCTCAAAATGGCGACCCGAAAAGGCAACGACTCTTCCTGCGCTGTCCATAATCGGAAACATAATTCTGCTACGAAAGCGATCGTAAAATCCTCTTTCTCCCTTTTTTGCTAGCCCAGCAAGCTCAATTTCTTTTTCTGTATATCCCTTCTCCTTAAGGTATTCTATGAGCATGTCCCAGCTGTCGGGAGCGAATCCAATTCGGAATGATTTTATCGTTTCGTCGGTGATACCACGTTTGTGTAAATATTCACGCCCGGGATGCTTTTCACCTAATTCCCGTACAAAAAAGAGCGCCGCTGTTTCAAGTAGCGAATAGAGTCTGTCGCGTTCGTCTCTCTTCTCACTTTTCTCATATACCACCTGTACTCCTGCTTTGTCTGCAAGCATTTGAAGCGCCCCCTTAAAATCTACCCCTTCAATTTCCTGAATGAAGGTAAACATATCTCCTCCGACATCACACCCAAAGCAATGATACGAGCCTCTGTCGGGAGATACAAAAAACGAAGGTGTTTTTTCATTATGAAAAGGGCACCTGCCTTTTAGACTGGATCCAGCACGCTCAAGCTTCACGTACTCCGACACTACATCAACAATTGAGAGTTTGTCTTTTATCTGCTGAACTGTATCGGTCATATACTTGAAAGCTCACCTGCCTCGAGGTGAGACTTTTGTATAGTACTGTGCCCCACTATGTGGGAAGTCTTTAACATAGAGTCTTCTACTTTCCATGCTGTTGTATACATAGTAGCCATAATAATCTAGAAACTACTTTATACAAAAGCAGGGAAGGGCTACCTTCTTGAGATATTTTGTAAAAGGCTAATGTACTACAATCTTTTAGTATTCTTCCTCTGTCGTTTCTCTTAGGGATTCCTGGAGTTCTTTCATCATCTCGTATTTCTTGCTTCCCTCAAATCCGGTTCCCGCGGGAATAATTCGCCCTACAATCACATTTTCTTTAAGCCCAATAAGTGGATCCACAGCGCCAGATACAGCCGCGTCAATCACTTTTCTAGTTACGTGCTGGAACGAAACAGTTGAAAGGAAGCTCGTTCTCGATAGTGATACTTCTGATATTCCAAGCACCAATACCTTTCCCTTCGCCTCTTCTTTTCCTGCCGCATTCATTTCAGCATTTACTTTTTCAAATTCTGCGTTCTCTACAACAGCACCCTCAGAGAAATAAGTATCTCCAGCAGAGGTTATCTTCATGCGAGAAAACATTTGCTTTACAATTACTTCCAAGTGTTTGCGAGCAGTGGATACTCCCTGCAGTTCGTAAATCTTCAAAACCTCGTCAATGATATACTCCTGCGCTACACTCTTTCCCGCATAATCAAACAAGTCTTCTATATTAGCAGATCCATCGGTCATAAAATCTCCCTTCTTAACTGTGTCCCCTTCTTTAACAAGAATGCGCCTCGATGGGTGCACACGATATTCAGTATCTCTCTTTGCCTTACTCCCTGCTTCAGCAGCAATAAATATCACGCTTTCCTGTCCGTCCTTCTCTATACTTGTCACTACTCCGTCAACACGAGTAATCACCGCAGGAACCTTTGGTTTCCTGCGCTCCACAATTTCAGTAACACGGGGAAGTCCCATCGTGATGTCACCGCCTTCTGCCGCGACACCACCTGTATGGAATGTACGCATTGTTAGCTGTGTTCCCGGCTCACCTATTGCTTGTGCAGCTACAACTCCTACAGCTTCCCCTAGGTCGACAAGCTCTCCCGTGGTTAAGTCCGTTCCGTAGCATTGCTGGCATACACCGCGGAGTGTCTTACAGGTCATTGGAGATCTAACAGAAACTTCCGTGACGCCTGCATTTTCTATATCCTGAGCTTCCGTTTGAGTAAGTATATGTCCTCTTTTGAATGTTTCTTTTCCTGCCTTTATGTCTTCTGAAAGAACCCTGCCTTCCAGTTTCTCAGAAAGTGTACCCCCGACGCCGCCGTCTGTTATCTGCCTTATTACAACCCCCTCCTTCGTACCGCAGTCTGCTTCGTTTACAATTACATCTTGAGATACATCGAATAGCTTACGGGTGAGATAGCCTGCGTTTGCGGTGTTAAGCGCCGTATCCGCAAGACCTTTTCGTGCACCGTGAGTGGAAACGAAATATTCAATGGGAGAGAGTCCCTCTTTCATAGACGCAATAATAGGAAATTCAATCGTATCACCCTTTGGGTTTGCAATAAGACCCTTCATGCCAGCCATTTGGTGTAGCTGACCTACAGATCCTCGAGCTCCAGACGTGATCATGTTGTGAACTGGGGAAGTGTCCTCCATACCTTCTACCAAAAGATCTCTGACTCTGTCGCTTACCTTGCTCCACGTTTCAATTGACAATCTCTTTCTCTCGTCTGCTGTCAAGAGACCATCATTGTACTGGCTCCATAATTCATTTACAGAATCTTGTCCTTCTTTCACAATGCTTTTCTTCTCGTCCGGGATGCGAACATCAGAGAAACTCCAAGTGACTCCGGCGAGAGTTGCGTATTTGAAACCGAACGATTTTATTTTATCGAGTATTTCGGGTATACCGCCCAGACTATATCTATGCACAAGCTCATTAATAAGCGAGCTCATCCGCTTTTTGTTTATTTCTTCATTTATGAACGGAAAGTCATTTGGCAATACTGAGTTAAAGAGAAGCCGTCCGACACTTGTTTCAAATATTTTTCCTTCAAACTGAGAGTATTTTTCATTTTCGCTCGGAAGTACCATGATTTTTGCACGTAGATCAACCCCCCCGAAGTCGTACGCTGTTATCGCGGAGTTTGTGGTTGGAAATGCTTTACCCTCTCCCTTTGATCCTGCTATGATTTGTGTCATCCAGAAACATCCTAATATTATGTCCTGTTGTGCGTTTGTTATAACTTCGCCTGAACCGGGTTTTAAGATGTTCTTGTTTGCCGACATTATTTCTCGCGCTTCCATTTGAGCTTCTTCAGAGAGCGGTACGTGAACGGCCATCTGGTCACCGTCGAAGTCGGCATTATAAGCGGCACACACCATTGGGTGTACTTGGATGGCATTGCCCTCAATCAAAACAGGTCGAAAAGCCTGAAAACCCTGCCTGTGAAGTGTTGGTGCCCGGTTTAGGAGTACATACTTCCCCTCTATCACCTCTTCTAAGATTGCCCATACTTCCGGCTCTCCATCTTCAATGAGTCGCCCAGCACCACGTATGTTGTACGCCAACTCGCGCTCTAACAAGCCCGCTATAACGAATGGACGGAATAATTCAAGAGCCATGTGTTTTGGCAAACCACATTCATCAAGCAATAAATCAGGACCAATGACAATAACGGAACGTCCTGAGTAATCAACACGTTTGCCTAGCAAGTTTTGTCTGAAGTACCCCTGCTTACCCTTAAGATAATCCGCCAAGCTCTTAAGGGTTCTTCTCCTTCCTCCAAGCATTCCAGAAACACCGCCCCCTCTACGCATCGAGTTGTCAAACAAAGCATCAACCGCCTCCTGCAAAATTCTCTTTTCGTTTCGCAAAATAACTTCTGGCGCTTGAATAGCCATCAATTTCTTGAGTCTATTGTTTCTGTTTATCACTCGACGATATAAATCATTTAGGTCTGATGACGCGTGTCTTCCCCCTTCTAGAGCCACCATCGGCCTTAGTGCCGGAGGAATAACCGGAAGGCGCGTCATAAACATCCACTCAGGCCGAACGCCGGAGCGGCTCATATTTTCAGCAAGCGCGAGTCGCTTCCTAAGCTTGTCCCTAAGTACAGCAGGGGCACCTTCCTGCTCCTCTTTAATTTTTTCTATAAATTTATTCAGGTCCAGATTTTTTAAAATTTCGTACAAAGATTCAGCGCCTATCGTCGCCTCAAACATAGCTCCGTATTTAACAGCAAATGAATGATACGATGCCTCATCAAGCACAATGCCTTCCTTTATACTCTCAATGTCTTTCTTGGCATTTGTAGCTAGTTCTTTTAATCTTTTTTTCTCATCTTTATTAGATGCTGATCTCAACTTCATTTGAAATTCATTCTCAAGCTCTTTCAGTAATCTTGTCTTTTCTTCTTCTATAACTTTAGTCACTATATAGCCGGCAAAATATACCACCTTTTCCACATCCGCTGACGACAAACCTAAAAGAAGCGCTATGCGAGAAGGGATTCCCCTTAGAAACCAAATGTGTGCGACAGGAGTCGCAAGTTCAATGTGACCCATGCGCTCTCTTCTTACAATCGCTCTCGTCACTTCAACTCCGCATTTTTCACATTCAATACCCTTAAATCGAATCCCGCGATATTTACCACAGTAACACTCAAAGTCTTTTTCGGGACCAAATATTTTTTCATCGAAAAGACCGTTCTTTTCAGGACGTTGTGTCCTGTAGTTAATAGTCTCCGGTTTTGTAACCTCTCCTCGTGACCACTCTAAAATTCGTGCCGGATCCGCTACCGATACGAATAGTTCGTCAAAATCCTGTGGTATTGTGTCTCTATTTTTCTTCATAGGAAAATCATTTATTCACCATACACTCCATTCTTATAATTTCTGAACTGAATATCTATACCCAAGCCCCGTAGATGGCGAACAACAACATTGAACGTAGCGGGTGTATTTGATTGCTCTATCCTGTTTCCGTTTACGATTGCGTCAAAGGCAGCGGAGCGACCCAAAATATCATCTGATTTAATGGTAAGAATTTCGCGCAGTGAATATGCGGCACCATAGCCAAGAAATGCCCATACTTCCATTTCCCCTACACGCTGACCACCGTTTTGAGCTTTTCCTCCAAGTGGCTGTTGTGTTGTCAATGAATACGGGCCGATTGAACGCATATGTATTTTATCCTCGACCATATGATTTAGTTTCAGCATGTACATAACTCCAACTGAAATTGGCTGGTTAAATTTTTCACCCGTTCTTCCATCGTACAAATCACGTTTTCCTGACTCATCAAATCCCGCCTCCCTTAACTCTTTCTGGATTTCAGCTTCGGTGGTACCTGCAAATGCAGGAACAATTGCCTGATACCCAAGCGCTTCGGCAGCGAGCCCTAAGTGGAGCTCGAGAATCTGGCCGAGGTTCATACGAGATGGCACGCCAAGCGGAGTCAAAATGATGTCCACCGGCTCTCCATTTTCGTCATAGGGCATATCTTCCTCAGGAAGAATCTTGGATATTACTCCCTTGTTTCCGTGCCTTCCAGCTAGTTTGTCGCCCACAGAAATTGTCCTTAGCTGTGCAACCTCAACATGCACGCGTTTTATTACCCCTGACTCAAGTGCGTCTCCGCCATCTCTTGAGAAGATCTTTACACCCACGACTCTTCCTCTTTTTCCTCCTTCCATTCTCTTGGACGTATCTTTTACATCTTTTGCTTTCTCTCCAAAAATAGAGTGTAGTAGCCTCTCTTCCGCCGTTAGCTGTGTCTCACCTTTTGGAGTTACCTTTCCCACAAGAATATCTCCCGGCCTGACCTCAGCTCCAACTCTAACAATTCCATCCTCGTCTAGATTTCTCAATTTGAATTCACTAACATTTGGGATATCGTGTGTCGTTACTTCTGGCCCGAGTTTTGTATCACGTACAATACATACATACTCATCCACGTGTATACTCGACAACACGGCCTCCTTGGCAAGCCTCTCTGAAATAATGATTGCGTCCTCATAGTTGTTTCCAGCCCAAGACATAAAAGCAACCCTGACATTCTGTCCAAGCGCCAATTGTCCATTTTCGCTTGAAGATGTGTCGGCGATCACTTGCCCTTTTTTTATCTTATCTCCTATAGAAACAATTGGTCTTTGGTGGAACATCGTAAATTTATTTGTCCGAGAGAAATTCACAAGCTTATATTCCTTTTCCTTGAGAGACGTCTTAACTTTTATCAATCTAGAATCTACATATGTTACTTCCCCGGCGTCTGTTGCAATAACCAGCCTTCCTGAATCTCGAGCAGCTGCCTCTTCAATGCCTGTTGCCACAAGTGGGGCACTCGGAGATACCAACGGAACCGCCTGCTTCTGCATGTTTGATCCCATGAGTGCGCGGTTTGCATCGTCGTTTTCAACAAACGGAACAAGTGAAGTGGCAACGGAAAATGGCTGATTTGTCGCAACTTCAATGTATTCAACGTCGTTCCTCTTTACTAATTCGGGCTCACCCTCCTTTCGGACTTCAACCAGCGCCGGCTCAATTTTCCCGTTCGCGTCTCGTGGTACTGCCGCGTGCGCAATTGCATATTTCTCCTCGTCAAGCGCATTCATATATACAATCTCTTTTGTTACTGTTCCTTTCTCTACTTTCGCATAAGGTGTTTCAATAACTCCGAATTCGTTTGGGCGAGCATACAGAGACATCCTAAGAACTAGTCCGATGTTCTTTCCTTCAGGTGTGTGAATAGGACACACTCTTCCATAGTGACTTGAGTGAACATCACGCACATCTAGACCTGCGCGTTCAGACGTGAGCCCGCCTGGTCCAAGAGTCGAAAGCGTCCGCAAATTTTCTATCTCAGCAAGTATGTTATATTGGTCCATCATTTGAGAGAGCTGATTGGCAGTAAAGAACTCCTTTACTGACGCAGAAAATGGTCTTGGATTTATGAACTGCACGGGAAGTATAGTTTCCGCGTCCACCGTGGACATTCTGTCCTGAATGTTTCTCTTCATTCTGCTCATGCCAACACGCATTTTTTGCTGGAGTAATTCACCTACAAAACGAACCCTTCTGAAGCCAAGGTGGTCTATGTCGTCCGGCTCAGCCTTTGGATCAGCGTTCAATGTGAGGATATGCCCAAGAATGTATACTAAATCTTCTTTTGTAAGTGCCTGACCAGTTAAGTTACCTTTGGCAGTAGACATGCCAAATCTTCTATTGAAATGAAAGCGACCGACTTGTGATAAATCGTATCTTTCAGCGGACAAGATTAAATCTACGTGCTCTCTTGCCGTCTCTGGAGTTGCCATATCTCCGTCTCGAAGCCGTCTATAAATCTCTACGTAGGATTCTTCTGCCGTGGTCGCACTGTCATGTTCGAGCGTTTTCTTTATCATTTCCTCTCCACCCTGAATTTTTGAGAAAGCTTTTAGCATATCCTTCTCTTTATCAAGGCCGAGAACTCTAAGAAGGCTGGTGACTGGAAACTTCCTTTTTCTGTCAATCTTGACGTAAATGACGCCATCTGCTTCCGATTCTATTTCTATCCATACTCCTCGGGCAGGAATTATTTTAGCCAAAAAATAGTTAATTCCCTTATACGCATTCCAATCAAAAAAGACCCCGTATGAACGTGCCAACTGCGGCACAACCACACGCTCAACCCCGTTTATAATGAACGTTCCGTGGTCAGTCATCCATGGAAAATCTGCGAGGAAAATCTCCTGCTCCTTTGTTTCCCCTGTTGTTTTATTTTTCAGTTTTACAACAATGGAAAGCGGTGCTTCGTAACTGAGCATTTTTTCTTTTGCATAGTGCTCATCCCACTTGGGTTCTTCAAACTTAAATTTAGAAAGTGTTAGCTCAAACTTTTTGCCCGAATGATCCTCTATCGGAGAGAACTCATCAAAAATCTCTTTCGTGCCTTCTTCTATAAGCCATCTAAAAGAGTTTAACTGTGTCTCCACAAGATTCGGAAGCGACACAAGTGGTTTTTGGAACCGCGAGAAAAATTTCTGCGGCAAATGCTTTTTTACTGCCATATTGAATTACAGGCGCCGAGCGCAATTACTACTCTTTAATAAGTTGTAGATCGTCCCTTTTGAATTTACAAAATCGTTTATAGTTCAAGGCGCGAGCCAAAAGCATCCCTAACCGTATAGAGATACGGTAAGAAATATTTTTTGCGAGAAACGCAGAAATGTGCCGAGTTTGTGAATTCAGCTAGTATTAAAATTGTATGCACCCGTAACTCATTCAACGAGAGGGAGTGTACATCATCCTACTTTAAATGTCAACAAAAAAAATGGCGGCGCAGGCAGCTTTTTTGCTGCCTGCGCCTTGTATCGGGGTAGAGGTCCCGCTATTTGGGAGGAGTGGCAACTCCCTCAGTACGGGATTCCCCGTATGAGTCCTTCTTGGTTGACCGTTCCGCTCCCTGAGAAGCAGACGAGCTCAGGAGATCCCTTTCAGGAGTCCAGGTCTGAAACCCCCCGTTATCACGAGTGTGTCCGCGAAAACAGTTTGCAGATACATTGTGACTTTGACTCATTTTGTCCCTCCACATTTGTGCACAATTGTGGACGAAATGGCCGCATACCACTTCGCTCCGTTTCGTAGTAAACACCCAGATGTCAATGGCGTCAACCCCGTTAGAGGCAAACAACGTGATCTTCAAATAATCCTTACCACAAAGAAACAAACGGTATATTTTTAGGCCTCTAACGGGGTCAATTTTTCTTTCCCTCACATGCACGCATGTGAGGGACTTTGCTCACTTTGCTCGCTTCGCCCTCCACTCTTCTATTTTCGCATGATGCCCTGTGATTAATACTTTTGGCACACGATACTTCTTACCTTTCCATTCAAACACCTCCGGTCGCGTGTACACATCAGGGCTCGCAACTCTTTCATCTTCTCTCGACTCACTTTTTCCGAGCACGCCCGGCACGTATCGCGCAACTGCGTCCACTATGATGAGTGCAGGCAACTCACCGCCTGTTAACACATAATCACCTACAGAAACACTTTTGGCTTTTAATATTTTTTGCACGCGCGCGTCTACTCCTTCGTAGTGTCCGGCAATCATCACGATGTGCCTTGTCCCGTTAGAGGTAGGTCGCTTGCGACCGCGAGCTCTAACGGGATTTTTTGCCAACTTTTTTACCATAGTTGAATCAAACTGCTTGCCACTCGGGGAGAAAAAAATCACCTCCACATCCCTCTTTTTTCCAATTGCGTTTTCTGCCGCACGAAGGACTGATTCCGGCTCGAGCACCATACCGGGCCCCCCACCATACGGACGTCTGTCCACGCGCCTGTGCTTATCTTTCGTGTAATCCCGTGGGTTGTAAAAAGACACCTTTATCTTTTTGTCCTTTTGTGCCCTCCCCAGCATAGAGCTTTGTACATATGGCTCAATTGCTTCGGGAAATAGGGTGATGATATGAAAGTGTACCATCTCACATTTGTACCAACAAAGCGCGCCGCGGGAAAGCGGCGTGTTTTGTTTTTTGTTTCTGTGGACTCTCTTATTCTGACAATCCCGTCTTCATAAATACTATTCGGACAAATCTGCGAGCGCCTCGTCTACCGACTTCTCGCGCCTAGACTCAAATCCTCCTGTACCCCCTTCTGGTTCGTTAATCTTTAGATTAACACGGGCATCGTTCTTCATTCCGACAATTCTAAGCAATGTCCGAATAGCCTTTGCGGTTGCGCCTGAGCGTCCAATAATCTTCCCCATGTCGTCTTTATGAACATCAAGGGTAAGTAGGACACCCATTTCGTCAACCGTGCGAATAATTTTTACGTCATCTGGATTGTCTACCAAGGACTTCACAACGTGCTCCAAAAATTCCTGATCTAATTCCATGCAGTCATTACTACCTATTAAAGAGGCATCCTAGTGGATACCACTGATGCAAAATGTAAGATATCAGCGAGCGTGTGTCAACAAAAAACTAGGACACCGGATGTCGTGCGCCTACTCCTCTTTCTTTTCTTCTTCTGCTGGTGCCTCTTCTTCTTTTTTCTCTTCCTCAGCAGGGGCTTCTGCGACTTCCTCAGAAGGCTTCTCTTCTGCAGGAGTTTCTTCTTTTGTTTCGGTCACTGCTTTTTCACCTTCTGCTGGTGTTTCTGCTGTCACTTCTTCCTTTGGCTCCTCTTCTTTCACTACAGGGGTTTTCTTTGGGAGTACATTAATTTTTTTACCCTCAATAATTCCTTCTGCAATGAGCATATTATGAATCCTATCTGACGCTTTCGCGCCAACAGACATCCAATACTTTATTCTCTCGCTGTTTAGAATCGTTTCTTTTGTTTTTGGGTGATGGGAGCCAACTCTCTCAACAATCTTACCGCTTTTAGGCCCTACATCGTGTTCAGCAACCACAACTCGAAAAGCGGGGTCGTTTTTGCGGCCAGTTCTTTGCATTCGAATCTTTAACATAACGGCAGAATTTTACCAGAAGAGACACTCCAGGTCAATCCTGCGTGGCTCATTTCCAAGCATTCATAACCAATAATTGTTATACCCCGTTAGAAGTCTCAATATGAAAAGTTTCTATGTAGAAATTTTTCATAAATTGTAGTCATAAGCTGTAGCCATCGAGCCAAAATGACACCAAAACTCTACATCTTTTAACTGTAATCTTTCGGCCGAACTTCTAACGGGGTATACTCACGACTATGAAAGAAAGTGTTGTGAAAAAAGACCTAGTTGATGGGATTATTCACGTCACCAAGGGTGGCGCTGGTTTTTTGCCACACGAGGATTTTGAGGAAGATATTTATATTCATCGGCGAAACATCAATATCGCATTAAACGGCGACACGGTGAAGGTCAGTGTCGTTAAGAAAAAAAAGGGTGGGCGTGCAGAAGGAGAAGTAGTAAAAATCTTAAAACGTGCAACCGAGGATTTTGTGGGAGTGCTAAAAAAGGGACCCGGCTCTCCCGTTTTCGAAGCAGATGATGTGCGGATGTATGCAAACATACGCGTCAAAAATACCGGAGATGCAAAGCCCGGCGACAAGGTTGTGGTTAAAATAGTTCGCTGGAAAAATACCCACGTCGACCCTGTCGGCGAAGTGACGAAGGTTTTGGGAAGAGCGGGAGAGCACGAAACAGAAATGCAATCAGTGATAATAACGCACGGTTTTTCCGAAGTTTTCCCTGAGGAAGTACTCAAAGAAGCAGACGAGATAGGTAAAAAACCTGCAGTATCACAAAAAGACATAGATGAGCGCCGTGATATGCGTAGCATACCGACTTTCACAATTGACCCAAAAACGGCAAAAGATTTTGACGATGCAATTTCAATACAAATACTTGAAAATGGCAATGTAGAAGTCGGTATTCATATTGCTGACGTGTCGCATTATGTGCAAGAAGGAACAGCACTTGATAAAGACGCGCGCAAGCGCGCAACCTCTGTATACCTCGTTGACCGCGTGATACCTATGCTTCCTGAAGTCCTTTCAAACGACATCTGCTCTTTGAATCCAGGCGTTGATCGTCTCGCCTTCTCCGCCATATTCACAATTTCCAAACAGTACAAGGACTCCCCTTGTACTGTGGTGGATAGGTGGTTTGGCAGGAGCGTAATCCGCTCTCAGCATCGCTTCACGTACCAAAGTGCGCAGGAAGTTGTTGATGGAAAGGAAGGAGTCTTCAAAGATGAGCTCTTGCTTGCCGACACTATTGCCAAATCGCTTAGAAAAGAGCGGGAGAAAAGAGGTGCTATTTCATTTGATACGGAAGAGATCGGTTTTGAACTAGATGATAAAGGCAAGCCGGTTCGCGTATTTGTAAAAGATCGATTAGAGACAATGAAGCTCATCGAGGAGTTGATGCTTCTTGCTAATCGTGAGGTCGCCGAGTGGATTGGCACGCACTGTAAAGATAAAAAAGAGCATCAGCGAACCTTTATTTATCGCATTCACGACACTCCCGATCCTGACAAAATAGAAGAGCTTCAGATTTTCCTAAAAGCTATCGGCTATGACTTAGGAAAAGACGGTAATCAAATCGCATCAAAGGATATCGATAAGCTTTTGCGAGATGTAAAAGGGAAACCCGAGGAGGCGCTTGTTCAAATGGCGACACTCCGATCTATGGCAAAAGCAATTTACAGCCACAAAAATATCGGGCATTTCTCGCTCGGCTTTCAACACTACACACACTTCACCTCACCGATTCGCCGCTACCCAGATATTATCGCGCATCGCATTTTGTGGAGTCATTTGAAAGGCCCAGAGATAAGTAAGAAAGAGATCGAAAGCTATCAGAAAGCGGCGATTACTTCTTCAGAGCGAGAAGTAGCCGCGGTGCAGGCAGAGCGCGAATCTACTAAATACAAGCAAATAGAATTTATGCAGGACAAGATCGGGCAAGAATTTGATGCGATAATAACAGGGATTACCGAGCATGGAATGTATTTGGCAGAAAAAGAATCGCGCGCCGAGGGCATGGCACACATCAGCTCCCTGAAAGATGATTACTATAATTACGACCAAAAAAAATATGCGCTCGTTGGTAAAAAAGGGAAGAAATACCAACTCGGAGACACGGTAAAAGTAGTTCTTAAAAACGCTTCGCTTGAAACAAGACAAATTGATTGGGAGGTTGTGGACTAAGCTGGACACAAAGTTGGACATCCGATGTCCTAGTGCTAGGACATCGGATGTCCTAATGCGTATAATTTGTGGTATATTTTTTGGTATGAGAAGACTTTTATGGGGCATCGTAATTGGCGTGGCGTTGGTGTTTGCTGTCAATTACTTTCTACTTCCCTATTTCGACACCATCGTCGTAGACGACGTACTTCCTTCTAGAATAAAGCAATCTGCAGATCCAGGCACTATTGAACACCTCAGCGACGCTCAAAAGAGAGATATGACGATGCAAATTATTGAGGCAAATAAGATAGATCTTTCAATGTCAGATGAAATGCCAAGAGAGCAAGTAAATGTATCGGAAGCATACAAGATAAAAGACACACCCCTCCACCCTGCATCCGGAGAGGTACGCATTGTGGAGTCAGACGGACAAACCATCGTGCGTTTTGAAAATTTTAAAACCATCAACGGCCCGAATGTGCATATCTACTTGGCGAAAGATTTGGACGCTAAGGAATTTATCGATCTAGGACGCCTTCGCGGCACTGAAGGAAATGTCAATTACGTTGTACCGAATGATATTGATGTTTCGGAATATACGTACGTAATGCACTGGTGTGTGCCATTTGGTGTACTTTTCAACTACGCTGAGATACAGTAAGTAAAGTTTTAATTAGCGATATATCTAAGTGATATACCTAGTAGTGATATAGCTACCCATGGCTTGATAGTATGATATTACATTATATCATACTGTGGGTTTGGGGTGTTTTTTGTGTATGTCGTTTGGTGTACTTTTCAACTACGCTGAGATACCATATTTGGAGGTAGTCAGGAAAGGATTGAAAGTTATGGCAGAGAAAAAGCCAAAACCGCTTCCGCGCGACACGAGTCGCTTTCGCAACTTTGCGCCCGATGGCGGGCAGCCGAGCATTCAAGCGAATCCCGACAAAACGTTGGGGTATATCTCGACCCTCGAGCTCATTTACGAAAGCAAATAATGAGCCCGCTATTGAGCCGTCCTGCAAGGGCGGCTCTTTTCTATTTACACTAAGATTCAATAAGAAATATCAACAGTTGGTTTTGTTGCATACAACAAAATTTTTATATATCATATAAGTATATACATGGCTGGTTTACAGCTCCCTGTCGTTCGGGTCGTGGAAACGTAAAGAACGAAATATGAAAACACTCACAGGGTACTTATTTCTTAGTGTCTAAAATAGCTACACCGCCCAGTCATCATTATTTCCGTGACCGCCGGGTGAGTCGCTTGAAAAGCGCGTTCGCTCCTCTGCTTCCCTAACTTAGTTGGACAGGAAAGCTTTATCGGAGAACGACGTAGCTACTTCAAAAACCAAAAGGTAGGTACTCCGTGAGTATTTTTGTAAAAAACCGCCTTTCATTCTAACACGTTTTGAGAAAACGGGCGAGTTTATATTAAATTTTCAGATAAAAACTGCGGGTATTTGGGTTATTTCGCTACACGCTCCGCTTCCTCTAGCTTGACTGAAAGAACCTTGGAGACGCCATCGGAGCCCATGGTAACTCCATAGAGCTCCCCTGCTGCGGCCATGGTGGCGCGGTTGTGGGTAATGAGTACTAGCTGGCTTCGCTTTCCAAGCTCGCGCACCATATCCGCGTAGCGCTTACTATTTGCCTCGTCAAGCGCCGCGTCTGTTTCGTCCAAAATCAAAAATGGAGGCGGATTCACCTGGCTCATCGCAAAGATAAGCGCAATAGACGTAAGCGCACGCTCGCCTCCGGAGAGAACCTCAAGTCCTTTAATTTTCTTTCGCGGGAGTGCCACATGAATATCAAGACCACGCACCAATTCCTCTTTCTCTTCAATCAATTCGTCCGATTCTTCATCGTACATTTCGGTTACCTTTTGACGCTTTTTCTCAAGCTCCAAGCGCGCGTCCCCTCCGCCGAAAAGTTTCTGGAAAAAGACGCGAAGTGCTTCATTTATTTTTACGAGTCCTTCGTTGAAGCGCTCATCTATTTTCGCGTCAAGCTCCTCAATAATCTGACGAAGAGAATTTGCAGATTTCTCTAGGTCGTCTACTTCGCGAGTTAAAAATTCATCACGTTTTCGTGTCTCGTCAAATTCTTTCATTATCTCCTCACTGTTTCCCGCCCCTGATTCTTCTATTTTTATTTTCAATCGCTCAATATCGCGACGACGCTTTTCCTGTACATCTCTATCTTCTGAAAGTGCTCCTTCCGGCACTTCCCCTTTTTGCCCTAAACCAATCTCTGATTGGTCGGGCGAACTGCCAGTGGCGGTTTTAGCCCAATTGCCTTGAGAGCCGAGGAGTGCAATGCCTTCGCGCACTTCTTCCTCAAAAGAGCGCTTTGCGTGTGCGATATCTTGAATACTGTGCGAAAGCGAACCTAGCGCACTTCTGAGTTCACGTCGCTTCGCGTCCAGCTTCAAAAGCTCTCTCTCCGCCTCGTGCTTTATTTCCACTTCCTTTCTCGCTTTCGCACGAAGTTCGGCAATTTGCTTCGTGAGCTCTGCCTCTTTTTCCTGAATTTCTTTGAGCTCGTTTGAAAGTCGCTCCACTTCCCGTTTTCCATCGTTATTATTTGTCGTACGCGACTCTCCTCCTAAGAATCGCTGTATCTTTTCTTTAATGGACACTATCAAACCTTTTACCTCCTCAAGCGTGTCCGCGTTCTGAATCGTATCTAAATCAGTATTGATTTCGCTTGCAAAAGCACGTGCTTGTTCATTTGTAATCGCCTCCTCCCCAACTTCTTCAATAATTTCAAGTTTCGCTTCCGCGCGCCCGAGCGCGCGCACCCTTTCTTCGCGCTCTTTTCGCACGCTAAGGAGCATCTCTTCAAGTTTAGCCGCCTCCACATCCTCTTTAGATTCGCCCTTGTCTCCTTCAGGAGTATTTGATTGCATCTCCCGCATCTGCTCCTCCGTCTGCAACAATTCCTTTTCAAGTGCATTCTTTTCATCTTCAATACGCGCACCTTCAGAGCGTATCCACGCATCTTCACGCGCCAAATAATCTTTGAGCTGTACGATAAGCTCTTCTTTCATTTCTCGTGCCTTTTCTATTTTTTCTACTTGCTTGCGCAGAAATTTTAAATGCGGTGCGAGTTCGCGCCTCAAGGAGCCCACTTTTTCAATATTTTCTTCTGTTTCCTCAAGCTTACGTTCGCTCTCTGCTTTTTTGTGCTGATAGAGCTTGAGACCAAGTGCATCTTCCACCATTTCACGACGCTCTCTCGGAGATGCGTTCAATATTCTGTCAGCTTCCCCTTGTGAGATTATTTGATACCCCGAGCCACCTATATTTGCTCCCGCCAAAAGGCGGATGACATCTTTGAGACGCACTTTTGAGCCATTTATGAGGTATTCATTTTGTCCGTCGCGATGCACGATACGCTCTATAACTACTTCTGAAAAATCTATATCCAGCTGTTTTTTACTATTATCAAAGGCAACCTTTATGGAAGCGCGGTTTTGTCTCGAAAGCACTTGGGATCCGCCCCATATTAAATCTTCTCCACGCTTGGAACGCATTGATTTCATAGATTGCTCTCCTAGTACAAAACGAAATCCCTCTGCCACATTTGATTTGCCCGAGCCATTGGGCCCTACAATTGCGGAAATGGGAGATTCGAAAAGAAACGTCTCCTTACGCCCGAAAGACTTAAAACCTACAAGCTCTATTGATTTGAGCATTTTGTTATTGTACCAATAAAGTATCACGAATTGCTTTTGTTTTGTGTATTGCTATTATATTTTCGGGTGTGAGGTGTGTCCTTCGATGTCCCACAGAAACCCCGTTTGCAACGGACATCACCTTGGTCTGACGCCACACATCTCGCACCCGCCTAACCCACTTTGCAAAGTGGGTTTTATTTTTGTTAAAAAAGTGAATACTAGAACATCGGATGTCCTAGTCTTGTAAGAAGAAGAAAAGAGCCCTCATCGGGGCTCTGTTTAGTTTGTGGGAATCTATAGAATGATTCCTTTATTTCTTTTCACCGGTTTTATTATCGACCAGAATAATTTCGTCCTGATCCATAACCAGATTCTTGTATAACTGAAACGAGCGTCGAAGTACTTCCGAATCTGATTGAGCACCAGTTTTTTTGCGAATTATCTTCAAGTCTTTGATCACCGACTCAGGCAGCATTATTGAGCGTCGCTTCACTCCCGTATTACCCTTTTCTCTCATGACTTTTCCTTTCATTAAGCTAAATCAAACCTACCAAATTCTAGAAAAAAGAAAAGAAAATATATAAAACGACACTATCGACAACATCCGACATCCTTATTTTTCCGCGACCGCGGTAAAATAAGGAACAGCACTAAATCACCTGCGCTTTTCTTTAATTTTGAAAAGTTTCCTTAATTGTCTATCTTCCTCTAACTCTTCTACCACCATATACTGCACCTCTTTGCCGAGTCGGTAA
>Ga0210057_1003404_pt1 | contig 21944 bp, 14 predicted proteins | sample CryGeyCG2114_010_2_FD_183968 | JGI IMG/M metagenome (GOLD analysis project Ga0210057, IMG submission 183968) | Groundwater microbial communities from aquifer - Crystal Geyser CG10_big_fil_rev_8/21/14_0.10 (SPAdes) (version 2) | ecosystem: Environmental > Aquatic > Deep subsurface > Groundwater ...
CCAAATGGCTATCAAATAAGCCAAAATGAAGCGCCCTTGTGTAAAAATGGAAAACTTAATATAAACAGCCACGACATCAAAATTAACAATATACACCTGGAAGAGGATACTGGAAAATTGATACATTCCGAAGACAATGACTGTTCATTGGTTGATTTTAATCGAGCCGGAATTCCTTTAATGGAATTGGCAACCGAACCAAACATCCATTCGGCTGCGGAAGCTCGGGAATTCTGCGAAGAACTTCGGCTAATTTTAAGATATTTGGGAATCTCCGATGCCGATATGGAAAAAGGAGAAATGAGATGCGAGGCAAATATTTCTCTCGGCAAAAAAGAAGGAAAATTAGGAACCAAAGTAGAAATTAAAAACCTAAACTCATTCAAGGCAGTAGAAAAAGCAATTGATTATGAAATAAAGCGGCAAGCCGAACTTTTAGAAAGCGGTGAAAAAATAATCCATGAAACGCGCGGCTGGAACGATAATAAACAAAAAACATTTTCTCAAAGGACTAAAGAATTCGCGGAAGATTACCGATATTTTTCCGAACCAGATTTGCCGCCCTTAAAGATTTCTAAAAAAGATATAGAAAAAATAAAAGCCGAGATTCCGGAACTGCCAGCCAAACGAAGAATCAGATTTAAGAAAGAATACAAGATTCCCAAAAATGACATAGAAATCTTTACAAACTACAAGACCCTTGGCAATTACTTTGAAAAAGTTATCAGCGAATTAGAAGAACGGAATTATAAATTGATTAAATTAACTGCTAATTATTTAATTACTGAATTAAAAAAATACTTAGCTAATCTTGAAGATATTGAGAATATAAAAATAACTCCGGAAAACTTCGCTGAATTTATAACTATCATTGATGCTGGCAAAATTTCCTCAAGTGCAGCGCAGGCAGTTCTTAAAGAAATGTTCGAAACCGGGGCTGACCCATCAAACATAATTGAAGAAAAAGATCTATCCCAGGTAAGCGATGAATCAGAACTTGAAAAAATTATAAAGAAAGTAATCAAAGACAACCCAGGGCCAATAAAAGATTATCAAGGGGGTAAAGCCGAAGCTCTTCAATTTTTGGTGGGCCAAGTTATGCGACGAAGCAAGGGAAAAGCAAATCCACAGATTACAACTAAATTATTAAAAAAATCCCTGGCTGCTCTTCCAAAATATATTAAAATTGACAAAGGATAAACTTTATAATATAATCAACTCTTCGGTTCTTTGACAACAAAAAGGAGAAGAAAATGAAAGATAAAAAGGACAATTCAGATTTTCTGAGCAAATATTTACGATTTCTAAAAAAATTTCTTCCTTGGTTCGTAGTATTAGTATTATTGGCCATCGCTCTCTCCTGGTTTAATTCTGATAAGCCAGAACCTTTTGGGAAAATAGAATTTATAAGAGCGGCTCAAGAAAAAACTGTAGAGAGTGCAATAATCGAACCGAGCAATAATAGCTATAAACTAACCGTTAAATTGTCGGGCCCAGAGTTAAAAGGAAAGCAACGCGCCTTCTCCGTGCTTAAAGAAGATACATTTGAAGATCTCCGGCTTGGAGAATTTCTAACTAAATATAATATTAGATTTGCTGTTAAAACATCTCGCTCCGGAACCTTATCTCTTCTTCTAATTTATGGCTTCCTGTTTCTTTTTATTTTTTTTATATTCCGCAATTTAAACAAACAATCGCGGGCGATAGGAAAAACTGATAAATTTATCGATGCAACTCCTCGCAATAAAATAGGGACGCAAGTAATGTTTAAAGATGTTGCTGGGCTAAAAGAAGCCAAAGAAGAATTGCAAGAGATTATAGATTTTCTAAAAAATCCTACCCAATTTTCTAAATTAGGTGGCCGGGTTCCCCGAGGAGCATTGCTCGCAGGACCAACTGGCAGCGGAAAAACTTTGCTAGCTCGCGCAGTTGCTGGAGAAGCAGAGGCGAATTTCTTTTCAATGTCTGGCTCAGAGTTTGTTGAATTATTCGTGGGAGTAGGAGCTAGCAGGGTAAGAGACTTATTCTCTCAAGCTAGAAAAAACCCTCCGGCAATTATCTTTATTGACGAAATTGATGCAGTTGGCAGATCTCGAGGAGCAGGCTTGGGCGGTGGACATGATGAGCGGGAACAAACACTCAATCAAATTTTAGTAGAAATGGATGGCTTTGAACAACGCCAAGGCATAATAGTTTTAGCTGCTACTAATCGACCCGATATGCTAGATAAAGCCATACTACGACCTGGTCGTTTTGATAGAAAAATCTATACCAATCTTCCTGACATCGAGGACAGAGAATCCATCCTTCGGGTTCATACTCGGAATAAACCCCTGGCTTCAAATGTTGATTTGAAGATAATCTCAAGAGGGACACCGGGATTTTCCGGAGCTGATTTGGAAAATTTGACCAATGAAGCAGCTTTAAGAGCGGCAAGAAAACAAAAAAACGAGATTGAAATGGAAGATTTTGAGTGGGCAAAAGACAAAGTTTTAATGGGCGCTGAGAAAAAAATAATTATTACCGACAAAGAAAAACGAACTACTGCCTACCACGAAGCTGGCCATACCTTAACGTCTCTATACTGCCCCGAAGCCGATCCTCTGCACAAAGTTTCTATTATACCCCGAGGCCAGGCCCTAGGAATGACTGTCCAACTTCCCCTTTTAGATAAACACACCTATTCCAAACAGTATCTGGAATCACGATTGACAATTCTAATGGGCGGAAGGGCAGCTGAAAAAATATTTTTGAATCAGCTAACGACCGGGGCATCAAATGATATTGAGGTCTCGACGGCAATTGCCCGAAGAATGGTTTGTGATTTTGGGATGTCCGATCTGGGTCCTCTAAGTTTCGGGAAGAAAGAAGGCGAAATTTTCTTGGGCAGAGATTTTGTCCAGGCTCAAGATTATAGCGAAGATACGGCAAGAAAAATAGACGAGGAAGTTAAAAAAATTGTGGACGAAGCCTATCAGAAAGCACAAAAGATTTTGGAAGATAACAAAGATAAAATAGAAAATCTGGTTAAGCTTTTATTGGAAAAAGAAACACTGGACGGCGAAGAAATAAGAAAGTCCTTAAATATATGAATAAATTAAAAAGCCACTCGGCAAGAGTGGCTTTTATCGTCTTAGAAATCTTCCTGCCAATTGTTCGGCTTCTTTATAATTTCGTATCCAATGAATGCTTTTATCTCTCTTGAACCAAGTCATCTGGCGCTTGGCGTAATGTTCAATTTCTTTTTGCAGCCGCTCGACCATTTCCTTTTTGGATAATTGCCCTTGAAGATATCTGGCAATATAACGATATTCTAAACCAAAATCATTTAATCTTTTCTGGCTTAATCCTGATTTTCTAAGTTTTCTAACTTCGGCAATCATCCCCTGTTTTAATCGATGCAAAAGCCGTCTTTTTATCAATTCTTTCAATTCTTTTGGGGATTTTTTAGTTCCTAAATATAAAACATCGAATTGAGATTTTTTTTCTAAAATAGGAACTGGTTTCCCGGTTTTTTTAATTATTTCCAGGGCCCTAATCAATCGCCGGCGATTTTTAGCGTCGATATTTTTAGCTCGGCGGGGGTCGAGTTTTTTTAATTCCTTGAATAATTCCTCGGTATCTTCCTTCTCTAATTCTTCTCTTAATTTCCAGTCCGGTTTAACCCTCGGAATAATTAATCCCTCGGCCACGGCCTGAATATAAAATCCGGTTCCTCCGCAAAGAATGGGAATTTTGTTTCTTTTGTATATTTTATCAATCGCCCTAAGTGCTATTTCCCGATATTGGGCAACGGTGAATTGGGTTTTTGGACTTGCGATGTCCAAACAATAATGTGGCACGCCTCGCATCTCTTTCTTGGTAATTTTTCCTGTCCCAATATCCATGCCTTTATAAACTTGCCGAGAATCTGCGGAAATAATCTCTCCTCCGCCAAATGGGGCGGAAAATTTCTTAGCTAATTTTACTGCGAAATCAGATTTTCCCGAAGCTGTTGGTCCAAGAATTACAATTAATTTATGCCGATCCTGTTTATTTACAATTTCATCAAGAATCTTCCATCTCCTCTTCTTTTCTTCAAGCAGAACATCATCTTTAAACCAAGCAGCTGCTGTGCCGGCCCTGGCAGAGTATTTATTAATATAGGCCTTATCAAATTTAATTTCTTTGAATACTTTAACTGTATTCTGAAATTGTTTTTTTGTCTCAGACGGAAAACCAACAATCACATCAGTAGAGATCTTAACCCCGGGAATTTTTTTCCGGATTTTTTCAATCAATTTTTTATACTGGCCTGCCGTATAATGACGATTCATTTTCCTTAAAATTTCATTATCCCCGCTTTGAATCGGCAAATGGATTTCTTTGACCACTTTCCCGCATTTGGCAATGGCATCAATTAAGTCATCGGACACATCTTTCGGATGAGAAGTGAGAAATTTTATTTGAAAGTCGCCGGGAATACTATTTATTTTTCGCAGCAATGCGGCAAAACCATGTTGATACGAATTAACGTTTTGTCCCAACAAAGTTATTTCTTTACAGCCATTTTTTATCAGGTTTTTGACCTCATTTATAATTTCTTTGACCGGCCTGGAAATTTCTCGACCGCGCGTATAAGGAACAACGCAGTAAGAACAAAAGTTGTCGCATCCGGTCATAATAGGCACAAAAGCCAAGGCAGATAAACAATCTCTGCCCAAAAATTTTCTTATATCAACAATATCGTCAAAGAATTTCCTGAATTTTATTCTGTCCGATTTTAAAACACAACCAGTCAGAATTTTCTTGGCTTTGAGGTGTTCAAATTTTTTCTTTAATCCTAAAACTCTATCTATCGCCGTCTGGCGCACAGAGCATGCATTAACCACGATCAGGCCCGCTTCTTCTAATTTCTCGGCTTTCTTATATCCCTGTTTTTCTAAAAATGCAGCAATTCGCTCGGAATCGCTTTCGTTCTGCTGACAACCAAAGGTTTTAATAAAGTATCTTTTCATACTAATTAGATTACAAAAAATGCCCCTTTTAGTAAAGGGGCATTTTATAATCTGTATTACTTATTTGCAATCTTGAGGACAGGTCACAGTTGTTTCAGCATTCTTTCTTTTGCCCGTTGTTTTGCTTGGTCTAAATTTTGATTCAGGGCTGGCGGCAAAATTCTATTCTCAACTTTTTGCTGTAATTTTTCTATTATTTCAACTTTGGTATCCTCATTACCACCAATCTGTTCCAAGTAGCTTTTAAATTTCGTCTGATCTTCGGCGGACATATTATTCAAGTCTCCATGGAGTCTGTTTAAGGAATTTTCCTGAGCTTGCTGGATTGCTTCTTTGGCTTGCTCAGGAACTTTGTTTTCCAGCTCTAACAAAACTTCTAAATTTTTGAAGTTTTTGTACTGGCTGCCTTCGATATTTTCCAGATTTTTCTCCAGTCTTTCGGGAATTTTATCAACATCTTCAAGACGGTTAAGTGCCTCGCCCAAATGCTCTAAAGCCCGTTCTTTATTCTGCCTGATTGTTTCAAGCACTTCGGGTTTATCGGAAAGTTGCTGTTCTAAGCGATTCATCAATCTCTCCTGTTTTATGACTTTATCAGTAAACTTATCCAAAAACTCATCTATTTTCGAATTATCCGCAGCTTTTTCCTCCATTACTTCGATTCGATTTCTGACAATTTCCATTTCCTGCTGATATTTATCCAGGGCCCCTTGAAGAATTTGTTCGTTGCCAGTTTTGTCTACCAACTTTTTCACTTCAATCAATCTCTCGTTTGCAAATTTAAGTTGAAGCTCGGCTTTTTTAACCGAATTGAAGGTAAGCTTGACCCTGACTTTACGCCAGAAATCTTTTAATGGATAAATAGGACTGTTAGGAAGAATACTGGGTTCGGAAACTTCCAGGTCGCCGGCCGTAATATTTTCATCGGCCGTAATAGCCTCTTCAACGGCGACATCATTAACATCGGTTTCTTGGGCAAAAACATTAAGCCCAATTAAAAACCCGCTGATTACAAATATAGCTATAAGAAATAAAATTTTTATTTTCATATTATTTTTTTATTTTATTATTTTTATTTCGACCTTTCTTTATTTATTTTATTGATAAATCCTGCACCTTTCAAATGGTATTAAACCATCTACGCAGAAAGAATTTATAGATTCTTTAAAAATCCACGCGTCAAGGTTATAAATTACTTAAAAGGTGCAGGATAAATTTGTTTATTGTCATCATCCCGATATCTCCTTTTTCTCTGCTTCTGACGCGGACTGATTTTGATTTCTGCTCTTGATCGCCAACTACCAACATATAAGGGATTTTTTGCATTTCTCCTTCCCGAATTTTCTTGGATACGGTTTCATTTTCATCTTTTACTTTAACCCTAAAGCCATTCGCTATCAGCCCCTTGCCAATTTCTCTGGCGTATTTTTCATGACGAGACCCGACCGGAATAACATAAATCTGAACAGGAGAAAGCCATAACGGCAAAGCGCCGGCATGATGTTCCAATAAAACGCCAACAAATCTTTCCAAAGAACCGAGCAGGGCGCGATGGACCATATATGGCCTTGATTTTTTGCCCTTGTCGTCAACATAAACCAGGTCAAATCTTTCCGGTAAATTGAAGTCGAACTGAACGGTGGTGCATTGCCACTCTCTGCCTAAAGAATCTTTAATTTTGATATCAATTTTCGGGCCGTAAAAAACCCCGCCGCCAGTATCAATTTTGTATTTGAGCTTTAATTTATTTAAAACAAATTTTAAGGTCTTAATTGCCTTGTTCCAATTTCTCGGCGTTCCAACATAATCTTTTGGTCGGGTAGCCAGATAAATACCGTATTCCTTAAAGCCGAAATCTTTTAAGAGTTTAATGCCAAATTTTACGGCCCTCATTACTTCGTCGGCTAATTGTTCCGGAGTACAAATTATATGCGCATCATCCTGGGTAAAGCCGCGAACCCTGGTCAGGCCATGCAAAACTCCGGAGCGTTCGTATCTGTAAACCGTACCAAGCTCTGCCCACCGACAAGGCAAATCCCGATAACTTCTGGTCTGGGTTTTATAAATCTTCATGTGGAATGGGCAATTCATCGGCTTAATCAGATATTTATCGCCCTCAACTTCCATTGGGCCGAACATATTTTCTTTATAGAAGTTGGTGTGACCCGAGGTCTGCCAAAGTTTTATCCTGCCGACATGAGGAGTCTTAATCAATTCGTATCCGTTTGCTAAATGCTCCCTAATCCAGAAATCTTCGATTATTTGACGGAGCATTGCTCCTTTGGGGTGCCAGAGAATTAAACCCGGCCCAACTTCTTCATCAATACTGAATAAATCCAGTTTTTGCCCCAAAATTCGGTGATCTCTTTTTTCCGCCTCCTCGATTTGTTTTAAATAATCATCAAGTTCTTTCTTCGCATTAAATGCTACTCCATAAATTCTCTGGAGCATTGGATTTTTTTCATCTCCGCGCCAATAAGCTCCGGCAATTTTAGTAAGTTTAAAAGCCTCGGGATTTATTTCTTTGGTGGATTTAACATGGGGACCAGCACACAAATCAGTAAATTCACCACTTTTGTAAATCGTTAACTTTTGACTTTTGACTTTTGACTTTTCATTTACAAGCTCGAGCTTGTATGGCTGGTCCTTAAATAATTTTTTCGCCCGTTCTTTAGTGGCAAAACTTTTTTCAAATTTTATATTCTGCTTAATCAATTCTTTCATTCGTTTTTCAATTTTTAACAGATCTTCGGGAGTTAAAGTTTGATTCAATCCAAAATCATAATAAAAACCATTCTCAATAGTCGGTCCAATAGCAAATTTAACATTTCCAAAAATGTCTTTTACCGCATGAGCCATAATGTGGCTTATCGAATGTCGTATTGTCTCAATTTTCATGGAATTTCTATTTATTTATTATTTCTTCCGCCTCGTCGCAGAGGATTTTTAGTTGGTCATCTTTGTTGCTTACTTATCCACGCTAACTCTTGACAAGGGATTTTTTATATAATAAACTTATAATGTGATAACACTCTAGGGTGCCTTCGGGTAGCCCTAGATTTTTTATTGGGAAAGTTCTTTTTTTAATTTCCTAATATCAATATATTTTGCCCTCTCTAAAAGTTCTTTTGCTACCCTGCCTCGCGTAGACATTACAATAACTCTTTTACCTTTCTGTTTAATTTTATCTAATGGAGTAACAAAATCGCTATCTCCTGACATTAAAACTGCTGTATCGTATTTATCGGCTAATTCTACCATTTCTAAAGCTAATTCAACATCTAAATTACTTTTCCATTTATATTTATCACGACCTAAGTTGATTTTCTTTACAATTTTCGTTCTCACCACATATCCAGTTATTTCAAGCATATCTAAAAATTTCTTTTGTTTTGTATTGTTTTCATCTAGTCCGGAGTAGGCAAAACATTTTACTTCTTCACATTCCTTCTTAAAATATTTCATCAATTTTTCGTAAGAAATCTTCCATCCTAAATTTCGCTGAGAATAAAAAACATTCTCCACGTCTACAAAAACATAAACTTTACCTTTTATAAATTCACTTATCATAAAACCAAAAATTTAATCAAAATTCCCTAAACCAACCTTTCGGGCTTGACAAAGTGGCGAATGTATGCTAAACTTATCGTGGAGGTTAATCCTACCAAATCTGTTCTTTGGGGAGGTTAAAATGTTAGCACCTTTAACTATGGTCTTTGTGCTTACAGCGTTCATCTCGCAGGTTGTGACTCTGATTTTTTACATAAGAAAGGAAACAGATAAAATCAGTATTGCTCAAGGCGTCACGATAACTTTACTGTGGCTCGCACTGATCGTTTTCTCATTGAGGAATCAAATATCTTAAAAACTTTTAAAATGTCCCTGGGACAACTAATGTTCTGGGGCATTTTCTATTTCTCCCAATCACGCTTAGCGCGACCAATCCCTAATCAAAATATCATGCTTTTTGGAATTTTGAAAATTTGAATTTTGGATTTGATTAGGTGAATTAGGTGAATTAGGTTAATTAGAAATTAGGAATCTATGTCTTTCAATTCCTCTGCTTCGTCGCAGAGGATTTTTAGCTGTTCATCCCTGTCGCTTAAACGACCGGAGAGCATAACAATTTTTCCCTCCTGCCAAACAACCGGGTTTTGCTCAAGAACAGAGGGGAAAACCAAGGTTTCAATCTTGCCCGTTAAATCTTCCACTTCGACAAAAAGCATGGGTTTTCCGGTTTTGGTGATGAATTTCTTTATCTTATTTATTATACCAGCAATTTTAATCCTTTTACCAGCCTGATGCGAATTTATGGTCTGAATACTCATTGCATTTTTTTCTAAAAATGACCGGTGTCTGTCCAGAGGATGCTCTGAAACATAAATGCCCAGCAATTCTTTTTCCCAAATTACTTTTTCATTGTCTTGGGTTTCTATGGTTTTTTTTGTTTTCAGAATAAAAAAATCAAAAGATTGGGAAGGAATCGAATCAAAAAGATTGGTCTGGCCGTTTGACTTAGACTTCTGAATTTCTCTGGAATAAGCTAACATCTCTTCCAAATTCGCCAACAATTGCGCCCTCTCTCCCAATCTATCAAAGGCGCCTGCTTTTATCAGACTCTCTAAAGATTTTTTGTTTAAATCTTTTGACTGAACACGGCTTAAAAAATCGCCGATTGATCCATAAGGACCATTGCTCTTCCGTTCTTTAACAATTGCTTCAACGACATTGGAACCGACATTTTTAATGGCCGTGAGTCCAAAACGAATATTATTGTCCGGGAGCAAAGTAAAGCTATCAAGACTTTCATTAATATCCGGCGGCAAAACCATAATTCCCTCCTTTCTGGCTTCGTCTACCAAAATGGCGATTCTATCAATATCATTTTTTTCGGAATTCATCAGGGCAGTCATAAATTCAGGAGTGTAATGAGATTTAAGATAAGCTGTTTGATATCCAATCAAGGCATAACAAGTGGCATGGCTTCTGTTAAATCCGTAACGGGCAAAAGGCTCGACAAACTCCCAAATTCTCTCGGCTGTTCGTTGATCAATTTTATTCTTAATCATTCCTTTAATCATCTTCTCCGATTGCTCGTCAAGTAATTTTTTTATTTTTTTGCCCACTGCCTTTCGCAGCACATCGGCCTCCGCCAGGCTGAAGCCAGCCAGATCCCTGACAATTTGCAGTAACTGCTCCTGATAAATGGCGATTCCATAGGTATTCTTTAAAATAGGTTCCAATTTTGGATGAATATAAGCTATCTTCTTTTGTCCCCGCTTGCGAGCTATAAATTCCGGAATAAGATCCATGGGGCCCGGCCTGAATAAAGCAACCATAGCTATAATATCTTCGAATTGCGTGGGCTTAAGCTGCTGAAGATATCGTTTCATTCCGCTTGATTCAAGCTGAAAAACACCGGTAGTATTGGCTTTCTGAAACAGTTCAAAAGTTTTCTTGTCGTCTAAGGGAAGAGCATCTATATTAATTTCTTCTTTCCTTAATTTTTTAATAAGATTAACCGCATTTTCTATTATAGTTAAATTCTTCAATCCTAAAAAATCCATTTTTAAAAGACCTAAATCTTCTACAGAATGCATTTCATATTGAGTGACAATCGTTTCGTCATCCTGAGAAGCATGCTGTCTGGGCGTATAATTATCGATCTTATTTTTGGTAATGACGATGCCGCAGGCATGGGTAGAAGCATGACGGGCTACTCCCTCTAATTTTTTAGCCAGATCAATAAGTCTTTGAGTCTGGGAATCGGTTTCGTAGCTTTCTCTAAGTTCCGACACTTTAGAAAGAGCTTCCCCCAACGAAAAGGCAAAAGGAATCATTTTCGCCAGCTGATCGCAAAATGTGTAAGCGTAGCCCAGGGCTCGACCCACGTCTCTAACCACGGCTCGAGCAGCCATTGTTCCAAAAGTAATAATTTGAGCAACGTGCTCTCGACCATATTTTTGGGCAACATAATCAATCACCTCGTCTCTTCTGGTATCGGCAAAATCTAAATCGATATCCGGCATGCTAATTCTGTCTGGATTTAAAAATCTCTCAAAAAGAAGATTATATTTTAAAGGATTTACATTGGTAATATTTAAAAGATAGGCAACTAAACTTCCGCCAACGCTTCCCCTGCCGGGCCCAACCACTATCCCATTATTTTTTGCCCAATTAACCAAATCTTGAACAATTAAAAAGTACGATGCAAAACCTGTTTTTTTGATGACCTTAAGTTCATAATTTAGGCGATCTTTTGCTTCCGATTCGGCCTTGCCGAATCTCATTTTCAAGCCACTAAGACAAAGTTTCTCAAGATATCTATCGGCAGCTTCTCCCTCCGGCAGAGGAAAAATGGGGAGCTCAATTTTACCTAATTCGATTTCTAAATTACACTGGTCAACAATTTTCTGAGTATTTTCTATGGCTTCGGGAACCTCTTTAAAAGACTCTATCATCTCTTTCTGGCTTTTCATCGAAAAATCGTCATTCAGAGTTAATCTGTCCTCATCATTAATTGTATGATTTGTTTGAATGCACATTAAAATTTCCTGAGCTTCGGCATCTTCGGGATTTATATAATGAATGTCATTGGTAGCCACCAAAGGTATGCCCGTTTTTTTAGAAATTTCTAAAAGAACATTGTTAACTTTTTTCTGCTCTTTGAAATTGTAATGGGGCATCATTTCTAAATAAAAATTGCCGGGACCAAAAATATCAGAATATTCCAGGGCGATTCTTTCGGCTTTTTCGATATCGCCCGCTAAAATTGTCTGCGGAATTTCGCCATGAAGACAAGCAGACATAGCTATCAATCCTTCCCTATGTTCTCTAAGAAGCCCCTTGTCAACTCTGGGCCTATAATAAAATCCTTCCAAGTGAGCCCGGGTAATTAACTGGATTAAATTTTGATAGCCGATTTTGTCTTTGGCCAAAACTACAATGTGCCATCTTTCTCTATCAATATTCGGCCGTTTGAAATGCCTCCCCTCCGGAGCGATATAAAGCTCCGCTCCGATGATTGGTTTAATGCCGGCTTTCTTGGCTTTTTTATAAAACTCTATCGCCCCATAAAGCACCCCGTGGTCAGTAAGAGCCAAGGAATCCATATTCAACTCCTTGGCTCTTTTAATAAGTTGGTCAATCTTGGCCAAACCGTCTAACAAGCTATAATGCGAATGGACATGCAAGTGAGTAAATTTCATACATAAAATTTAAATATCCAAGTTTTTAACTTTTTTGGCATGCGTCTGAATAAACTTCTTCCTTGGGGCAACTTCGGTTCCCATCAAAATATCAAAAATTTTATCGGCTTCCCGGACATCTTCAATGGTCACTTTTTTCATGGTTCTTCTCTCAGGATCCATGGTTGTTTCCCAAAGCTGACCGGGATTCATCTCTCCTAAGCCCTTATACCGCTGAATGTTTATTCCCTCGCCCTTCATCTTTGCCACGGTTTTTTCTTTTTCTTCCTCGCTATAAACATACATCACTTCTTTTCCCTTCTGGATTCTGTAAAGTGGCGGCTGGGCTATATAAAGATAGCCATTTTCAATAACCGGAGCAAAAAATCTGTAAAATAAAGTTAAAAGTAAAGTTCTAATATGGGCGCCATCAACGTCGGCGTCGGTCATAATTATAATTCGATGATAACGAAGTCTTGATAGATCGAAATCCTCGGCAATAGCCGTACCCAAAGCAATAATTAAAGATTTGATTTCTTTGGACGTAAGGATTTTATCCAGTCTTGCTCTTTCAACGTTCAAAATTTTTCCTCGCAATGGCAGAATCGCCTGAAAATGGCGATCTCTTCCCTGCTTCGCGCTACCGCCGGCGCTGTCGCCTTCCACAATATATAATTCCGATTCCTCCGGATTGGAACTGGAGCAATCAGCTAATTTTCCGGGAAGGGCCATTCCTTCTAAAATACCCTTTCTGATAACGGTTTCTCGGGCTACTTTCGCCGCCTTCCTGGCTTTAGCTGATAAAATTACTTTTTCTAAAATCTTGCGGGCATCGGTTGGATTTTTCTCCAAAAATTCTTCAAATGCCTCAGCCATGACTGCTTCGGTAATCGTTCTTGCTTCAGGATTTCCCAACCTTGCCTTAGTTTGGCCTTCAAATTGAGGTTCCGGTATTTTCAGGCTTACCACTGCCGTAAGTCCTTCTCTGACATCATCACCGCTCAATTTTTCCTCTTCTTTTAAAAATCCGTTCTTTCTTCCGTAGTCGTTTAAAGTCCTGGTAAGGGCAGTACGAAAACCAGTCAAATGCATTCCTCCTTCGCCAGTATTAATATTATTGGCAAAACTAAATTCAACCGCCTGAATATCGGTGGTATATTGAAGACTAATTTCAACTAACGAATCTTCTTTTTCTCTTTCGATATAGAAAATATTTTCATGAACAACCCCTTGGTCCCGGACTAAATATTTTATGAAAGAAGTCAACCCTCCTTCAAAATAAAAGGTATGTGTTTTTGGGAGCTTATCTTTCTCTCGCTCATCAATAACGGCAACTCTTATTCCCTTGGTCAAATAGGCCTGCTGCCGCAAGTGGTCTAAAATTGTTCGCCAGTTAAATTTCGGCGTTTCTCCGCCTCTGGCGGAAAAAATCTCCGGATCCGGCTCAAAAATTACATTGGTTCCGCTGTGAGAGCACTTGCCAATTTTCTTGACCTTGGCTTTCGTCTTGCCCTTCGAATATTCCTGGGCATATAAAAATCCATCGCGGCAAACCTCGGCTCTCATCCACTGGCTTAAGGCGCAGACCACCGAGACGCCTACTCCATGAAGGCCCCCGGCAATCTTATACGCTTTTCTGTCAAATTTTCCGCCAGCATGAAGAGTGGTCATTACGGTTTCCAGGGCAGATTTGTGAGTTTGAGGATGCTTGGCAACCGGAATCCCTCGGCCATCATCAGCCACTGCCACTCGATTATTGGGCATTAAAGTCACGCCAATCTCAGTGCAATAACCGGCAATTGCTTCGTCTAAACTATTATCAACCACTTCCCAAATCAAATGATGAAGGCCCTCGGAGCCCGTTGAACCAATATACATTCCCGGCCTTCTCCTAACCGGCTCCAATCCTTTCAATACATAAATATCTTTCGCTTCATAACTGGATTTCTCCGCCCGAGGCGGACCAGCCGGCGTGGGCTTTTTGGTCTTCTTTTTGGTTATAGTTTTTTTATTTTTTTTCTTGGGCATTTATTTTTAATTTACTTTCTCACCTCCCACCCCATTCTTCTCCCCAATGCTTTAACGATCCCCGCATGAATCTTGTCAACTTCTTCGTCGGTTAGGGTTCTATCCTTAGCTTGATAAATAATATGAAACGCTAAATTCTTTTTACCTTCGGGGATCTCCTCTCCTTCATACATATCAAACAAATCAACATCTTGAACCAATTCGCCGCCAGCGCTATTAATAACATTTAAAACGTTAACCACTCTCTCGTTTAAATTCACCAAAACGGCAATGTCTCTGACTACGGCCGGGTATTTCGATGGATGTTGATAAATTAATTCTTCCTCAACCAACCGAGTTAAAAGTTCAAAATCAATATCAAAAGCTGCCACCCACCCTTTTATCTTGAGTTTAGATAAAATCTCGGGATTTATTTCGCCAATAAATCCTATTTCTTGATTATCTAATTTTACTTCAGCGGTTCGGCTGGGATGAAAAAAGTTCTTACTAACACGCTCCGGCGTTGCCTCAAAATCATCGTACCATTGATTTGAAATCCCCAATTTATTTAGCAACCCATCAATTATCCCTTTAGCTTCATAAAATAATGCTTCTCCGCCATCTTTTTTAGCCAACACTCCCGCCAATATCATTTTCTCATTAAGGTTTGGATTTTTGAAATATATTTTTCCTAACTCAAACAGTCTCGCCTCGCCAAAATATTTAAAATTCTCCCTGACATTTTTCAATAAATTGGTCAATAAATCCCGACGAAGATATTTCAAATCCGAACTCAATGGATTTTCTAATTCCAAATCACCCTCCCCGACAAAAGAATAATTATAAACTTCGCTAAGCCCCAAACCATCCAAAATGTCTTTAACTTTATTTTTTAATCTTAATAAATCATCTACTTTAGCCGGAACCAGAATGCCCAACGGCGGCTTGGATGGAATTTTTTCGTACCCATAAATTCTGCCGATTTCTTCCACTAAATCTTCGGGAAGCTCTATATCCAATCTTCGAGTCGGCACCTCGACCAGTAAACGATCATCTTCATCTTTTAAAATTCTGCGAGCTCCCCGCCATTGTGATGGCTTGGTAAAATCACTAAGCGACCCAACAACCACTCTCTTTTTTGCCCCGGAAGCATGAATCACTTTCCCCTTTCCTATATATATCCCCACATGACCAACTACCATACCGCTTCCTTTGGCAAAAACCAAGTCTCCCGATTTTAAATCTTTTTTATCCACGGGCTTCCCGGCTCCAATCTGCTCAATGCTTGGCCTGGGAATTTCTTTGCCGATCTGCCTGAATAAATATCTGGTAAAACTCGAACAATCAAAAACTTCCGGCGCCTCTTGAGATGTGCTTGCTCCATACTTATAGGGTTTACCAATCAAACTTTTTGCTAATTTAATTAATTCTTTAATTGGTGAAATTATTCTGGTTTTACATCCTAACGAATTCAGAATTCTAATAATCTCTTTTTCGGAAATTTCTGCTCCTAAAAGACTGTTTATTCTGCCGATTTTCACTGCAACTTTTCTGGACTTTAATTTCCACGGATAAATATCCACTATCCCTCTTACTATTTTCCCGCCGGCAATTTTACAAATTAATCCGGCTACTCTATCTATTGCTTCTGATGCTAAATTCGGATCCAGGCCATGTTCAAATCGGAGAGATGCTTCGGTTTTTAGCAACAATTTTCGGGAACTGGCATGAATATTGTTGAGATTAAAATTAGCCGATTCCAAAACAATGGTTTTAGTATTTTTATTTATCTCAGCTTTTTCGCCGCCCTTTATTCCGGCAATGGCAAGCGGTTCGTCGGAATCGGCAATAACCAAAACATCGTTGTTCAACTCATAAGTTTCGTTGTCCAAAGTAGTAATTTTTTCTCCTCCTTTGGCTTTTCTGATAATAATCTTTTTGCCCTCTACTTTATTGTAATCAAAGGCATGAAGCGGCTGACCAGTTTCAAACATTACATAATTAGCAGCATCAACCACATTATTTATTGATTGCTGGCCCAAAGATTCTAACCTTTTTCTCAACCATTCCGGCGAAGACCCGACTTTAATACCATCTATAATTCTCGCGCAATATCTCGGACACAAATCAGCATCTTTTATTTCAACGCCAATCAAATCTTCTGTTCTTAATTTTTTATCTTCAATTACTTTTAACTTTTGACTTTTAACTTTTAACTTTGCAAGTGCCGTTATCTCACGTGCGATTCCGATATGTCCCAAACAGTCGTGGGCCCGATTAGACAAAACCTCAATGTCCAAAATCCAATCATTTCCCGCCCCTTTCACCTCCTTCACTTCAAACGAATGCATGGTTAACAAATCAACCAATTTATCAAGTTTGGGCAGATTTAAAACATATTCTTTTAACCAGTTATACGATATTTTCATTTTAGAACTGCTTTAAAAATCTCAAGTCTCCATTATAAAATAATCTTATATCATCGATTCCATATTTTATCATTGCTAAACGATCAAGTCCCAGACCAAAAGCAAATCCCTGCCAATCAGCCGGATTATAACCAACCGTCTTAAAAACATTGGGATGAACCATACCTGCCCCCATAATCTCTAACCAATCTTTAAATTTTCCACCCTTAACATCAACTTCAAAACTTGGTTCAGTAAAGGGGAAATAACTTGGTCTTAGCCGTATTTTAATGTCTTTTGAAAACAATCTCTTAAAAAATTCCTCAACCACTGCCTTAAAATTAGCTACGCTAATCTCTTTATCCACCATTAATCCTTCTATCTGATAAAAAGTATGAGAATGCGAAGCGTCGGTAGCTTCATATCTAAAAACTCTGCCCGGCACAATAATCCTAAGAGGCGGATTATTCTTTTCCATGTATCGTGCCTGCATTGGACTGGTATGGGTTCTCAATAACAATTTTTGGTTGACTGGCTTCAACCAAAAAGTATCCCAAACGTCCCTTGCCGGATGCTCGGCGGGAATATTCAAAGCATCAAAATTATAATACTCGGTTTCAATGTCCGGCCCTTCAACAACTTCAAATCCCATTGATTGAAAAGTTTCTTCTACTTGCCTTAAAATTTTGGTTATAGGATGAAGATGGCCCTGAGGCACTTTAAGGCCTGGGGCAGTAATGTCAATTTTTGTATCTTGTCCCGCTAAGCGGGATCCACCTTGGGCGGAAATTTTCTTTTTTTTCTCTATCGCTTCTGTTAATTCCTGCTTTAATCTGTTTGCTTCGGGGCCGATTTTCCTTCTTTCCCCAACAGATAAATTCTTCAAAGAACGCAAAATTGCCGTAAGCTCGCCATCTTTACGGCTCAAATATTTAATTCTGAATGCTTCTAATCCGGTTAAATCTTTTATTTCGCCCAATTCAATTAAGGCGCGTTTTTTTATTTGATTAATCTCCATAAGAATAAAAATCCGGTCAAAATTACTGAAATCAAAATCCCCTGTTTCAAAGACGTTTTGAACAACCTCACTGGTATTTTATTTTTTATGACTAATTTCCGCAGATAAAACCCGGCCAAAGAAAAAAGCCCGGCAGCTACGATAAAAAAGCTTGAATAAAATAAAATAAAATAAAATATTTCTGCGCTATAGGGATCAATTTTAAATAGTATAAACAATAAAGAAATTGAAGAAATTACCGTTAACAAAATAACTCCTAAAATACGAATTCTTAAGTTCGCCATATCTCTAATTATACACTATTTTAAACCAAAAAACAATAAAAAAGCACCTTCAATTTGAAGATGCTTTCAGAACTATTTTCTCCAGAATTTACATTTTAAATTTTATATATTCTTCTATATTTGCGTGATGAATTATTCCCACCACTTTGTCGTTTTCTACGACAAAAAGCGTAAAACGTCCGGTAATGGCCATTTTCCCCAATACAACAGCTAAATCGTCTTCGGCATTGCATACTTCTTCTTCGCCTTTCTGCATAGATATTGGCGGGAATGAATCCATCAGATTCTTTGCTTTAATTTGGCTTAATATTTTTTTCGCCATTAATTGTTTATACTCGCCTGGGGCCATCAGAAATAAAAATCCGCCAATAAACACAAACCAGAAACCAAATTTGAAAATTCCTGCAATCACCATCAGTATGCCGAATGCTTGTCCGACTCGAGTGGCAATCTTTAATGACCGCATTTCATTTTTGGAAATTGCCCATAAAATTGTCTTGAATACTCTTCCGCCATCCATAGGATAAGCAGGCAAAAGATTAAAAATAGCCAGAATTAAGTTTATAACAAACAGATAACTCAACGAAGCTGCAACCAGCGCCATATCCGTTTTCAGAAATTTCGCTAAAGCCCAAAATATTCCAGCCATTCCCAGACTAGAAAGAGGCCCGGCAATAGCTATCCAAAACTCGACTTTAGCGCTCTTGGATAGTTCCTTTACTTGAGCTGCTCCACCAAAAAACATTAAAGTTATTCTCTCAACTGAAATTTTAAACAATTGAGCGACTTTGGAATGAACAAGCTCGTGAATAAGAACTGAAACAAACAGCAATAACACTATAATAACTCCGAAAAACCAATAAGCAACAGTGGATTGCTCCGAAATAAGTTGGGGTAAAACTTGGGCCGCCAGCATCCAGGAAAAGTAAAAAAATATCAGAAACCAGCTCCAGTGAAGTTCAATGTCAATCCCAAAAATCTTGGCAATCTTTATTCCTTTCATTCTCTCCTCCTAAATAAAATTTTAAAAGAGCTGATGGCGCGGACGATGGGATTTGAACCCACGATCTCTGCCGTGACAGGGCAGCGCTTTAAGCCGCTAAGCTACGTCCGCATAAATTTTATAAAGTGTACCAGGGGTGGGGATCGAACCCACGACCTCGGGCTTATGAGTCCCACGCTCTAACCAACTGAGCTACCCTGGCAAAAATGTTGCGGGGGCTGGAATTGCACCAGCGATCTCAAGGTTATGAGCCTTGCGAGATACTGCTTCTCTACCCCGCGATGATAAAAATACTATATCATAAATTTTAAATTTTTACAATACCTCCAGCTCCTCCAGAGCCTTCCTGAAAGATTTAATCGCTTTTTCGGCATCAATAACGGTCAGCTTGTAATTAATATCATGGACAATATTATTACGAATTTTATGGGCTTGCCAGATGTCATCGATATCGGATATTTGACTGGCATTTATTTTCCTTAATCGTTCCCCCATATCTTTCCCGGGGTAGCCAGACCTTTTTAAAACGTCATCAAAAAATTTATCAGCTTCAATAACGGCTAATTTTAATTCTGCTTCCTGGCCGGATTCTAACCTTTCCTCAATTTTTATCCATTTTTTTGCAATTCTTTTTGGAAAATGAGTGGGGTTTATAAATGATTTTCCGACTGATTTGGCCCTATTGACGATATTTAATTTTATAATAAGCTCAATTATCCCGACAAAAAGCACGGCCGAAATAACCACGACAATAATCTTTAAAGCCGAAATTATCTCCGGCCAATCGCGGGATAATAAAAAATCTCTGATTAAGGCAATGCCTTTCTTAAATATATCGGCTATTTGAAATATGTTCATATTTTTCTGCTACCTCCAATAATAAATCATCTTGAAATTGCGGTCCAATAATCTGAAGGCCAACCGGCAAATTATCAACTGTGCCGCAAGGTATAGAAATCGCCGGAAGACCAGCCAAGCTGGCTGGCACAGTATAAATATCGGATAGATACATAGATAAAGGGTCTTTTTTCTCGCCAATTTTAAAGGCTGCAGTCGGCGCCGTGGGGGCCAAAAGAACATCAAGTCCGTCAGCTGACGGATTAAAAACTTTTGCAAACTCTTTTTCAATTAAGGCCCTTACTTTTTGGGCTTTGCCGTAATAGGCTTCATAATATCCCATTGATAAGACATGGGTACCCAATATGATTCTCCTCCTAACCTCATCACCGAATCCTTGAGCCCTTGTCTTAAGGTATAAATCCAGTAAACTTGCCCCACTCTTCGGGCGATCACCAGCAGGGTAAGAATAACCATACTTAATGCCATCGTATCTGGCTAAGTTGGCGCTGACTTCAGCCGGTACAATTATATAATAAACTGCCAGAGCATACTCTGTATGGAGCAAACTTATTTCTTTTATTTTTGCCCCTATTTTTTCAAAATTTTTAATTGCTTGCTCAACTAATTCTTTAACCTTAATATCTATTCCTTTACCAAAATATTCCTTAGGAATTCCAATTTTTAGATTCTTGTTTCTAACGCTCCGTATTTTGTATTTTGTATTATCAATGGTTGTTGAATCCAATGAATCCTGCCCTTTTATAACATTGAATATTAATTGCGCATCTTCGACTGTTTTTGTTAGAGCCCCAATTTGGTCTAAAGAAGAAGCCATGGCAATTAAACCATGCCTCGAAACCATGCCGTAACTCGGTTTAAATCCAACCACTCCACAAAAGCTTGCCGGTTGGCGAATCGAGCCGCCCGTATCGGAACCAAGGGCTGCAAGACAATGATTTGCTGCCACGGCAACAGCTGAACCGCCCGAAGAACCACCGGGCACTCGGGAAATATCAAAAGGATTCTTAGTTGACCCAAAAGCCGAATTTTCGGTTGAAGCGCCCATGGCAAACTCATCAAGATTGGTTTTTCCGATCATTACTGCCCCCGCTTTTTTTAATTTTTCTATTACCGTGGCATCGTAAGGCGCTGTATAATTTTCTAAAATCTTGGATCCAGCGGTTGTTTTATGCCCCTCTACCAAAATATTGTCTTTTATCGCCATGGGAGTTCCTTCCAGCTGTCCGATTTTTTCTCCCCCGGCAATTTTATCATCAACTTTTTTCGCCTGCTCCAGCGCTAATTTTTCGGTTAAATGCAAAAAGTCATTTAACCCATCATTCTCTTTTTTAATTTTATCCAAATAAGCCCGGGTCAATTCCGAACATGAAAATTCTTTCTTGATTAAAGATTTATGAGCCCCTGCAATGCTATTTGGGAATTTAATCATTGGGAATTTTATTAGAAATTAGAAATTAGAAATTTATTCAAGCACCTTGGGTACTTGAATATAATCCCCTTTTCTTTTCGGCGCCTCATTTAATAGTTTGTACCTCTTGTCCCGGATTTTGTCTTCCATGTCTTCTCTTATAATATTCTCTAATCCGGTTACCTGCGAAATTCCTTCAATTTTTGAAGTGTCAACTTTATTTAGCTGATTAACATAATCTAAAACAGAAGAAAGTTCTTTAGTAAACTTTTCCTTTTCTTCTTCGGTTAATTCTATTCGTGCCAACTTAGCAATATGTTCAATTTGTTGTTTATCTATCATTTTATTAAATTTAAAAACTCTTTTTCGTTAATTATTCTAACTCCCAATTTCTTGGCTTTATCGTATTTTGAGCCCGGCCCTGCACCGGCCACCACAAAATCGGTATTTTTGGAAACCGACTCCGAGACATCTCCGCCTAAGTCGCGAATTTTTTCTTTTGCTTCATCGCGGCTCATGCTCTCTAATTCCCCAGTCAAAACAAAAATTTTATCTCGCAGTTTTGCGCTTTGCACTTTACGTTTTGTGCTTTGTATTCTTACTCCGGCTTTATCGAGTTTTTCTAAGAATTTTACATTTCTTTTGTCCCGAAACCAGTCATAAATACTTTTCGCTACCACTTCGCCGGTATCCTTGACTTTAAACAAATCCTCTATCTCAGCTTTTTTCAAATTTTTCAAATTTCCGAAATGGGCTGCCAAATTAATTGCA
>Ga0210057_1003408_pt1 | contig 21932 bp, 16 predicted proteins | sample CryGeyCG2114_010_2_FD_183968 | JGI IMG/M metagenome (GOLD analysis project Ga0210057, IMG submission 183968) | Groundwater microbial communities from aquifer - Crystal Geyser CG10_big_fil_rev_8/21/14_0.10 (SPAdes) (version 2) | ecosystem: Environmental > Aquatic > Deep subsurface > Groundwater ...
GCTATTTGTATCTCGTCAAAAAGTTTCTTTGCAATCATTGGCTTATGCGAACCCACATGCACCTCGCCACGATATTGAAAATGTCCGTAGTAAAAAGGATTGGTCAAAATATGTTCAATACTGGCGATGTGCAGTGGTTTGCCCGTCTTGCCAACCAAGCCGAGAGAAAACATTTTGCGCTGAATACCAGTGAGTGTAAATTGTCCCGAAGCAAAAGCCTCCAAACACTCCTTTACTTTACGAAATGTCTTTTTGTCAGGTTCAATCGTACGAAGTCGCGGTTCGTTAAAATAACCGATTGGAGCTTTTGCCGATAATTCACCACGGCGTATTTTTTGCCGAATACCGCGCAAAATGTTTTCTCTCAAATTGTCGGTGTAATATTTTGCTTGACCGAAAGCGACACTCAACATAAATTTTCCTTGGGGTGTCGCTTCGAACCAAAATGTCGGGAATTTTAGCGCAACAATTTTTAGAGTATCCACAAAATAGATGACCTTGCCACCGTCAATACTATTTCTCGCTAAACGGTCTGGATTCCACGCTAAAATTCCCGATGCAATACCTTTTTCAATTTCGCCAAGCATTTCGTTAAATACCTCACGACCAGGCTCTTTCGCCGTTTTACTTTCATAATATTCACGAACAACAAATAAACCTTGTTGCTTGGCGTATTCACGAAGCTCCGTCAATTGCGCCTCAATACTCAAAACTTGGCGTTCTTCGTCCTCGCTTGATTTACGGCAATATATAAAATATTTGATCATAGCTTCGGGAATTAAATTGATAAAAGGTTTTGCATTACACCGACAATTTGTAATCTCTCCGCATCGGCTCCTGTGCGAAGCACAGAACAAGCTTCAGCTTGTGGAACCGCCGACTTTCGGCGGGAATGCTTTCGGCGGAATTCAAAACCCCCTGGAATTTCTTGGCGGAAATGCCAGCCCAAGCCCGCGCCTTCGGCGCGGGCGCGGTCAATTCTGATGCTAATCAATTTTGGTGGTGTTTGTTTGAAAAAGTTAGAACCCATTTCGAGCAGAACCCCTGACTTCGCACGCGCGGAGCGCGTGGTGGCTTGAAACTGCATTGTACGCTCCGATTGCGTGGGGAAACGAACCAATGCGCCTCGGATACGCTCGCGGACTCGCGTGTGCAAAAACCAAAAAATTTCCTTGCATTTTTCTCGCGTCTCCTCCCCCCACCCCTCCACCGCGAAGCGGAAAAAGAAATGGAAAGGAAATTTTTGGTTTTGCTTCGCCGTCAACATTCTCATATATTGTAATATATCACATTATTGATATACGGCACAACAAACTGCTACAATACGAACTGTGGATATGAAAACTTCGTCAATCAAACTAGGTAAAAACATCAAGCGCATACGAGAGAAGAAACAAATGTCGCAAGGCGACATTTGTCGTGCTCTCGGCTTCGATCGTGCCCAAATGAGTAATATTGAAGCTGGCAAGGGCAATCCAACGCTTTCTACAATAGAGAAAATTGCCCAAGCGTTGGGAGTTGCGAGCGATGAATTACTAAAATAAATATATGCGTGAACGTCTAAATTTAGAAAATCCGAGAAACGAAGAAACGATTGAGCGAGAAAAAAGATCGGAAGTGCTTTTGCGTTTTTTACGTTCGGCAGAAAATATAGAGCCACTACATGGAAGAAAAATGGAAGATATATTTTCTAGCGAAGAAGAAAAGCGTGCTTTTCTTGAAAATCTGCAAGAAACAGAATTTGCTGAATTGCTAGACGGTGTAAATGGAATTTTGCGCGGTAAAAAGAAAGACGAATGGGGTATGGATGGCGAGACTGTTGCACTTGAAGGAATGATGGTGGGAGTGGGTTATGTTCCACCTAGACAAGAAGATAAGCCAGAGTTACTTGCCAAAGTTTTGGCTTCCGCAAAACAAATGAGTCGGGACGGAAAAAGTTTAGAAGATATTGCGTTGCTTGTTTCGTCATCCTTAAACGCTGTTCACCCATATTTAGACGCAAACGGTAGAACGAGTCGCCTCATTCACACATTACTCACTAAAGATTTTAATGACGAAACAAAAGCCGAATTACAGGGAGTGTTAGGTAGAGATGGCAGGGATAAATTAGATATTGACCCCGGACTTATCCAACATGAGATTAACGATTTGATAGAAAAAGAAGTTGGTGCAAGAGATAGTGAGATTAACACAGACAAAATTACAAATTTGTTTGGCAGTAAACGTGATTTTCAATTTAGTGCTGAAATTTCAGAAGAAGACCAGAAATTATTTGGCGAACTTTTAGATAAGGATGACCGATACTTGTTTTTGAGCGTTTTTCAGTATCTACAACAACAAGGAGACAAAGAAAAGTATCTTCGTAAATTTCCAGAGCGTACGGCTGTTCCGATTGAATTACTTTCAAGAAATTTGACACAAGAAGGATTAAGTCAAATTCTCCAAACCTACAAGGAATTGAAGAAAAAATATGTTGAGACTCTGATTGATAGTATTGCTCATCCCGAAAATGAAAAATATCAGATTGAGCACGAGGGACAAAAAACCTCTCTCAAAGACTATTTTGAGTTGAGAATGAAAGAAAAAGCTGAAGAAATTGCAGAGGAAGACCGATTAGCAAAAGAACGACAAGAGGCAGAAGAAAGAGAGTTGGCGCGAATTGAACAAAAAGAGAATCTGATTAAAGAGCGCTTTAATCAAGGCGAGGGTGAATACAAAAATTTTTCTGCGGAGGAAATAAATACTCTTCAGCAATTAACGCAAGAACTCGCTCAAATTATTGAAGCAGAAAAAAGTTTTGAAAGTCAGCAATATACAGATGAACAAAAATTTGGAATCCTGACAGATTCTCTTTTTGATCTTTCTCAACGAGTAAACGCCAATGTTGCTGTATCGAGAGAGCAGGTAAATGCTTATGTTGCTGGCAAGCAACAGGAATTATTGGAATACTTTTCGCAATATCATACCGCTGCAAAGATAATGAGCCATTTGGATGACTCCCAAAATTTCAAATATAAACTCGACACCTCAAAGGATTATGAAATTCCTTTTGCAAAGCAAGAATATTTGGAAGGTAAAGAGGATATTTCAAGTTTTTTGGACGATCTATTTTCACAGTCGGTTTATTATGTCAGCGAAAATGGCTCGTCCTTGCGGCTGAAATTGTTTGAAGTTAAATCAAAAAAGATAGAAGAAATTGCTCAGCAAATTATGGAGGGAATTTTTTATAGCGACAAAATGGTGGATTATAGCGAAAAGAAAGTTGTCAGAGTTGATAGCGAACAGCCAGCGTTTCGCAAATATATTTTTGAAATCGTCAGCCCCGATTTTTCAGCGACAATCCAAACACAAACAGAGCAGGCTGTTCACGCCGGTGTTGGAATTGTTAGAGACGAAGAAGGAATTTACGTTAACGTGCCTGCGGAGTCAACATTACATTCAGGTTGGCACATTGTAAGCATCAAGAATTTACGGGAGTAAATCCCCTCCGTTTTATAATTTTTCCTAAAACGGCAGGGATTGTTGTGCGCGAACGGGAGGGTGGGTCAAGCACATACAGATTTGTTTGTGCCTGAGCACAATCCATATTCTTTGAGTTACCACTAAACTCCATCGAAGCCACCAAGCGAACACATACAACGCCGAAGCAGCCAGCGCGAGCGAAGCGAGCGGGCTATGCGTAGGCGGTTGTGTGTGGTTCGCGAACTCCAGAGTTACCACTAAACGCGGATAGCAGGGCGCCTCGGTCGCCGTGAGGGCGGAGAAAAGAGCAGTCAAAACGTGATAAAATAATGATGCTCTTTTCGGAGACTGAAACGGCGAAGCAAAACCAAAAATTTCCTTTCCATTTCTTTTTCCGCTTCGCGGTGGAGGGGTGGGGGGAGGAGACGCGAGAAAAATGCAAGGAAATTTTTTGGTTTTTGCACACGCGAGTCCGCGAGCGTATCCGAGGCGCATTGGTTCGTTTCCCCACGCAATCGGAGCGTACAATGCAGTTTCAAGCCACCACGCGCTCCGCGCGTGCGAAGTCAGGGGTTCTGCTCGAAATGGGTTCTAACTTTTTCAAACAAACACCACTAACTAAAATAACTCCACCTGCGTGGAGTTATTTTTGTTTATATTGAGCTTCCTAAGAGATTCGAAAGCCGGAGCGATGTGCGGAGCGAAGCGAACGCACCGCGAGGCCGGGTCGGGGCGCTTAGTGAGCGCAGTTTGCGAAACAAACAAGCGAGACTTAGCGACCGTGACCGAATCTCTTAGGGTCCACTAATAAAAACAATCCAAACTGCTTTGGGTTGTTTTTCTGTAAACTAATTACTCAACTATATTGAAGTCTCATTATCAGTATATACATGCCCCTCTTCTTTAATTCTTAAATCATCAATATTAATAATATAATAATAAAGACAATGCGTTCCGCAGCCAAGATATACTTTCACATGCTTATTATCTTCCCATTCCCATGAAGATGTGTGCACATCCCCTTTATAAACCGCAAAAGGCCCCAAGCCATCATTTCTATCTATCATTAAAACTACATAATTATTATAATATCTTACCCTTTCTTCGTCATTGTTATCATCAAAATCCTCATTTGATTTATGCAAATGTTGATAATAACCGAAGGTGGGGCCATCATTAGCGAATAATCTTAAATGACTTTTTAGATAACCATCACTAGTTATCTGCTTGACTCCGATAATGCTACCGTCTTCTTGAAAAACTATTTTTTCTATTTCATTTGTTTGAGGATTTATATAAAGATGATAAAATTTTTCTTCTGTTTCATTATTATACGTTGCTTGGCTGTCCTTGATAAAAAATACATTTTTAACCAAAACATATCCGATAGAAATTAAAGTTAACAACAATAATAAAATTATTAAATATTTTATTTTAATAAACCCTCCATTACTTACTTTTTTTAAATTATAAAATAAAGTATTATCTATTTTCATGATAAACTGAGCATTTTTACTCTTTGTCCAACTCGGATAATCAATATAATCGGAAAAATAATGATTTATGCCGCCAGTTTGATCTTTTATTTCTCCCGATATAACTTGCCCGGCAATTTCGTAGCATTTTTTCCAAGCTGCTAATTGTTTTGGATTAATATCATAAAAGGGGTTTTTAACATATTCCCAATTTTTATCACTTTCTCTAAAAGCACTGAACTGACTTTTTTGTAAAATGACATCATGATAATTATTAGTCCACCTATTATCTTCTACACGATTTTTAATAGACCAAGCGATTGCTATTTTTCCTTCATCTGGCAAACTTCTTCCTTCGCCAAAAATTGCTCTCGCTAAAATTATTTCTTCCGTATTATCTCTAAAATCCCCGGTCCAAAGAGGATCGTCGACAGTGGGGATTCTTTTTGACTCTCTAATCCCTATTTCTATTCTTGATAAACGTGGGGTTTCATCGGAATATAAATCAAAATTATATTGCTTGGTTTTATAATTAATATCCTTAGAAAATATCTTATCTTTACCTTTTAATACTTTGCCGCACCAATACCAATCCCGATGCGATTTAAAATTTTCATTCTTTTGGATTTTTCCATTAACGATTAACTTCAAATCATCGTCATCTTTGCGATTCTTGTTGGTTTTAGCAGTAATTGATAATTTAGTTATAAATAAATCTAGAACAATATAGCTAAGCCAAGGACGACCCTGGCTTCTCTGGGCAGGATTATTATCCGTCGGAATATAAACTATTTTATCTTTTTCTTCTACTTGAGAAACAGAAATACTTTTTAAATACGGACTTTGATTCGACTTTAATTTAATCACATGATTGCCTTGTTTAAGACAAGCGACAACTAAAACTGTCTTTTCTAATCCCTTTAATTCATTCCCATTCCAGGCCGAACGAGCATCTTGTTTGGTTTTAAGAGATGTGGTTAACTCTTGGTTATCTAGATATAAAAATATATCATCATCTTTAAAGAAAGCACGACTATATTTAAAATTCTGCCACCAACTTTTGGCGCTCGCGATTACTTCAACTAAACAAGTGCTATCCTCTAAAAAGTACAAAATTATAAGAATGTGATTTGGTAATTATCTTATTAATCTTTTCATTTTTTATGAACTTCATAAAATTTAATTTATTCAATATTAAATTTTATACTATTTGCTTCCTCTAACATTTCTACACTAGCATTCACAGAAGCATTAGAACTTTTCTTTAAAATTAAACGATCACCGAACTTTCTATATAATGCGGTTAAAAATTCATCCCCCCAAGATGGCGAAAAAACATCTATATCATCAAAATTAACGTATATTTTTTCAGACTCGGAAATATTATTAAAATTTGGTAAAAATGCTGATAAAGCTTCCTTGCCTAACTGACGAGATGTCAAAATTGCTCCAAATTTTTTTATATCAATCACCATATAATTAGAATCTAATGATAGCCAGACAGCCCTGAATGGGTTGTTTAGCTTTTTTTATTTTTAATGCTGAAATATTTTGGCTTAAATTTAATTCTGCTTCGCCGCTTTGAAAAAACAAACTAAGCGGATTTTTTTCTATTATAGATTTAACATATTTTAATCCATTGCCCCGACTCTCTGGCGCGCGACCAGAAAGAATCTCAGTAAAAGCGACTTTCAGTGCTTCCTCATCATTTTGTAATTCCGGTTTAACCCTTTTTAATGTTTTAAAAATCCCTCGCCCACGATCTGCCAAGACAATAACTTTCTTTTTAATATCGTAGGCAAAAAATATTCCTATAACGTCCGGCCAATTACCCAGATTATGCCCAAATGAATTATCGCCTATCTCACCCACCACAGAAATAAGTAAGGAAAAAAATGATTCTATTTCTTTATTCCCACTCAAAGCTTTTCTTAATTTATAAAGCCTACCTTGAAAAACAGAGCTATCTGAGCAATAAAAAATATCATTTGGCTCGGCGCCAATATTATCTCTAGTCCATTTTAAAACCAAACTAACACAAGAAGACGTTAGAAACTCCTCTAATTGAGACAAACTATAATAACGATGATCACCCTGACTAGCCCTAAGTGATTTTAATTTACCTTTATCATCCCAGCGCCTAAGAGTATCAATGGAAATTCCTAAATAGTTGGCAGCTTCATTGATTTTTAATTTATCATTTATCATATAATTCCATTATATATGATTTTTAAAACCTATGCAACATATAATATTAAAACCTAGGCAATAATTTAATATAATTGATTTAATATTAGCTAATTTACTATTTATAAGCTATGACATAATTTATAAAAATAGATAATAAATGTATGCATCTTTAAAAAGACGGCCCTTCACTTTCAGGCCGTCTTTTATTGAAACAATAAACATTTAATCACTCCCTAATAAGCCAAAGCAATAATCTTATTCAATAATTCCTTATAACTCATTCCCTCGTTCATCATTAGCATCGGGAACATAGAAATATCGGTAAAGCCAGGTAAGGTATTTATTTCGTTAATATAAACTTTATTCTTAGCAATGAAAAAATCTATACGAGCAAAGCCTTGGCTGCCGGTCAGACGATAAACTTTTTCCGCCAAAAATTTTATCTCTTTAGCCTGTGCCACCGTCACCTGAGCCGGAATAATTAATTGAGTTTCACCATTTTTATATTTATCTTTATAATCATAAAAATCTTTCACCAGTCGTAACTCTCCCGGATGAGAAATTATTAATTCCTCGTTTCCTAAAACAGCGACTTCTATTTCTCGCGGATGAACAAAGCCTTCTTCCACCAATATTTTAGTGTCATGTTTTAAAGCTTCTTTGATAGCTGATAAAAACTGAGACGGCTTTTCTATTTTACTAATACCAACCGAGGAACCGGAGTTAGCTGGCTTGATATAAAGAGGATAATTAAAGGTCTGATTAATCTTTTGCTTTTCCTTTTTTAATTCTGTCTCACTAGCCGCGCGAAAATCTAAAACAGAATATTTAGCTTGTCGCCAACCGGCTGCAGTGATTAAATTTTTACATAACACCTTATCCATACACACCGCCGATCCCAAAACTCGCCCACCGCAATATTTAACATTCTGACTTTCTAAAACCGCCTGTAATACCCCATCCTCCCCATAACGACCATGAGTCATTAATAAAGCGATATCAAAATATTTAGAAAAGTCTTCCACTGCCAAGCGATTTTTAGAGCTCACCCGTAGATTGGATAAATTCTTAATTATGTAAAAACGACGATCTTCTTTTCGCCAATAAATCAAAATTAGCTTGTAGCGCCGGTAATCAAAATATTTCACGACATTTTGTGCGGACATAATTGACACTTCCGCTTCATTGCTCAGACCTCCAAAAAATAAGGCTATAGTTTTCATATATGTTTCAAAATATGAGTTAATCTTATCAACAATTTAGGCTCTTGACAATAAATTCACTAGTGCTAATATCTAGAACATATCAACGGAGGTATATCATGATTAAATCTTTGATTTATGTCTTTTCTTCCTTCGTCGGTCGCTTATACAAAGCTTCGAGTCTAGTTATCAAACATAACTCGTGGCTTAAACAACCTAAACAGACTAGGGAAAGTATAAGTAGTAAACTTGTTGTCGTAGTGCAAATCATGTCGAAAACAAGTTTACACTTCAATCGGCGATTGGCCTGATCTCCGTAGAAAGCTTAGCGATGCAATGATCATCTCACTAGGCGAGACAGGCCCAGTAACACAGTTCTTTTTAACAACCTAATCAAATGGTGGTAAGACGCTATGGAGGCAAAAGTTGAATTATGAAAGCTCGATACTTTATCAAAACCTTTTGTAGTTTCAAAAATCTCTTACCAATTTGCCCCGCTTCTCCCTTCCTACACCAGAATTCTACGGAAGAGTTCACCGAGGTAAAAACCATTACCAGTCAAATTTTTATAACAACGGGTCCTAAAAACCTTTTTGTTAAATCGTGAATAACGAATTACCCTGGTATTCGGTTGGCCGCTTAACTTACATAGTTAAGCGGTTTTTTTATTCACTGAATCTTCCCTTTTGCTCGCACTCAGTAAAAATGATAAGATTAAGTCATGTCTAAAATCAAACCAAAATTAATTATTATTGATGGAAACGCCTTAATCCATCGTAGTTTTCACGCCTTACCGCCTACCCTACGCACCAAAGATGGCGTCCTGGTTAATGCTGTCTATGGCTTTACTTCCTTCCTACTTAAAGCTCTAAACGAATTTAAGCCGGAATATGTCGTCCTGACTCTAGATAGAAAAGGGCCGACTTTTCGACATGAAACTTATACCGCCTATAAAGCCACCCGCGTTAAAGCTCCCGATGAATTATATGAGCAAATTCCTTTAGTTAAAAAAGTGGCCACAGCTTTTAATATTCCTATTCTAGAACTAGATCGTTATGAGGCGGATGATTTAATCGGTGCTATTTGTTTACAAACGGAAACAGAAAAAAAATTGGAACGTATTATCATTACCGGCGACATGGATACCTTACAATTAGTTAATAATCAAACCAAAGTTTATACCATGAGCCGAGGCTTATCTGACAGTGTCCTATACGGTCCCGACGAAGTCATGACCCGTTACGGTCTCTCCCCTGACCAAATAATTGACTACAAAGCTTTGCGTGGCGACCCCAGCGATAATATTCCCGGCGTATGCGGTATCGGCGAAAAAACCGCCACTGATTTATTAAAAGAATTTAAAACTTTAGATAATCTTTATAGCGCGGTAGACAAAAAAAACAAAAAAATAAAAGAACGGACCTTAAGTCTACTCCAAGAAAACAAAGAAAATGCTTATCTTAGTCAACAACTGGCAACTATTGAGATAAAGGCACCAATAAAATTTGACCTAGCGGCCACCGCTTTTGATATTTCTGATTTAGATAAAATTTTAAAACTATTCAGTGAGCTGGGATTTAAATCTCTACTTCTTAAGGTCAAAGAACTACGAGATAAAAGTAATAAGCAATCGGACCGTTTAGCCGCTCAAGCCGATCCCAATAAAAAAACCTCGTCTAAAGATGGGGTGGTAAAAGAAAACTCTGGTGTTGCTAAATTTGTTCGTAACGCCAAAAATTTTAACTATCAATTAATAGACAGCGACCAGAAATTTAATACTTTTCTAAAAAAATTAAAGACACAGAAAGCCTTTTGTCTAGATACGGAAACCTCAGGCCTAGATACTCTCAGTGCCGAACTCTTAGGCATCAGCTTCTCCTGGAAAAGCGGCGAAGCCTATTTTATTCTCATCACCCCAACCCGCTTGCAAGAGTTAAAACCAATTCTAAGTGATGAAAAAATAAAAAAATACGGACATAATCTAAAATTTGATTGGCGCGTCTTAAGCAATCAAGGAGTTGAACTCAAGGGGCTAGCTTTTGACACCATGATCGCCTCTTATTTATTAAATCCCTCTAGCCGTCAGCATAATCTTGACTCCTTAGTCTTTACGGAACTAGGTTTTGAAAAAATTAATAAAGATAACCTGGCGGCCACACAACCGCAACAACTATCTCTAGATTTTAAAAGTTTAGATCCAAATAAGCTGAGCATTTATTCCTGCGAAGATGCCGACTTTACAAACCGTTTAGTCAAAGTTTTAACACCACGACTCAAACAAGCCGGACTGGATGATTTATTTAATAAAATAGAGATGCCTCTCATTCCCGTGCTAGGTCAAATGGAAAATAACGGCATTATCTTAAAAACCAAACCGCTAGAAAAACTAAATACAGAAGTCACGGGTAAATTAAGCGACCTGGAAAAAAAGATTTATAAATTAGCGGGCGAAGAATTTAATGTTAATTCTACTAAACAATTAAAAGAAATACTGTTTGTTAAATTAGAAATCCCGACCGACCGCATAAAAAAAACAAAAACAGGATTTTCCACGGCGGAAGGTGAGTTGGAAAAAATGCTTGACCTGCACCCAATTATTGCCCTCCTGCAAAACTACCGTGAACTTAATAAACTACAAACCACTTATCTTAACGCTCTCCCTAAACTAATTAATGACAAGACCGGTCGTATCCACACTAGTTTTAATCAGACTATTACCGCTACCGGACGTCTTTCTTCTACGGAACCTAATTTACAAAATATTCCCACCCGCACTCAAGAAGGGCAAAAAATACGACAGGCTTTTGCCGCCGCCCCCGGCTATAAACTGGCAGGTTTTGACTATTCGCAGATTGAATTACGCTTGGCAGCCCATATGTCCGGCGACAAAAAAATGATCAAAGCTTTTCAAGCGAATGAAGATATTCATACTGCCACCGCCGCAGAAATTAACGGTGTCTCTTTGGCAGATGTTACAAAAAAAATGCGACGTGAAGCCAAGGCTATTAATTTTGGCATCCTATACGGACAAGGACCACATGGTTTAAGTCAAAGTGCCGGCCTCCCTTATGGGCAGGCAACCGAATTTATAAAAAAATATTTTAGCGTTTACCCCGGCATTAAAAAAATGATGGACAATTCCATTAAAATAGCACGAGAAAAGGGATATGCTCTCACCTTACTGGGACGACGCCGACCTCTACCAGAAATTAATTCTACAATACCGATGATTAGAAAAAGCGCCGAGCGCATGGCTATTAATACCCCCTTACAAGGCACAGCGGCCGATATTATTAAGATGGCCATGATAAAAGTTGAGACTTTGTTAGATAAGCATCAAGATGAAATCCGTCTTTTACTACAAGTGCATGATGAATTGATTTTTGAAATTAAAAAAGATAAAGTAGAAACCTATACTCCCCAAATACTAACTATCATGCAAGAAGTGATGAAACTAAGAATTCCTGTCATTGTTGATGTTAACAGCGGCGAAAATTGGGGGGATTTAAAATAAAAATCATTAACAAAAATAATTGTTAATAAAATGAAAAATTTAAAAAACAATAAATTAAATGTTGCTCTTTTAGGCCTCGGCTTGGATAATCAGGCTTTATTGTCGTTACTCGTCTCTTATAAGTCCGAAGTACAGATAACAATTTGCGATGAGCGTCCTAAAAAAGAGTTACCAAAAATAAAATTACAAAATTTAAAAGTAAAATACCAGTTGGGGATATTGGCGCATAAAAATTTAGAGTTATTTGATATTATCTTTCGTTCACCGGGCTGGCCACTATCTGACCCAGCCCTAAAAAAAGCTGTCGCCGGCGGCACAGAAATTAGTAGTCCTCTTAATTTGTTTTTTATTCTCTGCCCGACAAAAAATATAATTGGCGTCACCGGCTCTAAGGGAAAAGGAACAACCGCCACCTTAATAGCTAAAATTTTACAAGCTGCCGGACATAAAGTTTGGCTTGGTGGTAACATTGGAATTTCTCCTCTTTCTTTTGTAACAAAAATAAAAGTAACTGACTATGTTGTTTTAGAGTTATCCAGCTTTCAGCTAGAAGATTTACATTACTCGCCCCGCTGGGCTGTTATCACTAATCTATTTTCAGAACACTTGGCGCCGGCTGATCCGCATAATCCTAATTTTCACTCTTCTCTTAATTCTTACTGGCAAGCTAAAATAAATATTGCTACCGAATCAGATAATCAATATCTAATAGTAAACAAGAATTTAAAAAGTAAAATTAGCGGCAGTAAATTAAATAAAAAACCTGAATATTTTAGTGCTAGCGCCCTTCCCTCCCATCTTATCGGAGATTTTAACCGTGACAATATTGGCGCCGCGGTCACTTTAGCTAAAGTTTTAAAAATACCAGCCAGTAAATACAAAAAAACTATTGCCGCCTTCAAAAATCTAGAACACCGTTTAGAATTTGTTATTGAAAAAAATGGTATTAAATATTTTGACAATAGTTTTGCGACCACCCCAGAAAGCAGTCTCGCTGATATTCAATCTTTTACCGGACCAATAATTCAAATTGCTGGCGGGGCCGACAAAGGCGCAGATTTTACCGCTCTCGCACGAATTATTAAGAAAAAAATTAAACATTTAATATTACTACCCGGACGAGGTAGCGAGCGCTTAAAAAAAGAATTACAAAAGTTAAAATTTTCTTCGATCAAAATGAGCGAAGTCGAAAACATGGCCCAAGCTTTAACAATCGCTCGTTCCCAAGCAACTAAAGGCGATACGGTTTTACTCTCCACCGCTTGTGCCAGTTTTGGTATCTTTAAAAACTACAAAGAGCGAGGAGATTTATTTAAAAAATATGCCCGACTCGGAAAATAAAATAAAAATCTCTGATTTATAAAACCATGATTATTTTTGCCTACGGTGCCGATACTCTACGGAGTCATCGCTTCCTCAGTGAACTAAAAAATAAATTCATCCGCGACTTAGATCAAGACGCGCAAAGTTTAACTTATCTGGACGGACAAAATATTAGTTTGCCTATTATCAGCGAGGCCGTCAGTGCCGGCTCTCTTTTTGTTAAAAAACGCCTAATAATTATTGATAATGTTTTCCAAAACAAAAAAACTAAAATATTTAACGACTTACACGACTTTCTGAAAAAAATTTCCGACCATAATGATAATATTATTATCTTCCGCGACGAAGAACTAAATACAAAAAATCATCCCCTGGCGGCGACGGCTAAAAAATTATTTACCTTTTTAAGCACTCAACCTTATTCACGAGAATTTCCCGCCGTCACCGGCAATAGTCTCTTAGCTTTTATAAAACAAGAAGCAGCGACCCATAAAAAAGATATTGCTCCGGCCGCCGCTAATGAACTAGCACAAAGAACGGGCGGTGACCTGTGGCTTATTGCTAGCGAGGTTAAAAAACTGGCTTATCGCGCTGAAACTAAAACTATTAGCCTCGCCGATGTTAAAGAAATGACAGCGCCTTCTTATGACCAAAATATATTTGCTTTAACCGACGCTCTCAGCGATAAAAATAAAAACTTGGCGCTGAAAATTTTAGCCGAACAATACGCTGCCGGCGCCAGCGATGAATATCTCCTCACCATGTTAATCCGTCAATTTAAAATTTTATTACAAATCCGTACGGCTTTAGATAATAATTTAGCTCCCGCTAAAATAGCCGGCGAACTCAAACTCCATCCCTTCGTAGTACAAAAAGGCAGCCGCCAAGCCACTAATTTCTCTGCCGATAATCTAAAAAATTATCTTAATCTGCTTATCCGCTTAGATTGGCTAAATAAAAAGGGACAAACCGACTTACGCACAGAACTCTCCTTATTAATGGCTAGTTTATAATTAATTAGCTTAATATGTTTTTTCCAGCATTCTCACAATAAATACCTTGCCTTTTTATTTTTAATCTGTTATAGTCTCTTCAGAATTTTAGTTTTTTTCATGCATAAAATTTCATTGCCGACAGAGGGCAATTAGCTCAGTTGGTTAGAGCGCAACACTGATAATGTTGAGGTCGGTGGTTCGAGTCCACCATTGCCCACATATCCGCTTTAGCGGACAATTGTAGCGGGGTAGAGCAGTTGGCAGCTCGTCAGGCCCATAACCTGAAGGTCGCTGGTTCGAGTCCAGCCCCCGCAACACTTTCGCTATTATTTATAAAGCCGCGGTAGCTCAGTGGTAGAGCGCAGCCCTGAAGAGGCTGGCGTCGAGGGTTCGATTCCCCCCCGCGGCACTGAGTTAATGAAATAAATCCGGTTAATTTATTGCTGGATTTATTTTATAAGTAAACGGGGTGTGGCCCAGTTGGTCTAAGGCGTCTGGTTTGGGACCAGAAGATCGAGAGTTCAAATCTCTCCACCCCGACATCTTGATTTTTTTTTGTTATTGTGTTAATGTTTCTTTGTCTTTAATTAATAATTATATTTCGCTAAAGTATGCCAAATAAGAAATCTGCGGTGAAAGAACTGCGTAAAACCATAAAAAGAAAAGCTGCTAACAAGAAAATGGCTGACAATATTAAGAATTTAACAAAAAAGAACCTCAAAAAAATTGCTACTAACGATCAAGAGGTTAAAAAAGAATATATTCAAACCATTAAAGCCTTAGATAAGGCTGTTAAAAAAGGCATTTTGAAAAAAAATACTGTTGCGCGCAAGAAATCCAGTCTCATGAAAAAAGTTAACGCTATCAAATAATTTTATTCCTAAAAAATAGGAAATTATAAACTAAATGTACTCTTCTTGGATGTGGACTAAAAACCGCTTCTCGGATGAGCGCCAAAAATATGTTAGATAAGAAAGTAAAAGAGAAATTAATTAAAAAATTTCGTACCCATGATACCGACACCGGTTCAACTCAGGTACAGATTGCTATTTTAACCGAAGAAATCAGAGAGTTGACGAATCATTTAAAACAACATAAACATGACTTCTCTTCTCGCCGTGGTTTATTAAAAAAAGTGGGCGAACGAAGAAAATTATTAAAATACTTATTGAAGGAGGATATAGAAGCTTTCCAGGCCTTAGATAAGAAACTCAAAATAAAAATTTCTACCAAACTCCAAGAGGAAGAGGAAGAGGAAAAGAAAAAAGAGAGAAACTATATTGAAGAGGGGACAGAAGATGCGGATACTAAGGACGATACAGCTGATGACGACAATAAATAATTATGATAAAGCACAAGGAACAAAGAGTAGGAATTTTAGTGGATGTATCCAACATGTATCATTCCGCTAAAAATTTATACAACAAAAAGACTAACTTTAAAGAAATTTTAGTCAAAGCTGTGGCCGGACGAAAACTTATCCGAGCAACGGCTTATGCTATTAGCACGGAAAATAAAGAAGAATCTCCTTTTGTGGAAGCTTTGGAACAACAAGGTTTTGAAGTAAAAATGAAAGATTTACAAATCTTTATTGGCGGGGCTAAAAAGGCTGATTGGGACGTCGGTATCGCGATTGATGCTATTAAACTAGCCGACAAGCTTGATGTCATAGTGATTGTTTCCGGCGATGGCGACTATATTCCCCTCGTATCTTATCTGCAAAATAATAAAGGCTGTCTGGTAGAAATTATGGCTTTCCGTAAAACCTGCTCCAGTCGTTTAATTGAAGAAGCGGATGATTTTACTGACTTAAGCGCCACTAAAAAGTTTTTAATTTATGGTTAATTTAGACGAGAGCCGGCACCAGCCGACTCTCGGTATTATTTAAGGGATACTGACCGTTAAATAGATAGTACTGTATGTTATCGCTAATGATAATGATTATACAGTTCTGCAATTTAACGGCCAGACCTCAAAAAATTTATGGAAAAAGTGTTCACCAGAGAATGGCTTGGCCGTCCTCTCACTATTAAGACTGGTAAAGTAGCACATCAGGCCGATGCTGCCGTTTGGGTTCAATACGGCGAAACAGTAGTGCAAGCTACCGTTGTTCAGTCCCCGACTGAGCGTCCCGGCGTTGATTTCTTCCCCCTGATGGTGGAATTAGATGAGAAACTTTACGCCGCCGGTATTATTAAAGGTTCACGCTGGTTAAAGCGTGAAGGTCGTCCGACTGATCAAGCAGTTCTAAGCGGACGTATGATTGATCGTTCTATTCGCCCTCTCTTTAATACCGACGATCATCGTGACGTCCAAATTATTATCACCACTCTAGCGGTTGATCAAGAAAATGATCATGATATTGTCGCTTTGGTAGCGGCTTCTGCCGTTTTATCTATTTCCGGTATAGACTGGGCCGGTCCGATTGGCGGTATTCGTGTTGGTTTAATTGAGGACAAATTTGTCTTTAACCCTAGCTACAAAGAACAAGCAAAAAGTTCTTTGGACTTGATTGTGGCCGGTACCGCTCAAAAATCTATTATGATTGAGGCGGCCGGAAACGAAATTCCGGAAGATTTAATGTTAAAAGCTATCGTCGCCGGACAAGAAAATCTCCAAGGAGCAATTGATTTAATTGAAGAATTAAAAAAGAATGTCGCTCCGAAAAAATCCCCGCTCACTCCGACTGCTAAAACAGCTGAAGAAGAAAAAGCGGTGGAAGCAAAATTAGAACTTCTTAAAGTTGGTAAGGTTTGGCTCCAAGACAATGTTAAAAAAATATTATTTGATAAGGTTTACTACACTAAGGGCGAACGAAAATTAGCTGTTATCGCGATTAAAGAGCAGTTAGCGGCTTATTTGGTATCACAAAATTTAAACAGTGATGATCGCCAATATATTATTAAGAAGTTAGTGGAAGAAACTATTGATCAAGAAGTGACGGAGGCTATTATAAATGAAAAAAGACGAGTAGACGGTCGCGCTTTAGATGAAATCCGACAACTGTCGGCTGAAGTGTCTCTATTACCCCGCGTCCACGGCACATCTTTATTCTCTCGCGGTGAAACGCAGGTGTTATCAATACTAACTCTAGGCGCTCCCGGTTTAGAACAGTCCCTGGAAGGACTAGAGGGGCAAAGCAAAAAGCGTTACATGCATCATTATAACTTTCCCCCTTACTCTGTCGGGGAAGCCTCCCCTCTCCGTGGTACCGGTCGCCGAGAAATCGGCCATGGTGCTTTAGCGGAAAAAGCTTTAATGCCGATGATTCCTAGTAAAGAAGAATTCCCTTATACTATTCGTTTAGTCAGTGAAACCTTAGGATCTAATGGTTCTTCCTCTATGGCTTCTACTTGCGCCTCCTCTCTAGCGCTGATGGACGCCGGTGTGCCGATTAAAAAAGCGGTGGCTGGCATTGCCATGGGTCTGGCCTCTAATCAGGATATGAGTAAATGGGTGGTATTAACCGATATTCAAGATTTAGAAGACGGACAAGGTGGTATGGACTTCAAAATTACCGGAACTGATACTGGCTTAACCGCTATTCAATTAGATACTAAAACTACTGGAATAACGGTAGACATTATTAAGCAGACTTTAGAGCAAGGACGAGCTGCTTTAAATCAAATTCTTGATGTCATGAAGCAAGCCATTCCGGCTCCACGTGCGGAACTTTCCAAATACGCTCCTCGTCTGATCAGCTTTATGGTTGACCCGGAAAAAATTGGTACTATTATCGGTCCGGGTGGAAAAATTATCAATAAAATTATTGATGAAACTGGAGTTAGCATTGATATTGAAGATAACGGTTTAGTAATGATTTGCGGTACTGATGCCGCTATGGTGGACGAAGCGGTTCGCCAAGTTAAAGAAATTGTTCATGAATTTGCCCCCAATGAAATTCTTAAAGGAAAAGTAGTGCGAATGTTAGACTTTGGTGCCTTTATTTCTCTTAATGCCAATCAAGACGGTATGGCTCACGTTAGTGAATTAGCGCCATATCGTATTGAAAAACCGTCTGATTTCCTAAGCATTGGCGATGAGGTAACTGTTAAGATTAAGGAAGTTGATGATCAGGGTCGAATCAACTTAACTTTGAAAGGTTTAGCGGAAAATGAAGCTCTCTGGAAAGACGAGAAAGGAAAATCTAACGGCAATTCTTTTGGTTCTTCCCGCGGTAATGGCGGCCCGAGCCGTCCCAGTCGCTTTGGCTCACGCTAAGGGCAACATTAACACAGCATTGACTTTTATTAAGGATTAATATAAGATTTTTTCAAGAAAAATAAACAAAAAATAAATTTATGTTGATAGTAAAATTAGCCCAAACCGGAAAAACCAATAAGAAAATGTTCCGTCTGATAATTTCGGAGAAAAGTCGTGATCCGTACGGAAATGTTTTGGAAATTTTAGGTTCTTATAATCCTCACAGCAAAGATTTAGCCGTGAAAGATGAAAGAATTAAGTATTGGTTGTCAAAAGGGGCGCAAATGACCGCTACCGTAAATAATTTACTTGTAGAAAAAAAGGTTATTGAAGGTAAAAAGGTAACCGCTTCTAAAGCCGGAAAACCTAGTGCCAAGCGTCAGGAACAGATTAAGGTAAAGGCTGACAAAAAGACAGCTACTGAAACAGCCGTTGCTCCCGCTGCCGAGGCGCCAGTTGAAACCACTGAAGAAAAGACCGAAGAAAAAGTAGCTGAAACTCCGGAAGAAACCACTGAAGAAAAGACTGTTGAGGCTCCTGCCACCGAAACAGAAAGTCCGAAAGAAGAGGCGGTCGCTTAACATTGACAAAAAACAAGAGAACGAGCTATTATTAACACATAAACTGCTATTGTGGCAGTTGTTTAATAAACAATCTTCCGATTTTACTGGCTAATAAGCCTATAAAACCGGCAGACAAAAGAAAAATATGGTAGAACAAGACAAAGAGTTTCTAGAAATGGTCGTGAAAAGCATCGTCGGTAACCCGAACGATGTGGTTGTGGACAGGACGATTGACGAAAGAGGCGTCCTCCTGACCTTAAAGACCAACCCGGCTGACATGGGTTATGTCATCGGTCGTAAGGGTCAAACGGCACAGTCTATTCGCACTTTGCTGAAGATTATCGGTGCCAAGAATAATTCTCGCGTCAATTTAAAAATCTTTGACCCGGAAGGTGGTATCCGTCACGGCGAAAGAAGTGAATCTACTCCGATAAATCGTGATGAGATTGATACTTCTGCCATCGACGACCTCAAAATTTAAGTTTCAAAAGTTACAAAAAAGTCCGTGTCAAAAACGGACTTTTTTGATACAACAATTTCCTATCAAAAATGGGGACATTTTGTTATAATAGGCATATAATCTAAATTTACCAAAGATCTTATTTTACTACATAACAAATATATGTATTTAAAATCATCATTTTCTCCAGAAAATTTTTTAGGAAATGAGGGAGAAAAAGAAAAACCAGCATTATTAATAAAAGAGGGCGAGAATAAAGCTCTATTAGCATTAAAAGAAAGAGAGAATGTTCTTAATATTATTAAAAATCAGTACGACTCACTCTCCACGGGAGATAAAAGTATTATTTTAAATAGAATTTTTGAACACTCAGTGAACGACGGAATTAAAATTGCTGAAAACTTTAGTATCACCGCTGATGAATTTACAGATATTGTGAGCAAACCAGGATTCTATATAAAAAATAAAGATATTATGGGTGATATTTTAAGAGATGCCGGGCGAAAAATAGAAGGAGATCAAGATGAGACACGTTTAAATAAGCTTAAAACAACATATGAGGAATACGACAAGCTCTTAAACGAAGAAGGAGTTTTTTCATCATTTACAAAAACAGGGCAACCAGAAAGTAATAAAGCAAAGGCATTGCTTAGCAAGCTAGATAGCGCTTATACTCCGTTTCTGGCCATGGCCGAATTAAAAAGTGTAGAAAAAGAACACGACCATCGTTCCGATGGTGAAAGAATGGGAGAAAATAATTTAGAATATATAAAACCAGCCCTAGAGGAAAATTATTATCCTGGTGATATATTTAAAATTATTTTTAAGAACATTAAAAATACTGATCAAGATTTTTTAATAGAACAAGCAAAATCAAATTTTTCAGAAAGTACAAAACTACAAGAAAAATATAAACATTCTGGGTTTAATGCATATCTAACAAGCTTTTTACATAACAAAGAAAATATTAGAGAAACAGTATTAAAACATCTCAGCAAACAGATATCTCAAGACTATGTAGAAAAAATAAAATGGCAACAATTTATATCAAAAGAAGAATTACAAAAAATTAAATCTTCTTATGCCATTGCGGACGAAAAGCAATTAAAAGAAATTAACAATGCCCGATATAAACCATTGGATGTCACATTTAATATACAGAATAAAGATGCTCAAAAAAAATTAGCCGAGGAGCTAAAAGAAATATTAGGAACTGATTTTATATTTAATGAAAAAACAAATAAATATGAAACAAAATGTTATAAATCCGAAAAGCTTGAATCTGAAAATCCTGAAAAAAATGAAAGGGCCGAAAAGTATCTGTCAGAAGAAAAAATACTAGACAAATTAGATAAACTTATTAAAGAAGGAGCAGGTAAAGGCTATATCGCCCGAGGCCTAGCCGGACTGGACTCAGACAGAGCCTGGCAAATGCGTGATAAATTTATTGAAGAAGGAGCAGATAAAGGCTCCATCGCCCGAGGCCTAGCCGGACTGGACTCAGACAGAGCCTGGAAAATGCGTGATAAACTTATTAAAGAAGGAGCAGGTAAAGGCTACATCGCCCGAGGCCTAGCCGGACTGGACTCAGACAGAGCCTGGAAAATGCGTGATGAATTTATTAAAGAAGAAGCAGGTAAAGGCTCCATCGCCCTAGGTCTAGCCGGACTGGACTCAGACAGAGCCTGGCAAATGCGTGATGAATTTATTAAAGAAGGAGTAGGTAAAGGCTCCATCTCCATGGGCCTAGCCGGACTGGACTCAGACAGAGCCTGGCAAATGCGTGATAAATTTATTGAAGAAGGAGCAGATAAAGGCTACATCTCCATGGGCCTAGCCGGACTGGACTCAGACAGAGCCTGGCAAATGCGTGATAAATTTATTGAAGAAGGAGCAGATAAAGGCTACATCGCCCGAGGCCTAGCCGGTGACTATACTACTTTTGCATGGCAGTTAAATAGAAATAAAGAAACCTTCAATTCAAAAGAATCAAAAGTAGTTGACCGCAAACTCAATCTTCTAAATCTTCTTCATACTCTCAATCCAAACCAAATCTACTCGGCAATAGAATCTAAACTCGAGAAACTTGAATCTGAAAATCCTGAAAAAAATGAAAGGGCCGAAAAGTATCTGTCAGAAGAAAAAATACTAGACAAATTAGATAAACTTATTAAAGAAGGGGCAGATAAAGTCTACATCGCCCGAGGCCTAGCCGGACTGGACTCAGACAGAGCCTGGCAAATGCGTGATGAATTTATTAAAGAAGGGGTAAATAAAGGCTCCATCTCCATGGGCCTAGCCGGACTGGACTCAGACAGAGCCTGGCAAATGCGTGATGAATTTATTAAAGAAGGAGTGTATAAAGGCTCCATCTCCATGAGCCTAGTCGGACTGGACTCAAACAGAGCCTGGCAAATGCGTGATAAATTTATTAAAGAAGGGGCAGATAAAGTCTACATCGCCCGAGGCCTAGCCGGACTGGACTCAGACAGAGCCTGGCAAATGCGTGATAAATTTATTAAAGAAGGGGCAGATAAAGGCTCCA
>Ga0210057_1003409_pt1 | contig 21922 bp, 20 predicted proteins | sample CryGeyCG2114_010_2_FD_183968 | JGI IMG/M metagenome (GOLD analysis project Ga0210057, IMG submission 183968) | Groundwater microbial communities from aquifer - Crystal Geyser CG10_big_fil_rev_8/21/14_0.10 (SPAdes) (version 2) | ecosystem: Environmental > Aquatic > Deep subsurface > Groundwater ...
GACGCTCTAACAACTGAGCATGTGATATTCTCTTATTATCTCCTTCTTCGGGTAGTTAGCTCAGTTGGTTAGAGCGTCGCGTTGACATCGCGGAGGTCACTGGTTCGAATCCAGTACTACCCACCATTCCAGAAAGATTTGGTCACGCGTGGCCTCTTTTGCTTTTTCCAGAGCCACGGAGAGCGGTTCAAACCGCGAGTATTTATTTTCCAGCTTTTCCTTACCCCGTACCAGAGCCTCGTAGGGCTCCTTGAGCTTTGCCGTCAGCACACCGTCTTTCAGTTCAATCCGCTGTCCTAACCTCATGAGGATTTCGAGGCGTTCGTCCATGCCTCCGTTGTCGAATCGGGCATGCAGGTTCTCGGTGAACGTGATGGCGTCGATGACGTCCAGAGACCACTGCGCGGCATTGGCTTCGAAGTCCCGGATGTATTGCTGCAGATCTTCCGCCTGTTTGGAGAATTCTTTGAGCTTCTCTTGATACAGGTCTTCGGGGATGCGGGTTGCTTCGTCGAGCTGTCGATCGACCAGTTCGCTGCGCTTCTTGTTGATCGCCTTGTGCCTCTCCTGCAGCTTGCCAAGCTCCTTCTCCTGTTGCTCCTTGATATCGTCTTGGGAGAGCCGGAGCTTCTTGAGCGACCACTGCACCAGCGATTCAGGAATGTCTGCTTTATAGGCGACCTTCGCGATCTCCGGCTCGATCTGGTCATGGGTTAGTCGGCACTTCTGAGTGCACTTCACTCCTCGCTTTCGTTTAGAGCACCGATAGTACCGGTACTCTCTGTAGTCATCTTCGCTCACGACGAACTTCCGCTTGAGTTCCATGATTATCTGCGCCCCGCACTCGCCGCATTGGATGATGCCGGCGTAGGGATTTGGGTACACCCGTGGACGTGGGCTTGATAGCCCACTGATGATGCGCTCCGCTTCCATGAACTCCTCGAACGTCACCATGGCTTCGTGTTTTCCTTCGTACGCTTCGCCCTTCCAGATGATATGGCCGGTATAGAACTCGTTCTTAAAGAGTTGGTACATCGACGAGAGGCCGACAGCTCGCGGCGGCTTCCCGCGGCGGCCGCGCTTCGTCAGCCCCCACTTCTCCGTGGCGATTTTATGAATCTCCGTGACGGATTTGCGCTCATCAAGCAGCAGCCGCCAGCAACGCCTCATGATGTCGAACCGCTCCGGGTCTTTGTGGACGACACGGTAGCCCTTCTGCCCGTCGTAGTCGGGCATGTATCCAACCGGAACCGGACCCGGCTTCCAACCCATTTCGATCTTTTTTTGCATCCCACGAGCTACGTCTTTCCCAAGATCACGAGAGTACTGATCTGCCATGCCAAGCTCGACATACATCTGAATTACGTTGTCTTCAGGAAGATATGTGCGCTCATTCGTTACGATTGCTTTTAGAAGTCCGTCTGTTAGGCATTGTCCCACCTCTCCAGCCTCTTCGAAATTACGTGCGAGTCGGTTGAGCTTCCAGCAGTAGATCACTTCGACCTTACCCTCTTTGATATCATCCATAAGGCGGCGAAATTCCTTACGTCTCCCCGGCCTTTTTGCAGATTTCTCTTCAGGATAAGTATCAAAAAGATCATCACCATTCTCCTTTAACTTCTTTGTATTCGCATCCATCTGCTGTTCGAGGGAGAGGACTTGGCGGTCCTCCCCCTCGGTGCTTTTCCGACAGTAGATGGCTGCTTTCATGGCTACCAGAAGAGAAAAACTTACAGTGTAACATTGTCAAAATTCTGACACAATTGGGGGTGCAGCAGACCCACCGGAAGCATCGCCACTCACGTCACCCTCGTCTTGAGGGAGCTTTGTAAGCACTACGAAACGTTCGCCACGGGTGCGACGCTCTGTGCGAAATTCGATTCCCATTTCGCGCAGATTCGTCTTCACAATATTGAGTTTGTACGTCAGTGCCGCCGGAGAGCGCGGCCATTCCCTCTGCTTCACATCAATACCTTCTTTCTCAGCAGTTTTCACCAATTTGTTCAATAGCTTTGTTGGGCTGCCATCCCATGGTTCGTTTCTGTGCTGCATCATTACACGAACCGCTAAAGCAATCGGATTTGCCTGAATGACTTCTTCATGCTGCAGAGATGTGTTCTCTTCGTAGGCATGAAGGAACCTCTCCGGCTTCTCACCCATAGCCTGAGCGATAGCACATCCCCATTCCGCGAAATCGGCCATCCGGGGATGCTCCTTCAATTGAATGGTTGGGTGGAATCTGAGCGCCAGAGAAAGAACATCCAGCATGCCGGCAAAGATGATGGGGCGTTGCTTTTCAAATTCCTTCCAGATCGCCCTTTCTGGTTTGCGCTGGGCTTTTGGGATACGTGAAAGGTGCAGATAGAGACACCGCTCAAGTAGGTCTGCGCGGTGTGTAGCAAGCGCAATGCCGTTCAACAAGACGCTGCACCGATACTCGAATGTAATATCTTCGTTGTCGGTGTACAGCTTGCGCCGGGAATACCCATCACCCGTAGATGAACGGCAGAGCGTATCGGAAATGGAAGGAGGAATGTAGCTGACGTTGTCGTAGCACGGGAAGTGATGGTGAGAGAGTTGCTGGACGAGCTCTTCCACTTTTAAATGGAGAGTGAGGAGCAGGGGTTTGGACGGGTCCACGAGCAATCGCAGCATCTTCGAGAATGTGGATTTCATCGAACCCTGCTCCCCAAGCACATACAGAATCACATGTACCAAATCCGGCACGAGACACGTGACGAGGTAGACCTTCAGCAGAAACAATGCATCCTCATCGAGGTTGCTCATGAACACATCGAGCTGATGTATGTCCCCTCGTTCCTCCGTCACAAGAAGAGGACGCTGGTGCTTGAGTCGCCGGAAGAGAACAGGAGGGTCGTCCACGATTCTCCAGCCGGCCGGCGTCACGCATACGGCACGCCACTGCTTGTCGCAGAGATCAATCCAGATATTCCCCTCGTGCCACATCGTACGGAGCGCCAGCGATATCTCCTCCCCATCGAAGAGTGCTCTGGCCTCCAGTTCTCCGATCACCTGTTCAAGCCCCTGCCTCCCAATTGCCTTCTGTTTCTTCTTCCAGAAGAGGTGCTCAAGATAACGAGACGTCGTTTTGCTCGCTACCGGCCATACCTCCCTGTGGCCATCAACCGTCATGCGAATGTATGGCTCTTGGAATTCATCCCTGAAAAGAAGAATGTCTTCTTCTTGGAGAAAAGAGAGCAACATTTCAGCTTGGGGCAAACTCTTGTCGCTTTGCTCGCTGGCCGGCGCTGTTTCCGAGCTATGCGTCATGGCGCTTGGGGGAAGACGGGCTCTCAAAACATTCCTCCTTGAGGTCATTAAGATCTGCCAATACACGATCGTTTTTCATCCGCCACCAATCCTCATCGGTGAGAGCGGCGTCGTAGGCAACAAGCGAAGCTCTGTGCAATAGCTCTATTATCCTATCCCACGTTATCGGCTCGTTTTTCAGAACTGTGTCCACATAGGCATGCGTATTCCAAGTTGAGCAGAAGAGCGTCCTGTTTCCGTCCGCATCCGACGCTTCTTCAATATGCACATTTCTCGCAATTCCGGGGAGCCAGTGAAATTTCGTTTCCCGTTGCTGTGTTGATGAAGTTTTCATAGGAATGAAAAGAAAAAAGATAAAGCGATTGTGCTCGGTTGTTTGTTTGAAAATGAAGAATCTTAAGGGGGCTTTTTCGGCTTTTGCCCATCTCCCAAGCCGGCTACGAAACTCACAAGACCTAGGAGTTCATGCGCGTACTTCTCCGCCGTTTCGGGCGTGATGTCTTCGCCAGTCGCGTCTTGCCAAAGACGCCGGAATTCTCGCTTGTCGCCGTCGGTTAACTCGCACGCTTCCATGCGCACGAGGGTGCCTACGTCGCCGGTAACTTACGGTAAGTTACGTTATACCAGCCTAATGATCTTTCCTTCCTTGCAAGCAAAAAATTCAATCTTCGCATCAATTACTTCGCTGCATTTCTTATTCACTCTTCGCGCGACATTCTGAATACGTCGCTTATTCTTCTCAGCCAGCGCCCTCCCTTCGCTATCGGGCTCGTTATCATAGATACGTTCAAAGATCTCATCCCACGGTTTCCCCGTTCCCTTCTCAATATCACCAGATAGCATGATACGACAGAAATCATTTTCAAGAGCTGAAAGCTCCACAAGACGGTTCTCGCCAGATTCAGCTTGCAGCACCATGACGGGTCGCTTGGGGAAAAGACCGTACCTGCATAGAACGAACTGACTTGCCTGCTCCTCCGTCACTACTCCTTTTGGTAGCACCTCCGCGTCGATAGAAACGTGCAGTGACGCATTCGCAACGCCTACACGTACCAGATCGTTAATCCATTCTTTCAACTGTGGGCGCGAGAGACAGAGTGTGCCATCCTTCATTAAACGGGGTTGGGTGGTATTGCCGGTTTGATGGTGCGCATTTCCCATGGAATGCTCCATGCTCGCAGAGCCGTCTTTGAATGTCGATTGTCAGCAGTTTGACAACATGAAGTGCATCGAGGGGGCAAATGTAAAGAATATTGCGTAAGCATGCCGCTACCGACATATGAGGAACTGATGTTGTCATTCCTGAAAATATTGCAGGATGGCAAAAAGCATTCATCCCGTGAAGTTGCCCGAGCCAGCCCAAATTTCAACCAAAACAATTCTATAATTTCCCACCCGAAATATCGAAGAACTTCTCAAAGAAGCTCGTAAGCTTGCTGAGGACGCTCTCGCGTTTCTGGCTGCGTTCTCCACTGGGAGAAAAGCGTGAAACGGGTGGTAACACTTTGGCAATTGCAGTTCCTGTTGTGGCTACGCTTCCGTTACGGAAGGCATTTTGCACGAACTTGTAGGTTGCGTCGTGATCAAGCTGTTCATCCGCAATGATTTGTTCCAGCTCTTCAACCTTTCTCTTGTCCACAAACGTCTGCCAATCTTCATCCACTGATGAATGGATATCGAGAGAGGCAATAAACTGATTGATAAGGTCTTTCTTGTTTCGCAGCTCTACACTTGAGTCTATTGCCTTATTAATATCGGCTAACAGCTCCTTATCCTGACAGTGATCTGCGTGGTATTTTTTGACGAGTGCCAACACGTAATCGATGTTGATCTCTATCTGCTTAATCAGCTCCATTTCAAACACAATATCGTCGTTGATGTTCTCTTTTTCGCTGTCCTCCCCCTTGCGGAACTCGTTGTAGAGATCGATGTACATACTGTGGTAATCCTGTACGTCGCGCTCGGTGAGGATTTCATTGCCTTCAAATTCGTCGAAGGTAACCAGTATGTTACGAACTCGTAATATCCCACTGTAGAGCCGAATAAAGTCTTTCTGGTTTTGTTCTCCCACGATCCGCTCTCCAACGGGAAACTTCTCCAAGAGTTCCTGCACTAAGCTTGCGTAGCCACGAATCTCCTTTCCTCCGTCTTTGTACCCGTTGTAGTACTCTTCGTACGACTTCAAAAGCACGACTCCACTGGCTTCTTTATCACCAAATAGTGCAATAGATTCGTTGGTCGCTTTTTCCAAGTTACGGAAGCAGACAATGTTTCCGAAGGTCTTTATCGTGTTCAAAATACGGTTGGTTCGTGAAAACGCCTGCAGCAAGCCGTGCAATCGCAGGTTTTTATCAACCCACAACGTGTTGAGCGTTGTTGCGTCAAAACCTGTCAGAAACATGTTTACAACGAGGAGAATGTCTACTTCACGACTCTTCACACGCTCACTGAGGTCTTTGTAGTAATTTTGGAACTTATCGGAGGACGTATCGTAAGAAGTGCCGAACATGGCGTTGTAATCGCTGATAGCACCTTCGAGAAAATCCCGTGAACTCTGGTCGAGTCCGCTCGTATCTTCTGAGTTTTCGTCGATCATTCCATCCAAATCCTCGTCATTCACACCAAAGCTGTAAATCATGGCTACCTTGAGATTTTTATCGCTCGGGGCATCCGCCAGCTGTTTTTTGAATTCCGCGTAGTACTTTTTGGCAACATCAATGGAAGAAACGGCAAAGATGGAATTGAACCCCGCCAGCCTCCGATCTTTCAGTTTGTAATAACTGTTGCGCTTTGTTTTTTGGTCAAAGTGTTCTCGGATGTACTGAACGATGTTTGCTAGCCGTTCCGGCGCAGCCAGTGCTGCTTCGCGGTCGATATCTTTCACCTTCTTATCTTCGATGTCTTCCGCTTCTCGCACCGTGGAGACGTAATCCACTTTGAACGGCAGAACATTTTTATCTGCAATGGCATCCACAATCGTATACGTGTGCAACTTGTCACCAAATGCCTGCTCTGTCGTTTTGAAGTCCGGGCGGCCTCCGGAAGAGGCATTGACGGCGAAGATTGGTGTTCCGGTAAATCCGAAGAGATGATAGTTTTTGAATGACTTGGTGATGGCGGCATGCATTTCGCCGAACTGGGAACGATGGCATTCGTCGAAAATCAGCACGATGTGCCCGTCAAAAATCGTGTGCTTCGCATTGCGACCGATGAAGCGATCAAGCTTCTGGATGGTCGTGACGATGATCCGCGCGTTCGAGTCTTCCAGCTGGCGTTTGAGAATGTTCGTGCTGGTATTGCTGTTCGCCGCTCCTTTTTCGAATTTGTCGTACTCGCGCATTGTCTGATAGTCGAGGTCTTTGCGGTCTACGATGAACAGTACTTTATCGACGGAGGGCAGCTTGCTAGCCAGTTGCGCGGTCTTGAAGCTCGTAAGCGTCTTCCCTGATCCGGTGGTATGCCACACGTACCCGCCAGCCTCAACTGAACCAAGCTTTTTATAGTTCGTACTCACGTCAATTTTGTTCAGAATCCTCTCTGTCGCTACGATCTGGTACGGACGCATCGCCAACAGCTGCTTGTCGGTGGTAAAGACGCAATAACGGGTCAGAATGTTGAGCAGTGTGTGCCTGCTAAAGAATGTCTTTGCGAAATCGACCAAATCCGTAATCGGTCGATTGGTCGCATCCGCCCACCAGCTCGTAAACTCAAAGCTGTTACTGGAGCGCTTACCCCGTTTGACTGCTCCTTCACTGGCTTCTTTGATATGCTCCCATCGTGTGGTGTTGCTGTAATACTTGGTGTGCGTACCGTTTGAAATGACGAAGAGTTGCACGTACTCAAAGAGGCCGGACCCTGCCCAGAAACTCTCGCGCTGGTAGCGGTTGATCTGATTGAATGCCTCTACGATGGGCACCCCGCGCCGTTTGAGTTCGATATGCACAAGTGGTAGTCCGTTTACGAGAACAGTGACATCGTAGCGATTCGCTCGCTTTCCTTCGTCCGTCTCGTACTGGTTGATCACCTGCAGGCTGTTGTGGTGGATGTTGTCCTTTCGCAGGAGATACACGTTTTTCACCGTACCATCATCGCGCGTGAGGTTCTTGATGTAATCCTCCTGAATAGTCGCAGTCTTTTCCGCAATGCTTTGATTGGGATTGGCAATCTCCCCATTGAAAAATTGCTCCCATTCGCTGTCGCTGAACGTAAAGTCATTCAGCTTCTCCAGTTGCACGCGCAGATTGTCAACGAGATCTTCATTGGATGCGATGTGCAAAAAGTGATAGGCCTGCTCTTCCAACTTCTTGATAAATGCCTTCTCCAGCTCCGCTTCGCTCTGGTAGCTCTTCGCACGCTTTTTGTCCGGCGTGTACTCCGCCACTACTGTACTGTGCGGATTTTCTGCCACGAGGTTGTAGGACTTCTCTTTAGGCACAGGCTTTTTCGGGGAACGTTAGCAGTTTGTCTCGATAGTATTCGTATTGCTGCCTTCGTGCTTTGATCTCTGCAGGTAGACCAACCGAGATATCATTTACGAGCGCATCGAATTTATCGAGAGTTGCTACGATAGGTTCCTGTTCAGCGAGAGGTGGGATGGGGATTTTGTATTTCATCACTGCCGATTTATTACCTCGTGGCATTTTTGCCCCCTTAGAATTTTTTATGTTGTAATGCATAAAATCTTCAGATGAGAGTATGTGGTATAGAAAATCTGGGCATAGGTTTTGCTTTTCATTATCACTTATACGAATAACAAGCACATCCCCATTTGTTCCCCCTGTGTTAGTCGCTCGCCAAATTTTTCTAAGATAAGGTCGAATATTCCCAAGTAAAATATCACCGTCAATGTACTGGGTGAGTCTTCCTGTTACAGGAACATAATCTGATATTGTTTTCCCTTGTTTGTCAGGCAGTAAGTTATCAACACCAACATAATTTGTTGCATCAAGGTCAGTAGCCTCGATTCTAGTTTTTGAATAGCCTGCAATCTCTCCAAGAGTCTTCCACTCTACCTCCTCTCCAAACGTCAGCAGCTCATCTCGGTAATACTCATACTGCTTCTTCCTCGCTTCCAGCTCCGCTTCCAGCTCCGCTTCCAGCATGGTGAATGTATCAAGGATGTCAACAATTGCCTCTTGGATTTGGAGGGGTGGGAGTGGGATTTTTATACTCTCGACCGCAGAAGCATCCAATGTTGGAATACCGGCAAACCTTACTTTTGAACGCAATATGTTTTCATGACAAAGTAATGCATAATATGCGTATCGACTTATTAGCGAGTCAGAGCTTCCAACGCAAAAGCATCCGTCAGAAGACCAAAAATCGACAGCGGTATATCCAACAGTTCCTGCAGATGCACCAACATTTATAATCATAACTGTGTTCGCAATTCTGTTGCTCTGACCATAATTTCCTATCGGTTTTAAACCTCCGTGATAAACCGGATATTTCTCCTCATCAGAAAGTTGATTCTTAGTTAATCTCTTGCCTCGCAAAATTTTAACCACTTCTCCAAACGCCTTAAACTCCACCCCCTCCGGGCAGAGCTCATCTATCAGCCGTTGAATGTCGGGGACCGTTTTAGTCATGAGTTTTTTCGAGTTCAAGGACAATCGCATCTATCGATTCCCGCAATTCCTGCTGCCGGGCAACCATCTGAGCAATCTCTGCGTTGAGCTTGGTAATATCTATCACCTCGCGTGTGTCCTTCTGCTCCACGTACGCTGATACTGCGATATTGTAGTCATTCTCCGCGATGGTTTTGTTATCCACAAACTTGGCAAAGTGCTCGATGTCTTTGCGCTCTTTGAATGCATCAAGGATTTTCGTGCGGTTGGTATCGTTCAATTTGTTCTTGTTCCCGCCGCGTACGAATTCGGCCGATGCATCGATGAAGAGCGTCTTGTTGTCCTTCTTGCTCTTCTTGAGCACGATGATGCAGGTGGCAATCGTGGTGCCGAAGAAGAGATCGGGCGGGAGCTGAATGACGGTATCGATGTAGTTGTTATCGATCAGATACTTACGAATTTTTCGCTCTGCTCCGCCTCTGTAAAGCACGCCGGGGAATTCGACAATGGCTGCCGTGCCGCTGGTGGAAAGCCACGAGAGCATGTGCATAGTGAAGGCAAGGTCGGCTTTGCTCTTAGGAGCTAGTACTCCAGCTGGTGAAAAGCGCGGATCGTTGATGAGAAGCGGATTGCTGTCACCTTCCCATTTGATGGAATACGGTGGATTGGAAACGATGGCATCGAATGGTTCATCGTCCCAGTGCTTGGGGTCTGTAAGTGTATCTCCGTGCGCAATATCGAAGTGATTGTAGTTAATGTCATGCAGGAACATGTTGATCCGGCAGAGGTTAAAGATAGTAAGACTGATCTCCTGACCAAAGAAGCCTTGCCGTACGTTTTCTTTGCCAAGCACTTTGGCGAATTTGAGGAGCAGTGAACCTGAGCCACAAGCCGGGTCGTAGACTTTGTTCACCTCTTTTTTGCCCACTGTCGTGATTTCTGCAAGAAGCTCGCTAACTTCTTGCGGTGTGAAAAATTCCCCGCCGGATTTCCCTGCGGTTGAGGCGTACATTGTCATCAGGAATTCATACGCATCACCGAAAGCGTCGATGGTATTATCGGCATAGTCACCCAGACGAAGACCCCCGATTGCGTCCAAGAGTTTGGCGAGCTTTTTGTTTCGCTGTTCCACCGTGCCCCCCAATTTATTGGAGTTCACATCCAAATCGTCAAAAAGACCCTTGAGGTCATCTTCGCTACTGGCACCTTTTGCCGAATGTTCGATATTGCGGAATACCGCAGCAAGGGTTTCGTTCAGGTTGGCGTCGTTACGTGCATGCTCACGAACATTGATAAAAAGCTCGCTTGGTAGAATATAGAAGCCCTTTTCCTTCACGGTATCCGCTCTCCCAAACTTCGCTTCTGTATCCGAGAGCTTTGCATAGTCAAAATCCTTCTTTCCGCTCCGTCGTTCATCTTCATTGATGTAGCTCGTGAGGTTTTCGCTGATAAACCGGTAGAAGAGCATCCCCAGAACGTACTGTTTGAAATCCCAGCCATCGACGCTGCCACGCAGATCGTTCGCGATCTGCCAGATGGCACGATGTAACTCTGATCGTTCCTGCTCTTTGGTTGTGTTTACTGGTGCCATAATCAACTCTTGGTAAGTTTGAAGCTGATTGTATAGGTATAAAAATCAATGTCTTGAGTCACAGAGAGCGCTCTTCGTAGTTTGATGTCATCCTCCAGCGCAATAATAACCCCACGCACCTTTTGGCCTTCCTCTGCTAACTCATCCTTTACATAACCCATGTAGCGTTGAATTTGCCCCACCACTACATCACTAATACGCCCCTTCTTTAGTTCCACCACAAGTAGCTCCCTCTTGTCCTTGCTGACAGCCAGAATATCAATCGGACCCGTATCACTTGGATACTGTTGGCCGACTAATTCACCTTCTTCTTCGAAGACATCATACTTCTTACCAAGCTCAGTCTGTTTCCAGTTTTGCACTAAAAAGTCTTCGAGGTGCTTTTCGAGAGCAAAAACAGAAGGATCTTCGATGGTTTCATCCGTTGCGATAACTGATGCAGGGCGATCTCCTGCTATCAGATGTTCAATTTCGTCCGCATACTTGGTGACATTGCTGACGGTTCCAATGGAACCGCTTGAATTGCGCAGGGAATCGCTCATATCCGACCGCTCAATTTTCTTTGTAAGCCAGCGTACCCTCCGGCGGTGTGGCAATATGGCACCTTTGTGGAATTCGTAGTCGCCTGCAACTTCGCCAACGTAATATGATCCTTCGCCATCGGGGCACAGGACAATGTCTCCCATCTGAATACCCTTCGCTATTGTATGGAGAAAACCACATGCAAGCCCCGCGGCCACTTTGGATTTCTCCGGATGCTTTTCCAGATACTTGGGTATGAATTCTTTATTAAACTTACGCCAGTTATCCGGGAGTTTATTCGTTAAATCGATATCTACACCAAAATCCGACCCGATGAAGTTTCCTTTGTACGCTTCTTCAGCGTACACACTTTTCTTGCCAAGCATTATTCGGAAGTAACTTTTCATCATTTGCGGATTTGTGGTTATTGTAGCCCCTTATCCAGCAATTGTGTAACATTGTTTTTATGAGCATACGAAGTAGGAACATCTACGACCCCGCATCCAAAGAGCCGTTCAAACTCTCACGTTCCAGATTGGAGCGCTTCCTCAAATGCCCGTGCTGCTTCTACCTTGACCGTCGCCTTGGGGTCGATCAGGTATCCGGTCCGGCTTTCACGCTGAACTCAGCGACGGACACACTCCTGAAGAAAGAGTTCGATGTGTGTCGTGCTGAAGGGAAGAGGCACCCGCTCATGGAGAAATACAATGTTGATGCCATCCCGTTCCAACACTCGGACATTGACGAGTGGCGTGAGAACTTCAAAGGAGTGCAGTACGCACACGAACCAACGAACCTGATTATCACCGGCGCTGTTGATGACATCTGGGTAAATCCTGCTGGGGAGTTGATTGTGGTTGATTACAAATCCACGAGCACGACCAAGGAGATTGACCTCAATGACGGTACTCCATGGAAGGAGGGGTACAAGAGGCAGATGGAGATATACCAATGGCTGCTCCGGCAGAATGGATTCCAAGTGAACGACACTGGCTACTTCGTCTACGTGAATGCCGACACCGATCAGGATGCCTTCGATGGGAAGTTGGTATTCGATGAGCAGTTTATCGCACACGAAGGCAACGACAGCTGGGTGGAGCAAGCGATCATGGATGCGCACAAGTGTCTACGCCGCAAAAAGATACCGAAGGCTGCTGAGGATTGTGCGTGGTGCGCGTACCGTTCCGATGCCGCCAGCGTAGGTGCTTAGCAGATGAAGCCTTCCGTGGCATCTTCCTTGCGCTTGAGTGCCCTAAGACTATTTGGGCAGCCCATCAATATTTCTGAGCACTCCGAGACACATCCGAAAGTCACGGAGATATATGCCGAGTGACTACCGGCATCCTTCGAGCACCTTTGCCCATGTCTCGGACGAGTTCATCTGCTGGAGGATGCTGAGAAGGTTCGTCGGACCCGTACTATCCCAGATCTCCCCACTCACCGATGCGCCATTGGCAGCTGAGAGACTTGCTTGGAGATATGGCGGGAACGTGAAGTTCACCTGCACGAAGCTGACATTCGCACCGGCGATCGAATCCGTATAGATGCCCCTCATGATGTTGAGAAGTGCGTCTTTCGCTGCGAAACAGCTATCCATGCCTGTAGCTGTAACGATCACATCGTACGGCGGCTGCGCATCCGTGCCGAGTCGGTTTTGTGAATCCGTAATGAGAATGTCAGCGTCTACAACACTACTGATGATTGTCTCGATGCGAGCGTGAGGTTCATTGGGGAGAGAAGCATTTACGGGAACTGTGGGCGATGGTGTCGGTGTGGATTCCGGCTCACCGGTAAGTGCGACTATGCATCCTGCAGGTAGCACCAACAGGAGTACGAATGCGTAAAACAGCTTTCTTCTGCGGCTCATGATAGAGAGTGGGAGGAAGTAGAGCGTGGGGCGCAGAAATCCATCCACTCTTAAGGGACGTACTGCGCTCCGGCCGCAGAATTCCTTTGGGCGAACCCTCCAGAAAGCTGTTCGGAGACAACAGCACGCCCCTTGCGGGGCTCTGAGGAGGGTGAACACGCACAAAGGCGAGTTCGTAACCAGTGAATTCTGCGGCACCCACAGAATACTCCCATCTATATATTCCGCACAATATTCCGAGGAATGTTCAACGATGCGCGAACTGTAATTTTCCTACGCGCACGCGTAGGTGATTGAACTGCATATCGAAAACGCGCGCGCGAAATGTCCGAATTGTCCTATGGCAACGCGCGTACGCGCGAGGGTCTTAGTGGCGAAGTGGCGATAGTGGCGATGTTTTTGTGAACAAAGGGCAGAAAGATTGCTATTCTTGTCATAATGGCTCATGAAGAAATCTCCGGCTACCTCACATTTAAAGGACCCGCCGTTAATGAAGGCAAAATGGGTGCTGAAGAAACCGGACGAGCGTTACTGGCTCTTGCTAAGCTATTCGATAATTTTATAAAAATACAGAAACGAGAAGATTTGCGTAAAATGATCGAGTTCAAAGTTAGCGAGTTCAAGAAAGGATCAACGGAAATTGGGGTTTGTCTTCAAGAACTTGTACCTGTAGTTCAGCCTCTTGCTGCCACCGGGTCCGCCTTACTTATTGCGGAAACTATTGGCCTTAGGGAGCTAGGCAAAAGTTTTTTCTCCACAGTTGGAACCCAACTGGGTTTAAAGCTTTTTTCTGGTGGAAAAAAGCTAGATGAAGACAGTCGCAAGCCAGAGAATGGCGCAATAAATGTTGTCGTAGTGAACACCCAAGGTGAAAAGCGCACTGTTTCACAAAATGATTGGGAGCAATATGGTCCGAACCAACCATACCTTCGTGATCTTATTCAGCTTGATCAGGGGAAGGCAGAGGATTTACATTTGGGCTATCTAGAAAAGAAAAGAAAAGTTGAGGTAGCACATGTGAACTATCAACAACGAAATAGTTTTGTGGTTGACGATGAATATCTACCTGCCCGCGAAAGATTTGATGAGGAATTCAAGGAACAAGATGCCACTCCCCTAACACTCGTAGGAAAATTTATGGATTACTATGGTAGGGCTCAGAAGTACCATTTTTCTTTCCAAGCTCGTAAGAAACAGGATGAAATTGGAAGACACTACATTCTCTGCATCGTTCCCGAAGATAAAATTGACGAGATAATCGAATATCTGAAACCGTCCAATAAAGATAATGTGAGTATTTATGGCTTAGCTACAAAGAACCACGAAGGAAAATTCGACAAAATCAAAGTGCAGTACATTTCTAAAGATGAGGACTTTAACCCTGATCAGGTAAATCTATTTGATTACTAGAACAGTACAGGGGTTGGTTCTAACTTTTTCCAGTACAGCCCACCATGAAGCATGGTTATACTGGCCAAGTGCTTGATTTTCTCTTTCCAAAAACATTGCCGAAGGGGCCGTTTTTGGCGAAGTATCAGCCAGTTCGTTTGGACACTCCTCAGCTTCGATTACAGGGGCTTGATGCGGTACATCGCGTCATTGCAGTAGCACCGTATCGCAATCTGCACAGAGAAATTCGAGCATTGAAGTACCGTCAGGGGACGCATCTTCTTGGAGATTTGGCGGAGCTTCTGGTGCGGGCGTCGGCACTTCTGCCGATGTCTGATCAGGTGTTTCTGTGTCCTGTGCCTCTGCACTGGAGTCGTCGTTTACTACGCGGATATAACCAATCGCAGTTGCTCGCGCAGGAACTTGCTCTGCGATTATCAGTACCGATGTTCACGGAGCTGCGTAGAGTGCGCGCAACGCTACCGCAAACACGTCGAAGTCACGATGAGCGACGTCATGCAGTGCAACATGCATTTCACTCTTTACCATGTATGAACAAACACATTATTCTTGTTGATGACGTGTGTACCACGGGAGCAACATTGAATGCATGTGCCTGCGCGTTGCATGATGCTGGCGCAAAACGCATTGATGGTTTGGTGTTAGCACAGTCCTTCGATCCTTCGACAAGCTCAGGACAGGCAGGATGACATAATGATTCTTTGTGGCAAGGCAGAATCAGTGTGGAAAACTTTTCTGAAATCCACATGGACGCTACTCTTGAAATTCCTATGATGGTGTTTGTTTCCATAGTAGCGTTTGTCGTTCTTCTGACAGGACTCATTCTCATTCATGAGTGGGGTCATTTTATAGCAGCCCGTATGTCGGGAGTTGTGGTTGAGGAATTTGGCTTTGGTTTGCCGCCAAGAGTGAAGAGATTCTTCTGCTGGAAGGGCACCGATTTCACGTTGAACTGGATTCCCTTTGGAGGGTTTGTTCGTCTGAAAGGCGAAGGTGCGTTGGATCCGAAGGAGCGCCGTGCACCGGGAAGCTTTGCAAAGGCCGGCGCATTTGCGCGTTGTTGCATTCTTCTTGCAGGCGTGTTCATGAACTTCCTTTTGGCGTTCTGTATTTTCTTTTTTGGTTTTTTATTTGGCCGGTGGGTGCCGACATATCTCTCTCTTGACGCCATGGAAGCTGCAGCAGAGCGTGGTGAAATTGCTTTGCAACTTGGCGTATTCATTGATGATATTTTGGAAGACGGGGCTGCCGCAGAAGCCGGTGTGCTGGCACAGAGTTTTCTCATTGCCATCGATGGCATATCGGTCGTGCGACCGGAGGATGTTGTAAGACTTCAGGAAGCAAAACGTCGTGTGGTCTACACCGTACTTGAAGGGAAAGTGAAGAAGGAACGTGATATTACGGTTACAGTTGATGAGGGAAAAACCGGAGTGTTGCTGCGTACTGTTCCACGAGAGCTCAGTGCTCCATACCGGGATCCTGTTACAGCAGTACGGTTTGCCTTTCGTGAGTCTCTGGTGATTTTGGAACAGACTATTCGTGGCATTGGCTACCTTTTCTCGACGCTTGTGCACACTGGTACGGTTCCGCCGGAAATCTCAGGTCCTGTGGGAATTGCAAAGTTGACATACGCTTATGTGCAACAGGGAGTGGGTACCTACTTACGTTTTGTTGCACTCCTCAGCCTCAGTCTTGCTGCATTTAACGTGTTGCCGTTTCCGGCACTGGATGGTGGCAGGTTGCTGTTTGTCCTTGTAGAACTGGTGCGCGGAAAGCCAACGGATCGGAGAACGGAATTGCTCATAAATAATTTAGGATTTGTGACACTGTTAGGTCTTATCTTCCTTGTTACGTTTTATGATGTCCTCCGTCTCTTCATTGCCTCGTAGTACGGGTGTTGTCGTGGATTATGCCACGCTGTGGCTTGAAATATTGCGGGAGCTTGCACCAAGGATTCCACGCAGTCAGTTTATTACGTGGTTCAAAGATACGGCGATTCTGGGACGCGAAGAGGGGAAGCTTGTGGTTGGCCTTCCGCTTCCCATGTCTCTGGGATGGCATATGGAGCACTATAGCGCTCTCACACTTGAGGCAGCACAGAGAATCGATTCCACCATTTTGCAGATCGTCTACAGGGTCGACGTCGGGCTCAAGGATGATGCAAAGCGTACTCTCAATCTTTTGGAGCATTTTCCGGAGAAGAAACGGAGAAAGTTGCCCGGCAAACAAGAAGTGCGTTTAGCGGAGGGGCTGGTGAGTAAAATTCTTAATCCACGCTACATGTTGGAGAATTTTATTGTTGGCTCCAGCAATCGTCTTGCGTACGCCGCATGTCAGGCTGTGTCCGTTCAGCCGGGAGGCCGGTACAACCCGTTATTTTTGTATGGTGGTGTTGGCTTAGGGAAGACGCATCTCCTGCAGGCGACCGGGAATGCCATTCTCAAACTCATGCCTACGGCAACGGTGGTGTATACCACAACCGAGGATTTTACGAATCAGGTTATCGAGGCAATTCAGCGTCAGAAAATGGAGCAGTTCCGCCGCCGTTACCGTGTTGTTGATGTGCTCATCATCGATGATGTGCAGTTTTTGGCCAATAAAGAACGGACGCAGGAAGAGTTTTTCCACACGTTTAATGCGCTCTACGAGGAACAGAAGCAGATCATTCTCTCGGCGGATCGTCCGCCAAAGGAATTGCAATTGGAAGACCGTCTCACCTCGCGTTTTGAAAAGGGGATGATTGCGGATGTTTCTCCTCCGGATTACGAAACGCGTCTTGCCATTTTAGTAGAGAAGGCGCAGGAGTACGAACTCTTTATTGACCGTACCGTGCTTGAATTTATTGCAGAGCATGCAGATCAGAATGTGCGTGAGCTCGAGGGGATTCTCATGCAGGTTGTTGCGCAGTACGATTTAGAACAACGTGTGCCTACGGTGAAGAGTATCGCGGAGATTATGGAAAAGTTGTCCAAGGATTTTTACAAGGAAGAGGATCTCGTAGGTTTTACAGTTCCACCAAAGCGCATGGCAAGTTTTCAAGATGTGTTGGAGGGAGTGAGCCGTTACTACTCCGTATCGGTGCAGGATATGATCGGTTCATCGCGTGTGCGGGAAATCCTCATTCCTCGTCAGATTGTCATGTTTCTTTTGAAGAGATACCTGCGCATGAGTTACGAACGCATAGGAGATGTCTTTTCCAAGCGGGATCATACGACTGTGATAAATGCCGTGAAGAAAATTGAGAAAGTCCTGCAGCATGACCCGCAACTCTTGCGAGAAGTGCGTGCTTTGGAGAAGGAATTGGATTTTGTGTAAAGAAGTCCTCCTGCTACTCTTTTCACATGCCTGAGCAAAAAATAGACGATCTCTATCGGCTCCGCCATTCTCTTGCCCATGTGCTGGCACAGGCAGTGCTCAAACTTTGGCCGGATACAAAAATGACGATTGGACCCCCGATTGATTATGGGTGTTACTACGATTTCCTTTTTGGAAAACCCATTTCCGACGAAGATTTCAAGCGCATCGAGAAAGAGATGCGTACTATCATCCATCAGGGGCAGACATTTGAAGTGGATATGTTGAAAACAAAAGATGCCATTGCGTTTTGGAAGAAGAAGGGTCAGCAGTTTAAAGTAGAGCTCATTGAGGATTTGGAGACAAAAGGAGAAGCAGAAGTCACGCATTACCGGAATATTGATGCAAAAGGAAATGAGACATTTGTGGATTTGTGTAAGGGTGGGCATGTCGAGAACTTAAAGGACATTCCTGCGGATAGTTTTAAGATTATGAGTCTTGCCGGTGCATACTGGCGCGGAGATGAGCATCGCGAGCAATTAACGCGCATCTACGTTGCTGTTTTTCCCTCAAAAGAGGAACTGAAGCAATACCTGGACATGCTCGAGGAGGCGAAGAAACGTGATCATCGCAAACTTGGCAAAGAGCTGGATCTGTTTACGTTTAGTGAGGAGGTGGGTCCCGGGCTTCCTTTATGGACGCCAAAGGGTACGGTTGTAGCCGATGAAATAGAAAAGCTTGCTGGTGAAATGGAGAAGAAAGGCGGCTATCTGCGTGTACGTACGCCGCATATTGCCAAAGGGAAACTCTATGAACGGACAGGACACTTGGCTCATTATCGTGAATCAATGTTTCCTCCGATGTTATTGGATGACGGAGAAGACGAGTACTACCTCAAGCCGATGAACTGTCCACACCATCATGAGATCTTCTCGTCTCGTCCACGGAGTTACCGTGATCTCCCCATGCGGCTCGCAGAGTATGGACATTGTTACCGATACGAGGATAGTGGTGCGCTCTTTGGGCTGATGCGCGTGCGGTCACTGTCCATGAACGATGCGCATATCTACTGTATGGAAGAGCAGTTTGAAGAAGAGTTTCTGGCTGTCATTGACTTATACATGCGGTACTTCAAACTATTTGACATACAAAAATACGTGATGAGGCTTTCTCTGCATGATCCCAAAGAGCTTGGAAAGAAGTATGTCAATGAACCTGAGTTGTGGCTGAAGACGGAAGATCTGGTCCGGAGTGCCATGAAGAAACGTGGTGTGGAATTCGTTGAGGTCCCTGATGAGGCAGCGTTTTACGGACCAAAGATTGATATCGAAATTTGGTCTGCCGTTGGACGGGAGTTTACTCTTGCGACGAATCAGGTGGATTTCGATATTCCACGAAAGGTTGGTCTGCGCTACACAGATGCACATGGTAAAGAGCAAGTACCTCTCTGCATCCATCGCGCACCACTGGGAACGCATGAACGGACCATCGGCTTTTTGATTGAGCATTTTGCAGGACTGTTCCCTCTTTGGTTAGCTCCGGTGCAAGTTGCCCTTCTTCCTGTAGCCGATGTGCATGAAGAGCACGCACGCGGTCTCCACGAGAATATGCTTATCCGTGATCTACGTCCATTAGTGCTTGATTCATCGCAGTCGCTTGGGAAACGCATTCGTGAAGGTGAGAAACAGAGAATCCCGTATCTTCTTGTCATTGGAGACAAAGAAGTGGAGTCGAATTCTGTCACGGTACGCAGTGTGCAAACAAAGGAGCAAGTGACGGTTTCTGCGGGAAAATTTATAGAGAAGACAGTGGAGGATGTGAAAGAGAGGAGGTTGAGGGGGAGTTTTGGATAGATATTTGCTACACTGTTTCCTGTGTTTGAAGCCTTTCAAGTAGGCCCCTTTCTGATCTGGACCCATGTTGTCTTTCTTCTGTTGGGTATATGGCTTAGTACGGAGTTTTTTCTGCGTCTTGCACAGAGTGCAAATTTGTCACTGATGCACTTTCGTACGCAAGGACCTGCCTATATTGCTGTCTTCTTGGCTGGCGGAAGAGTCGCATCCATTCTCACAGAGTACCGTGTGTACATACAGGATCCCTTTCGCGTGTTGGTGTTCTGGGATGGCGGTTTCAGTTTGCTTGGTGGTGCCATTGGCGTGGGTGTGATGTTGTACGTCATGACCCACGCGTCACGGGCAACATTCTTACAGTGGCTGGATGTGCTGTTTCCGGCTGCCATGTTTGGCTTGGTTTTCGATTGGTTGGGTCGCGCGGCAGCAGGAAAGTCGTATGGGAAGCCTACGGATATGTTTTGGGGAGTGACGTATGATGCCATGAATGTGCGGTATACCGTTCCCATTCATCCGGTGCAGCTCTACTATGCGGTGGTGTTTCTTGTGTTGACGTTCATTCTCCTGATTGTGCGCAAGTCCTCTCGTCGCGCAGGAGCGGAAACACTGATTGGTATTGCTCTGGCATCGATGAGTGTATTTATCTTAGAGTGGTTCCGTGGAGACTTTGGCATTCCTGTCTTTGCCACTCGTTTAGATTTTCTTGCGTTGCTGTTTCTCTTTTGCAGCTTGGGTGTGTTCGCTGTGGTAGAACTGCGCCTTCAGCGTATGGGATTACTTCTCTATATCGCGGGAATGACCGGTGCATGTATTGGGTATATTTTCTTGCGCTCCTCTCTTGCACTGGAAACATTTGAATTACGTTTCAGTCAATTCCTTTCCGTATTGGCATTACTCGCCACGATCGTGTACGTTGTAGCTCACCGCAGGAAGTATCCGTATCTCTAGTTTCTGCTTCTATGATGTCCTCGTCTTTTTTCTACTCCGTTCTTTCCTTTTTTTCCGATGATCCGATGACTCGGGCCGTACAGGGAGGTTTACTCGTCATCGGAGTCCTCGTTGTGTATCTCTTATTCTTTGTAACGAGAGACATCTTATTGCGTACCACGTCGTTATGGGTACAGTTGCTCTGTATCGCGTTGACGTTTTTTTTGCCGATTATCGGTTTTTTCCTCTACTTACTCATTCGTCCTGCGCGAACGGTGAGGGAGAGAGAGATGGAGTCCATGTTGCAACAGTTGCTCAAAAAACACCCTTCTTCTTCCAAGAAGAAGGGGTAGAATGCGTTTGTTCTTCTAAGCTATGCAGGTATTGACGTATCTTTTCTGGCCCAATCCAGGAATAGCTTCGTACGGAAGCTTGTCGATGATCACTTTGCTGAGTATCAGCACAGGACTCATTGTTCTCGCAGTCGTTGTACGATTCCTCCGTCCTCGTCTGGATGCAGTTGCTCGTAAACTGACGCGCGCTTTGCCATCAGTATGTACTGCTTTTGGTCTTGTAGGTTGTGTACTGGTTGTCTCGCGTGTGGAGGGGGTGCAGTACCTTTCCATGCGTTTTTTGTGGGTCATTTGGTTTCTTCTTCTTGGACTCTTTGTCGTTTTCCAGTGGAAGATCTATCGTCAGGGTCACTATCGTATTGAACGAACGTCTGTCGAAGTATCTCTTCGGGATAAATATCTTCCTGCCCGTAAGCATAAACTATGAAGACATTACAGGCATCCAGTATTGTGTGGCATGACTGTATCAGTCCAACGAAGGACGAACTTCTTGGTTTGCAGAAGCGGTATAAATTTCACCTTCTGGACATTGAAGATTGCTTGAGTGTGCATGAGCGTCCAAAAATTGAAGAGTATTCTTCCTATATTTTTCTGGTGTTTCATATTCCCTACATGGGAAAGGGGGGAAGATTAGTAAAGGAAGAGTTAAATATTTTCTTTGGGAGAGATTTTGTAGTGACCGTTCATGACGGGCAAGTGCCTTTTATGCAGCAGTTACAGAAACAAATTAGTTCGTCGAAAAAAAAACGCGAAGAGTATCTGGAACAGGGGACGGCCTTCTTTGTGTACAAGCTCATGCATGATCTTTTCTTCACGGGTTTCCCTCTTGTGGAAGAAATGATGCGAGACTTGCGTCTGTTGGAAGAGACACTCTTTCAGAGCGAAGAGCAGCGGGGAATTTTGGCAGCTATTCTGAAATTGCGGCGCAACATCATCATCATGCGCTCCATCCTCTTTCCACAACGATCCATCATTGCCTTATTGGAACACAAGAGTCGTGTCTTTAGTTCCGACGATATCGGCATGTACTTTGACAACATTCTCGATGCGTTGGAGAGGCAGTGGTCTGTTTTAGAGACAGCAAAGGAAATGAGTGAAGCTTTGCAGGCAACGCATGAATCGTGGCTGAGTCACAAGACAAACTCCGTGATGCGTATTCTCACTGTGGTTTCCGTGACACTGCTTCCTCTGACATTGATTGCCAGTGTGTATGGTATGAATATTCGTCTTCCTCTGCAGCAGCATCCTTC